>Ga0126342_10003189_pt1 | contig 26814 bp, 22 predicted proteins | sample Cyp1metagenome_FD_92528 | JGI IMG/M metagenome (GOLD analysis project Ga0126342, IMG submission 92528) | Coral microbial communities from Lord Howe Island, Old Settlement Bay, Australia - Cyphastrea 1 metagenome | ecosystem: Host-associated > Invertebrates > Cnidaria > Coral ...
TATAATATATAATATATAATATATTATATATTATATATTATATATTATATATTATATATTATACATTATATATTATGTATTATATATTATATATTATATATTATATATTGTATATTATATATTATACATTATGTATTATATATTATATATTATATATTATATTATATTATTTATATTATATTATATTATATATTTATGTATATAGTATGTATATTATATGTATATTATGTATATAGTATGTATATTATATGTATATCATTACATATATACATAGCCAAATGAATCAATCCTAACTTCCAGGGATTCTTGGAGATCCACCACTTGGATGATGAACTTTGGAAGTTTGGTTCTGATTTTGGAATCTCTGCCAACCGACGTAAATTCGAAAGGGGATCAATTGGACGTAAAAGTCAACGACAATACCCTCTGGTAATTTAACGCAGCTATTGAAAATGGACCATTTATAGATGATTTACCTATTATAAATGGTGATTTTCCATAGTTATGTTAGTTTACCAGAGGGTACATTGGGGTACCTAAGGACCTAGTCACACCGTGTAGAAAGATGGTATGCTTGGTTATATGTTTGGCCAATAGCGTCGTGAGTTCTATCGGTGAGCTTCTTGTTGAGCCCCCAATCATACTGCCAGAAATGGGTTGGAGCCTAAGGATGGCAACTGGATATAGCAATTGGATTATACGAAATAGTCTAATGGGGATGAACTGAACTATGTAACTACAGTATGCTTTTTATGGTCTAGTGGGGACTATGAACTATGTAACTATGATTAATTATGTACTTCAAACATGGGAACTCCTCGAAAAAAAACAAGCGATGCTTATTTTAGGGGATGATTGAAGGTGAACTGAGACTGTTAGTTATCTCCCAAAAATGCTTTGCTGTGCTGTTCGTATCCTGACATGACGACTGGGATTATACTGTCTTCTCAATCTGAACAGAGCAGTGTTCAGAACCCCTGTTGGTTGATGATGATTTCGGGGATTATACTACTAGTAGCCAATATATTGGGGATTACAATAATCCAATAATTAGGGGAATCCCTATGAACCAACCAGTATAATAGAATGATAGAAGGGTTTTGAACACTGCTCAACAGATCCAGACGTGCTGGAGGAACTTCTCCAGCACTGGAGCGATGGTTTCATCTCCGTTGACGAACATCTTTGGCTGTAAAACTGGACGCATGATGGACCCGTGAACGGATTTTTTACTGGGTAAACCTTGGTGAATGATTGTCAATGTCTTCATTTATCTTGATCTGCCAGGCTATGCAATTTTGATAGTGCTATGTTTGGGTTCCCTTCAAAATATCACCACCTTGTTTGTTGCAGGAATTGAAGCGTCAGACAGGTTCAGTTGGCTTTGGATGCACCACTCAAGTGGTTCATAAACGTGACTCCATAGTTCATTCAGCTACATTGACATAGAATATATCCCCAGTTGTGCAACGGTTCTTTACCACTTACAATACCTGAATCCTGCACATATACAATCGGGCTCAACAAATTCTGCTTAGATAAAACAGACATTTGAGTCATAGAAGTTTGTACGTTACCCCGGTTACCCCCAACAAATGGATATTTTTAGCCCCCAGCCCCCAGCCCCCAGCCCCCAGCCCCCCACCATCCCATCTTCACCATGGCTCCTGGCGCTGGCGTCACCTTGTGTCTCTGCCCTGAACTCCAGCGCAACGCGCTCGGGGAAGTGCTGCGAACAGCGGCGGAAGGCGGGCGCGGCAGGGGATCGAACGAAATGGGTGATTTTCCAGCCATGTTTGATTACTGGAGGGTGGCATTTGAAATTCTAAAACTATCCTGGCCAATGGGGGAAATCATATTATGTCCGAGACACTAATGGGGTATATAGCCAACTATCTGGTATTTGGGGTTTGTCTGAAAATGGTGGATACCGGAAATGACAATTTCAATCGGGAAAACGATGATAAACCGTAGGAGTTTGTTAATTGTACCATATTTTCAAAAGAAAAGACAGACCTACCCTGACCCTCACATTGCCCATAGTAATTGGAACATATCCTCCCTCCAACTAGCAGATATTCCGCCATTTTTGGGGGTTAGAAGAGTCTGATCTTTGGGAGGATGATAACATCTTTACTTGGGTGTGTATCCCAGTTAGAAAGCGATTTAGACTCGATAGTGCCTATACTATTTACACACAAAGAAAAATAACATATACAACTGTGGGGACATTCCAGTAATCCAAAGTCATCCAACTGAATTATATAGTTCATATGTTTTTTCTGTTCATTTGATTTTTACATGTCACTACCAACTTGAGTTGCTAAGTGTACTAAGTGGGCTGCCCTGTCCCCACAAAAAAAAAACTCATTGTATCCCAATGATGTTGTTCAATGTTATGTACAGGGAATATGATAATGATATCCCAATATTGCGGTTATCCCATACCTTAACCATTACTTAACCCACTACTCAAAGATAACTTGACCATTGCAAAGCCATTCAAGCAAATAAATGCATACTATAGCTATATTACATTTACTACATACCTATTGCTATTACAATTCATTTGGTTTTTCATTTCCGCTAAGGTAGCTACTACGGTGGTCAAACCACCCCAGGTCGTGTGCCTCTGGACCTTACGAAGCTCGAAGACTTCGGGGGCGCCGCGCCGTTGCCGCCATTGCCTTGGGCCCCTTGGAATCTTCATCCGCGATTTGCTATGGGTTGAATAGGGATCATTGAATCCACTATTGGAATAGCTATCAACCAATTGAGACGGAGTATGTTTTATCATCGTCGTTTATTTTGGGGAAGTCACTTCACTGATGAACGTGTTGAAAGGTTGAGATGCACTTCAGTAGTATCGGTGCTGGTAAGTTTGCCAGAGTTGCGCAGCAATGATGATTGCTTCCCAAGTGTAAAGCCAGTAGAACTAACCCCCTGCTTGTGATCTCCAATGCCAGCGTGCCATGTGTCCCAGACTGACTTGAACGGAACATTTATCAGAGAACCTAATATCGGATTATAATATAATATAATATAATATAATATAATATAATATATACATATATATACATATATATATATATATACATATATATACATATAGCAGAGACATCCAGAAACACAATGGTATGGATAATGTAATGATTAAGGCAAGGTAGGTATACATACAAGATACATATTCTCAAAAGTTTCTCCTAAACGCCCAAGGCTCTGATCCAGGCTGACTTCAACTATGTGTCGCAGTGGAGCGTGTCCAGCGCGGAGGATGTCTGAGCGTCGGGAAGTGGCAGAAGTATTTCTGGAATGTTGTTGTTTTAAATCTATAATGTTCTATGTTGTTTATAGTGTTTTCTATTTTTCCCAGTAATTATGTATATATATATATATATATATTACTGTAACATATGTTATTTATATATATATATATATGTAAATATGTACGTATACTCTTAGATGTTCGGAGTCATATTTTTTGCCCTTTTGATGGATCTGCTGATATCCTACTGAGGTATTTGTTTGGCAGGCTAGTGAAGATCGGCCATCCATGAGCAGTTAATTGAGGCAGGATGTTTGCCAAATCCCAAGTTCCTGGGGTTGTTTTCGCTAAAAATGCTTGGTTGTTCTCCCAGAGTTCTTGTTTTAAGGAGTTTTAGAAACACCAATTGGACTATCAACCGAACAATATCTGGACATTGCTTGACTTGGGATCCACAATAACCAATCCCAATTTTTAAAAAACAAAAAAACACATGTGGGGCTGGGGCTTTTCAGATCATCCGGAGTCCAGGGTACAATTTTAGATAGCCATAGCTATCTCATGAGTTTCCAGTATCCCATAAGTATACACTACTTGGGATGTACTATTGTCGATCCCCCATTGAAGAAATGTTCACAGGTGATGCTTATCATCATTCCCAGCCGGTGGAAATCCAGGAAGTGTCGGAACAAAGGACGCCAGAACGGCGGCTGGAACAAAAATAGTTTGAACATAGCCAAATTTGTAGTAATGGTTATGTATGTGGAACCATTGGAACATTGCAGGGAACATAATGTGGAAATCACGATATATTCCAATGGTTCCCTGCAATGGTCCTGAATTAGATGGACAACTGCAACCTCTCTAGAATCCAGTGTGAACTCATCAACATGTGGCTGTTTGTTTGTCATGCTACAACACCTTCCGTATGCGTTTGGCATTTTTCGGGAATATTTGCGCCAAGCAAGAAGAAAGGGCAGGGAAAGAAGCTGTTTTACAAAGATAGAGCACCCGGACCAGAAAAGAAACACCAACAATACTAAAGAATTAACGACAGAAAGATCCTGTTGGTGTTTAGGATGAACCGTCACCACAACAAAATGGAACAATGAAAGAACACCGATACAAGAATAGTGCCAAGACAGGAAAGACTAGACATCTTGAGGATTTAAGGTTCCCAATCTTTCTACGGCCTCTCTTGCTGTTGTTGTACCCTGATCAAAGAGCTCCATGCAGGACCCACTGGCTCCGTTGGGTTCGCGCTCTGCGGCGGTGCTATGCTTCGCAGGGTCTTCAGTGGATCTAGAGAAAGTTCTGGAGGAGTTGAAGAGATGGTGGGGAAACCTGACGAAACCGGTTTTCGGTGATGGATCAGATGTTACCCATAAGATAGCTTAAGATAGCATAGCAATGGACGGGTGGACATCCATTAGTCATTAATTCCAGCTATTTTGAGGTGCATAGAAGGGTACCAGGGTTTCGATCCCATATATGTTGAGATGTTTGAGATACTTGGGGGACATCAACCATAAATGAAAAAGTGGTGAACCCCAAATGAAAAGCTATTAAACCCCAAAGAAACAACACAGTAGCTTTGCAGCATACAGGTATTCCCCCTGAATTTGGACATATAATGGGATCCTCTGTTAGCTATGTGGGAGCCCCCGGCTGTTGCAAGGTGGCTATCCATGTCGCGGCATTTCCCTGGAGTGCCGAGCCAAAAGTGGGCTGATTGGAGGACACCCATGAATTTCACCAACTAAAATGAGTGAGAACTCATTAGTTCTAGGAAAATTTGGTAAGTTGCTTTTTAACTAGGCATAAGAAATGCGAATGAGGCTTTTTGTGTGGATATATTCGCAGGTGAGCATAAACCAACTTACCTATGGGGGTGGTTGCATCTGATTGCTATCACACAAATTATGATTTCACCATAGGTTTTTTGGATATTCGTCAACAACAAGAGTATACCGTTGGGGTTCACCAGCAAACTGAGCACACAGGTATACCGTTGTCCCAATATTTTGATTGTTCTGTTATGGTAGCACCCAGGCATCGGCTCAATGTTGGTAGTTTTAAGCACTGTCCATGTGGCACAGAAAAAAGACGCAGCGAGCCTGGGGGTTGGTTAAACAAGAGACTTGTATCCACCGCGGCGAGTGTGCAACGTCTTTTACATATATACATATATATATATACATATATATATATATATACATATATATATATATATACATATATATATATATATATATACATATACACTCATAGATATGTCATCACTTGTGTTGGTTTATTTTTGGTTGTCTGGATACTCATATGGGGATGTGTCAATACTGAAAGCTGTGCCTTCCTTGATTAGTAAACACCGCATAAAACCCTGGTTCAATAGTGGTCCGGTTTGTTTTGGGTCCTATAAACGGGGCGGTAGCATCAGGCAGATACAATCAATGTCCCTACCCGATTGACTATTGTTTGGTTTGCATGGTTCAACATACACCCCCATGTTTTCCCAACTGTAGTTCGGGAAACTCACCATTTTTCAATGTGATGTTATCATCTGAGGTCACTTCGGAACCATAAATTGTGAGAAAATCAAGGGTTCAAAGAAATGGTTACTCCGAATGAAGTGCCATGTTTTGCCATCCTATACCTGGATTTGCTGAAATTGTTTTGCTATGGACAAAAAGTGGTTTTTGTGCATACTTTTACTATCTGTGGGATCTTTCGGGAATCTACTGGAAACTCTTCAATCTCATCCCCTTGATATAAAAAATAGCCTCGAAACCATTCTTTGGCTCAATATTGGATCTAACCTCTGGTAAACGTTAACAAAAAGCTATTGAAAATGTCCCAGTCGAAATAGTGGATATTTACCCAGCTATAAAATGGTGGATCTTTCTATAGTTTTTTGTAAACGTTTACCAGAGGGTATATTCCCATTACGAAGAGCCCCTGGAATCAGCCAACATCTCCCAGGCGCGGCTGCTTTTGGTGCTGACTGGGCAGAAGGCGGCCTCGTTGAATGCCAAGAATGCGGAACTCCTGGCCGAGGTGCACCGGTACATTCACCAAAACTGGAGTTTCAATGGATTGGTTCAAGGGAAAATCTACAGGAAACCAGAGTTATTTTCCCATGAAGATCATGGGCCTTTCCTGTAAATGTTCCCTGAAACCAATCCATTGAGAGTTGTGGCATGTTGTACCAGACTGGTCGATGAACATCAGGTGGCTGGTTTTTTGAGAAACGCAGCTAAATAGATGTCGTTGGCTGTGGCTTTTTCTCGAGCATGATGAGCTGCCAAAGAAAAGAAGAAAGTTACCCGCCAATCAAAAGATTGTTTGGAAGGGTTGGACATGTTTATGTTATTTCCCTGGTTGTGCATAATGGTTCATATACCTATAGTAATTACAGTAGGAACCCACCATGACGATTCCATTGCCGGAGTTGGTGAGATATCCAGTTACTTCTGGTTGATAGGAATGGTCATCACAATTGGACATATATGATAGTGTCAGTAGCTCATGTGTGACTTACATCGCCAATGCATAACATCGGATCTCACGAACTCGTTATAGATAGATACGGATAGATGCGGTATTTTATGCTCCTTGTGTGATCCTGGCAACTAAGATTCGGAATTCCACAAAGTTGCCGTTGGAAGGTATACTGCAACTGCTGTATGTTTAATTTTCAATCTGCAGCACCCATTGTTTGGTCCAATTTAGGATTTCCATAGGGTCAACCCCAACATTTCTTGCCACCTTTTTCTGGTGATTGAAAGCCACATTTTCAGTAATGCGCATTTTCAGTATTGTTGGGAGGTAGTGGCTTTGTCATAGAAACCTGCATTGGAGCTGCTAGGTCTTGGTGAGCTTGGGTTGGAACACAGTGGAAGTGCGTCACTGGGACAGCAGCTTGGTTGTTGCATCAAACCATGGGAAGTTCACCAAGGTTCATCCATCCTGGGATTCTACCACCAACATGGGGAAAGTTTGCGGAATGATTCACTCTCTCATTGAATGCTGATAAAATCCCATGTGTGTTTTTTTTCCCATCATGGTGAATCATTGGTGAATGGATTCATTTGAAACCAGTTTGATTCACTTCAAAGGAGTGTTGAAGCCGATTGAAGCCATGTACACCAGACTGAAGGCCAATTGGAGGACATCCTGTACTCAGCAATGGCCTCAAAGAAAATATTTGAACATGTGGATAGATATATATATAATTATATATATATACCACATAAGTCATGCACTTATATTTGATTATATTACAGTATCTGATAATATTTGATATATATATACACACATACACATACATATTTACTATTTGTTATGAAGTTATATATATATAGGGATCCCAGATCCAATGATTTAGGTTCAAGATTGGGCCACGTCTCATTTTGTTTCAGGTACACCGCAACAGGCTGCGATGTATGCCATCAACTGTGCCGAGGCCAGAGTTGTGTGAAACCATAAAAAAATGTTGGTGTGGGAACTATTCATGGATGTGCGTCACAGAAATCCTAAGTTTCTTTTGCGGAAAGAAATAACAAAAGCTAGATTTATAGAACATTCCTGGACTATAGAAACTGTCTATCCGAATCTGACTGCGCATTAATTTTGCTTCACATTGCTCAACACTGTTTGCCATTCAAACATGACTAATCACTAAAAACACTCATTCGACCATTTTGAACATGTGTTTGAACATGCTTTTGCTGCTTCTGTTGTGTAGTTGGTTGAAACTGTTCCCCAAGCCATGTGCTCTCCTGTCATTGTTTGTCCTTGAACATCTTGAACAAAGCTGCACGCGAGGCAGTCGTGAAGTCACGTGGAAGAACCTTGCCTTCGCGTTTCAAGGCAATGTTGGTATGTTGTGGTTCCACGGTGGGAATTATGCCTCCAAAATTATCCAGTTTTTTCCCTGTTTGGCACTGTTTGGCTGAAGAAATGTTGATTTTTGACACGGCAACGTGGCTCGGTGGTTTCCTGTGTTGCCGCAGGTGCAAGGTGTGCGATGCCAAACTGTGCCCAAAGATCCGGACGACAGGTGACACGTATTACTTGGGCTGGTGCGGCTGGGGGAGGGGATAGGGAAGCGATAAACAACGGCTGTATTGATGGAAGATAGATACATGACATAAGCATGTGACATAAGCCAACTGCAGTTGAATTTCGGCGTTTTGGGCTTGTAACTACAACTTTTTTTTTGAATATACATACTGTTACATACTATTTGTAATACAACTGATTGAATGTATGACGGATATCTCATGCCATATCTTCAGTTTAAGGGATTTTAAAACCGGGGTTGCCCAATTGGTGAAATGCTCCAATTCAAGGGTTGAAGCGGATGGATCTCTGGTAAGCGGGGTAGATAATACCAATGTATTCCAGTTTTGTTTCAGTTGCTACTTGGGTTCCAGAGGCAAACCATTGTTCAATGGCTAGTTTCTACTGTAACTTGTTTTGAAACTATATAGTCATTGGGTTTTTTGTTTAGGCAGCAATTGAGATTGGGGGAAGACATCAGTTGTGACAGCATTTCCTACAGAGTAACCCCAGGTGTTTGTACCAAAGACCCCCATCAGCTGTAGTTGCCAAGTAAAATTTGGATAAGATCACCATCCCATTTGGACAAAATGAGTTTGACCCAAAGCATTGTTTGTCAGTTATATCATATCATAATTATCATATCATATCCCCAGATTATACTGTACCTCATTGTTTGTGGCCTGTGTTTCCATTTTTGTATCTTAACCCCAAAGTCAAAGATTGGATGGGCATGGCATAGTTTATCCGAATTTGTTTGTCCCAAAGAAAAGGGACCAGAATTGTCCCATAGAATATCATAGTCTACCTGGACAAACCCAACATCTTTAGCCAAATTTGCACGAAGAATCAGGACATGTTCCCTGGTTCAGCAGTTCAAAATAGGCTAAGGGCCGTCCAGTTCTGGGGTGAAGGGAATCATGGATTTCGGGCACCACCAAGACTCACCAAGTATGACACTGGTTGGTGGTTTGGAACATGGCTTTCATGACTTTCCATATATTGGGAATAATCATCCCAACTGACGCGCTCATATTTTTCAGAGGGGTAGGTATCACCAACCAGGACATGTTGACCCAAGAGAACTCAGCACGTCGTTGTTCTATCGGAGTCCTTTTTGCGCACCAGGCTGGCGAACACCTGGGTTTCGCAGTTGATGCAGGTTCAAGGTATGTCGGAGGAGCCCAGCTCGGTACTTTCTTGGCCTGGCGACATGTGAATTACCCTCTGGTTATGACTAACGTAGCTATGGAAAATGGACCATTTATAGATGATAAACATGATGGTTTACTTATCAAAAATGGTGATTTCCCATGGCTACGTTAAATAACAAGAGGGTAATCGAAATGATATTGAACAATGGAGAGTTTCTTGATATGTTGTGTGAAGTCACAAAGTAAACATCAAGTAATCAACTATCATTGAATAATTGGTAAATCTCTTCAAAGACATGACATAATCACCCAATATTATCAACAGTTCACAACATGTTCTCAGCTAAGATGGCCAGGTGTGGCGGAGCCCTGTCAGAGATGTGGTCACTACTTTCCCGAGGGTAAACTACTGTAACATAGATGTGGAAAACCATTTTTTCTTAGGAAAATGATGTGGTTATATTTATATATACATAGTGGTCATTAATGTATAGTTATCTTTAATCAATGGTGGTTTCTGATGATTTCCCCAATTCCGACCATCTGTTCTAGCAATGATGTATTTTCCAATGTTGGGTTTTTTGGAATTCTTGTGGCGCGCCATTCATTGACCCGAAGCACCAGTTCTGTGAATAGGTATTACGCTTTCTGCCATTTCCTCCAGAACAGATGATCGGAATTGGAGAAATCATCAGACACCACCATTGATTGATAATAACTATACATTAATAATCATTATATAACCATATTACCCGTAGCCATTTTGGCTCAAGTGCTCAAAAATGTTTCCCATCCTTTCTCCCGCAGAAGAGGTTCGCCTGCCTGCAAAGGCCTGGGTGAAAGTCCCCCTCTTCTTGGTTGAGTTGCTTCTTAAGCTCGTCTTTGGCATCATCTTGGTAGTCTCTGGCGTCGTCATGGTGTCCCTCCTGTGCATCGACTGGTGCCGGGAGGCCCAAACTTTGCCTCTGGAGCGGTTCTAAGAGACAACATATGCACCCATGAATTCAATGGATCACATAGAAACAATACAAACCCCAACTTGCAATGGATCCGTTATATAGAAGAGTTCTCTAACCTGATACTTTTACCTTAGGTATGCATTCATTTCATTTTTGCATTCCTATTCATTCCTAATATTTCACAGAATCCAAGCAAACAGAACACTCATATTTCCATCCCTGAATCTGAAACAAGCGGTGCCCCAACCGCCCCAAGGTGTGCTGTCACTTCTGTACTTCCAAGGCCTTATCACGGCAATCATTGCGGTGTGCAGTTGGATCACCGTCCATTGCTACCTGTGTTGCTGCATGGGCTTCCAAATCGTTCCATATGTGAGAGGCTGGTGTGATTGTGTAGTTTGGTGTAAACAGGAGTAAACGTTTGTACGTGTAAGGGCTGGTTTTGCAGACTGTGTTGGGGTGTCAAGGTCTCTTGGCGTTATGTATAAACTATTCGTTGTGGGGTTGCTTGGCGCAGAAATATTTCCATTTCCAAGGTGCAGCATGTGAACCCTCAGGCGCTGAATTTTCGCTTTAAAACCCGGGATGGTTTGCTCTTAGCAATTGACCATGACTCCTACTAGAAATTAGAAAATAGATCGGTGTTTTGAACAACACCTTAAAACGGATATAAACGGATCAACGACGTCTTTTGGCACTCATGTGCAGTAACCTTCTGGGATGTAGTTTTTTTGCCGTGGCCTCAGGTTTAGTTGCAAGGCGATGTGGGGATGCCCCCCAATGACAAGGTAGGAAACACCAGGTTTTGTGAATGGTAGATTCGAAACTGATTTGTGACCATGTGCATTAGCCTCAATAATATCGTCACAATGAAAACCCAATTGATTCAATTGATTTTCTGTCTTTCTGGTGGAAGAAACTAACACTGCTCGTGTATTTCGACATGTTCGCAAGCAACTCTCAATTGGAAGCTGCTTACTTTTGAAGGGACTCTGGCTTTGCATACCCATTGCCTTGAGTGGAGGAGCAGTTTTTCTTGAACACCCAGCGCCATCGATGCAAACTGAGAGACCATTGATTTTCAGAACTGGCATAGTGAACCTGCTATTTGCGGGGAGGATTGCTGTTCCGCCGTCACACTTTCCAGCAGTGGAGACATGGATCCCAGGAGTTACTGTAAGCCGACGTCCCTCCTGTATGCAAACAATTGCATACCGCAGGTGCCGGATAAGATGGCCCTTCCAACCGCTGTGAGACCCCCCTCATCACTGATTGCAACAGACATGTCAATCAAGACCGCGGTCGCAAAGGAGTACCCGGGACAATCTCTGTAAGTGCTTCGCGCACTCCATATGGCGCCGTATCCAGGAGTTGCCCATCCGAAGCGGTGGCGATTCCCCCGCGCCTTTTGCAACTGAATTGGCGAAATGTCATCCAGGGTTGAGCCCGGAAAAGACATGAAGCCGGACTACCAGCCTCACATTGGCTGAGTAGTGTAATGCAGGTTCGCCGCGAGAATACTCTCAAAGGGCCGAGCAAAAAATAACCATGAACATAATCATCAATTGATATTTCCAGTTGTAGCTGGGAGATGTTTACACCTGTCACTCCATCGCAGGAAATGGCCAAAGTTGTAGCTGAAAGGTTCAGCAGTCCTTTCGCCATGATGGAGGTTCCGGACAGTCGTGGGAAGGACCTTGGGAAAGACCTGGCCCACTGGGTACTTGGTGCAGCGCCGCCCATTAGCGTCCGGTAAATTCAACAAGTCGACCCTGTTAGGGATTGGAAGATTAGTTTTCACGAAAAATAAGGTGATTTTGAGAGGGTTGATGTGAATTTACCATGAGGGATAGAGGGTACATATTATTACTTTGGGTCTCACTTTCAAATGTTGGGATATTGGCGCGCTCCAACTCCAACTATCGTTTTATAAGCCACGGCTGTTAGTGCAACCGCACCTTTAAGTATAGAGTCCATGTATTCCAGTCTCGTTTGAACCGAAGAATCATCCAGTACTCATGACCCCAGAGGTACGGCAATGGCTCACAAAAAAATGTTTCCTGAATAAATTTGACTATAGTTGGCGATACAGTTAAAGCACCGTTTTTCATGATCATTCACAGGCCATTTCCGTGGCGGCACGAAGTGCTCCGGAGGCTGGCGGGTTTAGCCTCTGATTTAACTATGGGGTATATTATGGGGGGAACCAATGGGGTATGTCATAGCCAAGAATCGGGTATTTTGGTCTGTCTGAAAATGGTGGATACATATCAAAATGGTTGTTTGAATGGGGAAAATGATGGGTTGTGTTGGTGCCACTCAAGTATTGTTAGTCCTCGTACTGTTGGGATGATGAAATACAACACATTCCCATGTTTTCCCAGGTTTTTCATTGGTTGAGACTATAGTGAATAAAGGTGCTGCTGGAGGTAGGCAAAACCCATGATGAAACCCCTTTTGCTGGGTATGGTTCTATAAATATCCTGCGAGTGGAAAATCAGTGGTAAATTGGGTATGGTCTGTTGCTGAGCTTGCCATATTAATTATAGTCGGCGCCTTCTGCAGCGTTTTGTTTGCGCCAAGCAATGCGTCAGCCATGGTGAGAACGAGCGATAGCTGGAGTCAAGTTCCACACTGTGGACAGTTGGAGTTATCATCTTTCATTCACTGATTGAAATGAGTCAAAGGAACAATATAGATTATTTCTCCTGGCAATTCGGATGAACATCGTGAACATGGACAGATTTGTTGGATTGGAACCCTCCGAAATAGCCCGAAACAGCAGAAACCGCAACAACCCTCACACGATCATTTTTTTCAGATTTTTTGGCACTTCCATCAGTACCCTTTGGCCCAAATTTCGCCGCAGCCATGACCAAGCGACCCAGCGATGAGGAGGAAACCCCTGGCGAAGGCCATAGTTGAGGGGGTTGGATTCCTCATAATTTTCAGGCACGCCCAAATATATCCAAATATCACCTTGGTGGTTACATATCGACATTCCTCTAAAGATGCTTATGAATCTCCATGTTTTTCGTTTATTGGTTAGTTTGTTGGTTAGTTCTATCCCCATGGCATCCACGCAGTGTATGCAGATTAGATGATTATCCCAGAAATCCGAGACTTGTTTGCTGTGGGCAAAAGATGTGGCTGGATTGTGAGCTACGATGTTTGGATAATTTTGCTGGGTGTTCTAAAACACCTTTAAGTGGCATTTCTGTTTTTCAAAAAATGTCACCTTTTTATTTTTACCAACATTTTTGGATACAAAACACCAATGTTAGCTGATGTTTTTTCATTCATTTTGTTGGCTCTATGTTCAGCTATGATCCCATCATCCCGCGGATCATCCCGTGGCACCAGGGGCGCCAGATGAGAAGAAGCCCTGCTTGCGTTACGAGCACTGCCAAGACCCCCATCACACTGGGACGGCTGAAGACTTGCGCGACTTGAGCCGATGAAAAAAAGGGACCATGGGAAAATGGAGGAAGACCTGGGTGATGAAAAACTGGAAACCGAATCCCAGTTGTTTTTCGATAGAAAACTACTATGATAGATGTGACAATAAAATAAAATTATATATATATAATGTAATTTGTGTTGATTATTTTGATTATATTGCTGATATGTGTTCTATAGATGCTGAATGTATAGATAGTCTACCTCATGCCCAGCTAAGACTTTTTCTAAACAATCTCCAAGATTTACAATGGTTTAGTGCAACTGATCCTTTTTTGAAACCACATTGTTGCTGGGAGATCCCTTCCATTGCTTGAATTTGTTCATCCCAAAACAAACATACAGTTTCCTTTCAACCTTTAGAATGTTAACATATGTTAACATGTACATGATTTATTATAATTCCCTTTGTTTGGCTTGAAGGTGTTCTTGTTCCATGTTCCCAGAGGGAAAAATTAGCATTTGGGGACGTGGAACAAGCTGTCTCTAAGATGATTTGAACGTCGGTGAATTATTTCACCTATCGGGAACCATGGGTTTTCCATGTGTCCAAGTTCCTCCAACACCGAAAATATGAAAGGAATGTCTTCGTAAGGTTTCCTGAAGTGGCATGGGCTATGCTGCAGGCGGAATTTGTCTTAGAGACTGCATTCTGAGATGTTAGACTTTGACCTTCAACCACAACTTAAAACTTCACCAAACAGGAACATAAATACATTGCGTAATCATAATTGTCCGTAATAAAAAAACCTGTTGGAGGTGTAGCCAATTGTCAGGTAAACCCACATGTCCTACTGTTGGCTATGCTTTCATCCCTGGTTGTAGCAAAAGATGAAGTTGTACTAAAGTACATACTACTGGTATGTTTTTTCATTGGAAACTATGGGAAAATCATCTAGAAATCATAGATCTTTTCTGGCAATGACGAATGCTTTTCCCAATCAAACCGCCATGTGTCCATGGAACATGGGCGGTTTTTCCGAGCTCAGCTCATCACTGAGGTCGGTGTCGGAAGGACGGCAGGGTGCGGTGCAAAGGGTGCCGGCAGGACCAGAAGCGCAAAGAGGATGCGGTGCCGCTGCTGAAAGGGTTGGTGATTCGGGGGAGCTGGTGCTGAAAACCCTAGGTTACTAGGATAGTGAAAACTCCAATGTACCGAAAGTGGTCATTGGACTATTCCTACTTCCGCTTTTTTCAACTGGGGATATGAGTTATAAAACGCTTCGGAACTGGTCAACCACCATGCACCATGAACTATGGAGGTGCCTAAAATGAGGGTACCCCCAAATCATCCATTTGAATAGGATTTTCCATTATAAACCACAGCCCCATTTTTGGAAACCCCCATATTTCAAAGTCCATTGAGGTTTAACTACTTGAAGAACCAAGACATTGAGTTTACACATTGAACAAGTGTGTAAGCACAACACATGGGATGGTTTAACCACCACACTATGGGTTTTACGCCATTGGTGAACGGTTTACCTAAGCCGGCTAGAAAAATCTAATCACCATGTTCAAGGCGCGTAGATTCTTAGATGGTCTACAAACGGGGAATATGCCGTTGCCAGGTGAAATTAAGAGGGGTATATAATAACAAACAATTACCCTCTGGAAAATTAACTTGTGGACCCTGAGATTTTCACCAAATTTTAGTGGAAACTAATCTTCTAACCCCGATGACTACCAGGGTCTATGTTAATTTACTGGAGGGTAACAGGTAAAGTAGCATCTGAATAGTACAGTGCTAGTACGGGGTTTAAGATGGCTCAAGTATGTTACTCCCTGCTGAAAAGCATAAACCGAAAGACATCATATCACGTGGGTCACACTGGTTGTTACAATACCTTGGTTTGATTTTGCCCTGTACCCTCTGGTAAACTAACATAGCTATTGAAAATGGCAATTTATAGTGAAATTTCCCATGAAAAATGGTGATTTTCCATAGTTATGTTAGTTTACCAGAGGGTATCGTCTGAATTCATGCGTGCGTTAGTTAATATCCCCATCTTTGCGGGTTATTGTATATGATCACTTGCCTGCTGTTGTTAATCGAAGCAGCGAATCGCCAAGACATGATTTACTTGGCAGCAATTCAATCTGGAGACTTTTCTTCATTTCTGGTGACCTGAAACAACCTGTCCAAAAAGACAATGATCTAAGTCCCAGTACAACATGATGATGATGTAGTTACTATACTTAGTACAAACGATTGTAATATAATATCTAAAAGTGCCTAGGTTACACTTTTAGTATATAATATTCAGGCAATCATCAAAAGCGGTCCAACAAATGAGCAAGACATGATGCTATTTCATGACTGTTTGTTGAGATGTCCATCATACTATACTGTGTATATACTATATATATACAGTATATATATATACTGTGTATATATATATATATATATGTGTAGTGTTATACAAAGTGCCGTTGGTTGCGATACCAGATTTGCTGCTTCAGTGATTGCAGCACTGTCCATCTAAGATCCTTTTTCACCAATGATGAAGGAAACCTGCGAGATCATCATATCAGAAATGTTGGATCACCGGAAATCATCCAGAACACCCTCTAAATCCAGGTTTGTTTTTGCAAAATCATCTAAACAATCTCTAACATCAGAAAATCACCAGAATCACCTAGAACATTTCTAAAAATCGCCCAGAAAATAATGTAAATCGCCCAAATTCAGCAGGTTACCCACGTTTTCCTATGGGATTTCTTGGGATTTCTCAGGTGGGAACCCGCGGGTTGGATTTAGCGGCCCACTTCCGTTCCAAGCAGCTGCAGCAACGCCACCTGCCCGCCGTGGAGGTGAGGAAAAACCATGGCGAAAACGTGGCGGTGTTGGGATAGGAAAAACCCATGAAAATTCATGGCTTCCCCAGGAATTTTGATGGTTTGTCCCACGAAATTTGATGGTTTTTCTCAGGACATTTGATGGTTTTTCTCATGAAAATTCATGGGTTTTCTCTGGAAAATTGATGTTTTTTCTCCAAACAAAAAAACTTAGGAACTTTGATGGTTAGCAAAGGAAATCATCCCCAAATGATGTGTGGCTGATTTGTTTCCGCTATGTTCACGTTGGTGAATTACTACAAAATTCAACCAGATTTGATGGTTTTCCCAAGCCTTTGGCGGTTTTTGTCTGTTTCCTTGGGAGAAAACCACCAGATTTGATGTTTGATTACAATTCTTCTTCGATTTTGTGTCCAGTTAAACTGACTTTTTCTTTGATGAATGACAACACATCTATATTCCAAACAATTTCGTGTGATGTTCCGGCTTTCAACAATCAATCCTATGATGTTTGCGATGACGTCGCTGCCTTAAGTTTTCAGTCTTATTCCCAGATTGGATGGTGATTTTCCATCATCATTGCTTACAACAGAGAGGTTGCTAGTATTCGTGTTATGACTCTTCAAGAAACAATGAAGACATATATATATATATACATATTATACATATGTATATATATATATATATACACACTATAATTTGGTACATCCAGATTCGTTACTGGAATTTTCCTGTTGAGTCTTGGTACCCTCCGGTAATCAAAGATGGCAATGGAGCTGATTCCCGCGGAACCCTCTGCCAGGTGGTAGTCAGCTCACCCTCAGACGATGACATCAAGGAGATACCTGGGATGCGAAGTGGAATTGGAGCAGTCATGATATATGTTTATGGCTTTGTTTGAAAATGGGATATATCTATAAGATTCGGGATAGAATCGGATAGAACATCGAATGAACTGTGTTCAAAGCCCCTGTTGGTTGATGACTGTACGGGGCTAGACTACCCAATATATATTGGATATTATCACGATTTATGATGGGAAATCCTAGCAACCAACCAGTATAAAAAGGAACGGCGTTTCGGGCTTTAACAAATGGCCCAAATGATGTCGGAACACATTCAATACTTGCAGACAGTCCGGATGATGCGCAATGGCGAATTCTGCAACTTCTATGAACGGTGGATATCGAATGATATGAGATTAACCTATTTGCAAAATAGATGGGTATGTCTGAAAATGGGCTATACCCCAATACCCACAACTGGTCATTTGAATAGGGAAATAGTGATTTGTTCAATCACATGTTGGAGGGTTTCCCCTAGTTTTTCAGACAAACCCTCTTCATCCAATATGATTTAGCTGTCCCCCCAGCTGGATGCCAACCGAGATGTTGTTCCCTGCACAAGTCCGCTGGTTTCAGCTACTGCAAAAAGGTTGAAATAATAATATATATATATATATCCGACCATCTCCCAACACAGATAGCATTTTGGGGGAGAACAAATATATATATATATATAATTATATATATAATATACACACAAAAAACTGTGTCATTGAATCCATCACTCTTAGCCCAAAAGTGATTTTTAGGCCCGCACCCGAAAATTTGAAAATCCACAAAGATCGAAAATTATGCTGTCCAGGTATATATATACACACATACACACACACACATAATATTTATACATTATACATATGCATAGTAATCTAGGTGCTGGAACTAAGCGAAGGAATCACTTGCTCACTTGGATAGTGCCTAATGATTAATCCCACATGATCTAAAATGATTTTAAATGATCATGGAATGATCTTAACACATGATCTTAAACGATGATCTTAAATGATCTTGAATGATCTTAAATAACCTTAACTGATCTAAGATTCCCAGATATATCTCAAAATATCCCAACCGCTGCCCCGGGGCACCTGTGTTCCCGCCACAGGAGACCAAGGATGCCACGAAACCGGTGGTGGACTTCGCCATTGACCCGGCGGCACCGCTGAAGATCGAAGAAGAGTCGACGACGGTGTCGTGGCGGTTCGTGGCCTTTGCCAAGTGGTTCTGGGGGGTACCCTTTGGGATTACTGTAGATATAGGATACATGGATTTATGGATGATGAATGGCTTATTGAATCTTATAATATGGATGATTTATGGATGATTTATGGACCATTTATGAATGGTTGATGGAGTATGAATGGGTTTTCTATGGATTGTTGATGCCATCCCTGACATTGCCCATTTTGATGGGTGGTAAGCAGTATCCCCAAATGATAGGTTTATTGTTGGGTTTACCACATTTATATGGAATATCTATGGATTTTTGATTGATGGAGTAGTGATGGAGTATTGATAGAATACTGGGGATACAGTGGGATCTTACCATATCTTACCCTTTGTTCTCTTTGAGATGGCTGGGAAATCTGTGGACGAGTCATGGAGGCTTGTAGCCGTTGTAGCTGGGAAATTCATGGAACTATTGCTAGGGAATGTTCCAGCCAACTGGCGCTGATTACCAGAGGCTATGTGGTTTGTTTGATATTGGCTTAAAACGATGTTTGAATCCCCATATTGGTCGTGAACAAGACTCTTTGAATTTTAGTAGTTACTATTAATGTGGGGTTCATTTAAATTTAGTGGGTGTATGGAGGATAAATATAGAAGTGATTATTTGTTCCACTGATCGTGGATTTCAAGTCCAAGAGGAATAAACAACCCAGGGATGTAGCATGACATGACAATGAGTCAAATCCTACATTCCTACTGTGGATAGAAGAAATCCTGCACCAGTTGATAGATGGTTTATTCCATTATTTATAGGGTTTCAACCATCCAAGGTGGTGCAAGTACCCTAGTACAGTACGCACCCACCGTAAGCTGATGTCGCCAGTAGATGACAGCAGTAGACGGATGCAGTTGGAGGAACTAATGACCCTCAGAACCGCAAACTGACTCAACAAGGGGCCTACTATCACTTATAATCTGTTTCAAATGCTGGAGTTCCCTATATCGAATTATGATCCCACCCATACGACACTTGTGTTTGGGAGGAGTTTAAGCCACCGACCGTGCAGCAAGTATTATATCCCGATTCAACTATATAATTACATAGTACTGTACTTAAGCAGTGTGTATATGAATATGAATTCATGATATACTGTAATCACTTAAAAGATTTTCGCAACATCAGGAAAAACTCTGGGAGGGTTTGGCCCTTTATTGGCTGATGATTGTTCATGATTTCAAGATCCATTCTTCTTGGGTATCCCAATTTGGACCCATTAGCACATATGCTTTCGTGGTTGCAGGCAATTGGTTTTCGTTATTTTCTGCTTTGAAAGGATGCAAAAAGCAACATCAAAGGCATTTCAATCAACATATGTCATTTCTGTTCACTCCGTGTGCAAGAAGAATATCACCCAAACTCATTGGAATGTCATGTTTGAATGTTTGAATTTCTTCCATTTTGGGGGGTTGAAGTCGTGGTCAAACAGTATCTAGGCAATTTTTTACTCAGTATGATTTTGACATGTACTAGTTTTCCAAGAAGATCTTGTGACTTCTCCGATGATTACAGTATATGATTACGTTTTCTTGAATATTGTTCCACACAAGACTCTTGAGCAGAAAATGCACTTTTTTGTCGATCAGTTGCAGTTGATTTCGGACCTCTGATGTCCGTTGCAGCGATGGTGGTGCATGTTTTTTTCGCTGAACAGTGTGCCCTTAGGATGTGCCAAACACATCTCCATCCTCACCGTCATCAAATGCCGCTGCCCGGATGCGTTGCGTGATTTTCCTAGGGTGGTCTGTTTCAGTTGGGAATACTTTGGTTTTCTATAATTATTCTTTTGGGCTATCCATTTGAGAACTTCCCCTGCTTGGAACACATATCTGAGAATCATAGGGTTTCTGAACCCATTGAAGGATGAATGTCCATATTTTCTCACTAAACATATGAACTTATCTTACTTTGTTCAGTCCTGGGTCGCCACCCCCGAGGCTAAGAAGAAACCCAAGAAGAGGGAAGCACTTGGCAAAGGCTGCGGCGCTGCCAGTGAAACTCATTGGATTGGTTTGTTTAGGAAAATCTTACCCAGAAACCATGGATTTCCCAGGCAAATTTAGGGGCAAACCCTTTCCAACATATCCTTTCAACCATTTCTAGGTTGACAATTGAAAGAAATCTGGGCAAAGATGAAGCTGATGCATGAGATGTCAGATGACGCACCAAATCAACATCAAAATGCTCAGGATGCTGGGTATTTTGAGGTAGACCATCCCACTTTCGGCAGGTGTGAAATGCTTGCACATTGGTTGCGATGTTTGTCCCCGCTCCTTGGACAAAAAGCCCGGTATGATCAGTGTTAGTCACTGGGTACAGTATAGCCCTAGTAATTATTGGATGATTTGAGCCCCCAAATGGTTGGTTATATTGCATTGGGTTTACGGGAAACAATGCCCTCTTTGCAGAATTCAATGATGGATGGGTCGACTCAGGAGTTTACAAAGTTTGGGCCAATGGATGAGGGTTGTGCCCTAGAACATGTCGTCATGCTGTCAATGACCTTCGATCGAAAACAAACAAAAGCTTTCCAGATGTTCAGCCAAAGCACGGTTGACACTCGAGGCAATCAAGGACCTCCAGGATTGAGATCTACATAAGTTTCAACTGCCAAAGTCGATAATGTTTGGGGCCACATTAGTGTTCGCTAGTCTCAATATGTTAGTGATGATTGTTTTCCATCACGAATCCATTTCACCGCAACGAGTGCCAACATGATGTCGATGTATGAGGGCAAAGATGGCCCAGAATCACTAGCGCTACTCTTTCACAGATGTGTGGCTCAAGACTTTTAGAAGTCCAGCAAACTAAAAAACCTGACCAGAAATGAGGAGTACTCTTTGGTTACCCCTGTCAAAATCAATTGTCCAAAATCATCTGAAATCTGGTTTCGGAATTGTTAATCAGTGCTATAAACAATTATAAATAGTCCTATCCAGATCCCGTTGGAGCCATGACTTGACTTGCCAGAGCCGGCTCCAGCTGTATCAGGATGGTTCGTGGTGGATCAAGTGCTCTTTGATCATTGGTGCAACGAAAAGTTCACCTGCTGCATGGTGGGTGAAAGCTGTAGTCGGTCTCTCGGCAACTGAAGCGTCAAAGCAGTTTGCCATGTTCGAGGTCTCAGTAATCTATGGGTTTCCCATGGTTTCCAAGAAAAGGCCACATCACAGGGGATAGTGTTTGTCCTAGCTGTTGATTTCTGATCCTATCATTTCTTCTTGGGGGTATGGGAAATATGTATAAAGATGTGGGAATGCGGGTCATGCAGGTCCCATATCATCCCAACACTTCGATTTGCATCGCTGTGACGCTGTGGTTCTGAACCACAGAGGATGTCCAGGATGCACACCCAAGCAGCTATCAACTGGCCATGAGTTGGTGATAGTTGGTGTATCCCATGGTATCCCATCATTCTGAGACAACTGAGACAACTGTCTGGTTTGTTAATGTTTGTTATACATCCCGTAATATCCCTTTTATGCCATAGCTTCAATTTTTATATATTATATACATATATATATATGATATATGTTATTGTCCCACAGTTAGATGGTTGCTTTCGAAAGTTCCCAGAATGAATTCGCCGCGAACTCGCCTTGGGACCGCCTTCGCTTAGTAAGTGTCACCAAGGAAGGAGACACATACTGCGTTGGTGGCCTGCAAGGGCGTTCCACAGATGTTGTCCCGCCACGGGCGACCGGTGCGAAAAGCTGACAGCAGGTGGGACATGTGGGACATGGAGTTACCCTCTGGAAATCTAACATAGCTAGGGAAAATCACTATTTAAAACAGGTAAATCAACTGGAAATGGGCCATTTTGAATAGCTATGTTAGTTTACTGGATGCTAATTAGTTGCCTTTTGGCAATTGAACAGGTTGCTATGGGTAGTCATCATGTTTTATCAGGCATTATATGTTCCAGAGTTATGGTAAATTGTCAGGGGGTAACTGCTTAGTACTTGGGGTACTGTAAATCATAATGTACAAGGTGGTGCCCCATAGTTAGCTAAGTTGGTTTATAAGTCCAATAACTATGGTTTATACGTGTTATATCTATAGTTAATGGGATTATAACCCATTTATAACTGGGGGGGCACCACCTCGTAGGTATGTTTGAATAATATGGGGGATCTGGTTGGTGCTTTCGAACATGAAACTTATTTTTCCATTCAGTTGGCAATGTCATCATCCCAACTGACGAACTCCATCATTTTTCAGAGGGGTAGGTATACCACCAACCAGTATTTCCCAGTCATCATCCATATTTTGATGGTATTTTCCACTATAAACCATCCATATCATCCATTTATAGATGGGGGTAGGTTGAAACCACCAACCAAGTTATTATTAACCATCACGAACCATATAATAACCATATATTAACCATATATTAACCATTATTAACAGTATATTAACCACAATGGTAGGTAGGTATACCACCAACCAGGGGATTGACTTTCTCCGATTGAATTGCCGTTTGGTTGGACACTGACGCCATGGCATCCCATGGCGCAATGGGATGATCGAGATTTGATCTCTTGCCACGGGCTCTGAATTTATGACCCGTGTGTGTTTTATGATACCGTGTTTCATAGCAACATGTTGTTTATCTATATGCAGATCATCCATTTGAATCTTGACCAAATGTCAATTCGTTTATTCATATTGTTACCCGCAAATGTCAATTTATATCTTGTTGTTGATCTTATCCATTTTATATTTGATCATAGACCTTGAATACGTTCGGAATCCGGATCAGCAAATCTCTGAATGAGGCAATGATGACTCGTCATTCAATCGTTCGCCATCGTTCGCCATCGTTCATGGGAGAAGTCCAGCCCCCAAACCCAAATCATTGACTGTTAATAATTGATTATTATTAACCATCATTAACCATATAATAACCATATATTAACAATTGTTTTACTGTACAATGAGCTATAAACAGGCTATAAATGTTAATGGCTCAACGTTGCTAGTTTACTTGGTTGATCTCTGAGATTTTTGGTGAAATCTCAGTTTTTGATTGATGGAAAATCGCTTGCGTAGGCCATATCTTCCTCCTGATTGCAGGCCATTTCTTAGTTGAAATGCATGGTTTCATGGTTGGAATCTCAAGATTCTTGCTCAAAAAATCCAATGAAAACATATATAGCTTTGTTGAATGCCATTTTGGGGGGGTCAAACATCGAAATGTTCTTAGTCAAAATCCTTGTTTTCATGGTAAGACACATAATGGTTAAAACTAAAATACAATTTGAAATCAACATATTCTGTTGAGAGTTGATTTTGTCTTGCTTAAATCAAACATATGTAAGACTGGCCTGGTTCAAATCTTATTCGTCTTAACAAACACATATTCTTAGTAAAGAAAACAAAACCAATATTTCCAGAGAAACTTCAACTTTCCGATATGTGTGATGTTAAATGTTCAATTTTGCTGATATATATATATACATATAGAAACTGTTATATCATACATAACATTATATATATATATATATTGATATGTCATACATAACATATATCTATTTATATATATATATATATAAGATAGAACATACATATAGACACACAATGACACACACACACATATATATATACCACAATCAATATTAATCCCATAAATCACCAGCTTTTTGGCTGCCCAGGCCGCAGCTGTTACCGGGCGGCTGCTGGGACGTGTGGCGCCCCGGCAGCGCGTTGAGCTCGGCCGCGCCGCGGGTCTTTGCGGCGCCCATGACGGCGGTGTCGCCCAGGTGGCGGGAAGAGGCGCAAGGGGGGAGGACTTTTCTGATGTTTTGGGCTCAACTCTGGTTGGTGGTGACTGGAACATGACTGGATGATTTTTCCATTGGGAATTTCATCATCCCAACTGACGAACTCATATTTTTCAGAGGGGTTGAAACCACCAACCAGAACAAACAGATTAGATTAGATTAGGTTAGATAGAGAATTGATTGATTGATTGATTGATTGATTGATTTGATTGATTGATTGATTGATTGATAGATGTGTTAGACTAAATTGTAAGTTGCAATCAACTCATGGTTATAGTTAACATCACATAATGAATAAATATTTTTGAATTAACTATGAACTAATGGTTATAACTTACATAATTGTTTAAACCTGCATACTTGATAGATGTTATAGTTCCTAAGAACTGACATAGCTCAAAGTTATTGTAAGTTATTAACTACTCTAGTAAGTTATCATTATTGTTAATAAATGTTACTAGTTATTGGCTATTATTGACTAATATACTATTATAACATTACTATATGGGGGGAATGATCCAATCCATAACTAGTAACATCTATTAGCAATTATGTGCTAAACGCAGGTAGTTAACAACCCTAATAATTCTAATAGTGTTCCATAATAGCTATTAGTAATTGGGACAGACAGACCCATTAGCCATTAGGGAATGGGTGACCAATCCAACCCATACGTAAATGCAACAGTATGCAACATTAGCAGAATCATGATCAGTATATTACCCTCTGGTAAATTAACTTGTTGACCCTGAAAATAGCCAATTTTTAATGGAAACTAGTCTTCCAACCCCGACAACTGCCAGGGTCTATGTTAATTTACCAGAGGGTATATAATATCTATTACACTAACAACTATTTCAACGATAATGTCACAGATTGTCACACTTTTCCCATGTCCTAATTCCCTACTAAGCACCAGTAAGAGGATGGAAGATTGGGATAATGGGTTTGAACATTCAGGGGAAAACCATCCACATGTTCATGATCAATATGATCATGTTCGTTCACGTTCAGAAAAATAACATGACTATTTGGAGAAAGATGGGTGGACATACTTTATGGATTTTCTTCGAAATTGAAGCACCATTTTTTTCGCTTTTCGCCGTCAACGTCTACATGTTTTTTTGAGCAATCACCAGGGATTTTGGGATCTGAAATGACGACAACAAAAGCGTGGCTGAATAGGGTGCGGTGCATGTAAGATGTTGTGGGTAGAAAAGAATTATGTAGTTTTTACCAATAAGCATAGGGTCCGGATGGAAATGTTTGGGAAACAGCAGCTTCAATCCAAGGCAGACAAATTGCCTAGGAACTTTCTTTGTGGGACCTGCAATGGTTACTACCCGTCGCATTACTGCCACCCGAACTATGGTCTAAATATATCTCAATGTCCATCTATACGTTGATCGGGGTGTTGCTTGAAATGGGTGTTCACATTTCTGAAAACATGTTTCAGCGCTATGACCTTCCGGTAAATTAGCATAGCTATGGAAATTGGCACATTTATAGTTGATTTACCTATCAATGATGGTGATTTTCCATAGCTATGTTAGTTTACCAGACGCTATGTATATATATATATATACATATATCCATCTATCATAATTTATCCATGGATAGTGCTGGGTTTGCTCCTGATTCCATACATCCATGGCGATCATGACCTCCAGTTTTCCAGGCGGCCAAACTCTTTGACAAGGGCTGGACGCAAGAAGCATCCCAGAAGACGATCCGCTATTTGTGTCGGGGCAATGACTAATCCACTGGGGATCAAATAGGGATCTGGTTGGTGGTTTGGATCAATGGTTAATAATGGTTAATAATGGTTAATAATGATTAATAATGGTTAATAATGGTTAATAATCGTTAATAATGGTTAATAATGGTTAATAATGGGAGAATATATCTGGTTGGTGGTTTGGAACATGTTTTTGTTTCCATTCAGTTGGGAATGGAATAATCATCCCAACTGACTTTCACTCCATGATTTTTCAGAGGGGTAGGTCAAGCACCAACCAGGAATGGATCAAATGATCAAAAGCTCTGCGACATTTGGATTTTCACATCACTGTAGCTATGTAGCAATGTTTTGAGCCATCACCATATGGGTTTAACCATGGAGGATGTTGTTGTTGTTGTAATTGTTGTTGTAAGCGGACGTCAACCTGCTCCTCACCGAAGTGAAGTAGTTAAGACGCCATAGTATGCCATCTGCGAGAATCAAGTTCCCATACTTCTCCAAGCAAAACACAAAAGAAGCGAAA
>Ga0126342_10003190_pt1 | contig 26812 bp, 18 predicted proteins | sample Cyp1metagenome_FD_92528 | JGI IMG/M metagenome (GOLD analysis project Ga0126342, IMG submission 92528) | Coral microbial communities from Lord Howe Island, Old Settlement Bay, Australia - Cyphastrea 1 metagenome | ecosystem: Host-associated > Invertebrates > Cnidaria > Coral ...
CATCATCCCCAAAGCCATGCCAGCATCGAAAACAAAACCGTCTGTCAGTCATCCCTGCCATAGTCATCCCCAGTCAGCCAGGTAGGAAAACTCCCTATATTCTTTGATGGTTGCAACCCCAAATACTCATGATGGCTAAGTCTCTCTTAGAATATATAACAAAGATACCTGTCTCTCTCTCTCTATATATATATATTCGTATCTATATATATATATATATATATGTGCTTACTGCAAATAATCATGAACAGATTCAACAGTATTAAAAATGAAATATGTAATGGCTATCTGATACAAGAACCATAATATATATATATATATGTATGTATCCCACATGTATATAGAAACATATCGTCATAGTCCCAAAAGCAGTGGTCACTTGGGAGCATCACCAACCCAAGTGCGTGTGTATATACCATACATCTATCATATACATATACATACATATACATATATATATACAAACATATATGTATACATAAACAAATACATATACATATACAGATACATATATATATACATACATACATACATACATACATACATACGTATATATACATATATACAATACAAATTCATATACACATACACATATACACATTTCCACATGTATACATACATACATGTATACATATGTACATAAGTACATATGCACATACGTACATATATAAGTATATTATGTGCATATATATATATATATATATATTCGGTAGCAGACATTTCTTAATTTAATGCCATGCGCAAATTAGGGTCGTCCCCTATCGGTTCTGAGGATTTCAGTATTCCCGCAGGTATCACAAATGGGGTATCAGTATAGGGCCGTCCCCTATCGGTTGTGAAGGTTTTGTGCAACCTCAGAAAGGCCAAGGCGAAGGAACACTAAATAGTCCACAGGAAATGTCGGCTACTCATATGTCAAATAACATATTACATTCTACAATCATATTCTACCTAAATCATATTCTGCATTTAATGAAATAAATACAACATAATTTAATATATAATAAAATGTATATCAAATGAGATTCTAAATGTGTATCCAGGTGTATAAAAAGGGCAATCCTATGCCATCCAAGTCACTGGAGTCGGTTCCTTCGCTGCACTCACCGTCAGCATCGACCACAGCCAGAAGCGCCCCACCATGGCTGCCGTGGGACACACGTCGCGTCACGCGGCGACACAACGGAGACGGAGAAGAAATCTGCGGAACGGACTGCGAGCTGGAGAAGGCATGAAATGAGTTTGGTGCAAAAAATGGATGGTTATCATCCAGTAAACTACTATGGCTGACATATGCTGACATAGCTATGGTATAGATGGGCCATTTATAGGCGGTTTACCTATTAAACATTGCCATTGTCAATGGCTATGATGTGCGGCATCAGAAAACATCGCATGGGAACTCAAAATGACTCTACTCTATATCCCAAGTAGTTATTGCTTTGGGTCCCGAAGGTTGATAGCAACCTCCAGTGCAAAGAACGCATTTACATGTGTTCATTGTATCATATTTTTGTTTCTATCGCTTCCCCTGATACACCTGGTTGATGGATTTTATCCTTGAAGACTTTGTTTAGTTCTATGATTTACCCATCAAAAGAATGATTTTCCATAGCAAACTCTGAGTTAAACAGGGGGTATCAGCCAAATACAACATATGTTTGAAAGCCCCCACCTCGGATGTCCAGGGGACTGCGCATCTGCTCGCTGCACCCCTTGTGTACAGTATATGGACTGACCCCACGTCCCTGATGTTGCATTTGTTGACACCGCAATCTTAGTTTCCTCTGATTCTTGGTGATCCCCTTTCTCCCAGCTAAACATTCACAAAAGTACATTTTATCCGGTGCTTTTCACAAGGAAAAACGTGGAAACTTGACCAAAAGTGAGAAAGTGATCTGATTTTCACAGGCAAAACGGATCTTGATCTATAGTAGCGAAATTATTTTTCTCAGTTTTATTGCAAATATATATATATATAATTCTAAAAAATATATGTATATCGGCAAATGCATGGGCTTTGCCCCAAACCGCAACGACGATCATCATCATCATCATCATCATCATCATCATATTAATCATCATCATCATCATATTATTCATCATCATCATCATATTATTCATCATCATCATCATGATCATCATCATCATGGTATTAACCATCATCACATGAATCATCATCATATTCATTATCATCAAATTCATCATCATCATATTGATCATCATGATCATCATCATCGTCATCATCATCGTCATCATCATCGTCATCATCATCATCATTGTCATCATCATCATCATCATCATCATCGTCATCATCATATTAATCATCACCATCATGGTATGAATCATCATCAAATTAATCATCATCAAATTCATCATCATCATATTCATCATCATCATCGTCATCATCATCGTCATCATCATCGTCATCATCATCATCAATTAAATGTAGATTTTCATATACCCTAATACCTTTGTTGATCTTCAGAATTGAATGTAAAGTTTAACTGGGGTGGGATTTTAATATTCCCTAATACCTTTGTTGATCTTCCCAAAAAAATGTAGATAGAGTTTAACGTGGGTGGAATTTTATATTTCTAATACCTTTGTTGATCTTCCCAATTGAATGTAGAGTTTAACGGGGGTGGGATTTTTATATGCTCTAATACCTTTGTTGATCTTCCCAATTGAATGTAGAGTTTAACGTGGGTGGGATTCAAATATTCCCAAATACCTTTGTTGATCTTCCCAATTGACTGTAAAGTTTAGCGGGGGTAGGGTTCAAATATTCCCTAATACCTTTGTTGATCTTCCCAATTGAATGTAGAGTTTAACGGGGGTGGGGTGTTAATATTCCCTAGTACCTTTGTTGATCTTCACAATTGAATGTTTTAATATTGCCTAATACCTTTGTTGATCTTCCCAATGGAATGTAGAGTTTAACGGGGGTCGGATTCTAATATTGCCTAATACCTTTGTTGATCTTCCCAATGGAATGTAGAGTTTAACGGGGGTCGGATTCTAATATTGCCTAATACCTTTGTTGATCTTCCCAATTGAATGTAAAGTTGCAACAACATTTGATTGGGAATGGGAACCCTCTACGCTGCAACGCTGGGGCAAAGCCCAGGCATTGCATATGTATTTTTTTTGGCATATATATATATATGTATGTTTCTGTAATTCCTTTTTGGACAAACCAACAGTTCCAAACGATGTTCTAACCAAACATGGCAATGAAAACCCAGGCATTTACAGACAATTTCCCCACTAGAACCTCCGGGATTTTCCCAGTCATTGCCATGGTTGACCACCCGTGGGTAGAGATTCTATGAACACATGGTAGACCATGGTAGACCGACCCCCAGTCATGGCCACTTGTTCAGGGATAATGATGCCGCCAAACCATTGGATTTCGGGTATCCAACCTTTCCAAACACAAAAAATGTCACTTCATTCGTCCTTGAAGGCGATAAAACTCAGGACGCCTTGCAAATCCTGCACCAACTGACTGGTCACAGGGTAGATCCAAGTCTTGGTCAGTGGTTTTTCATCCCATAGACTGGGCGATCTTGCGGGAAAAGCCATCGCAAAGGTAGCATTTCAGGGTCTGAACATGTGGTACTTTGTATAGTCAATTGGTGGTCATCTAAATAGGGAACATAATGTTTATGGGCACCATTTGTTTTGGAAGAACCCGACTGGCCTCCATCACATCTGAGCCTTCCTTTTTTTCAGGCTTTGGAGCTTCCTGGACCTCTTCATGCTCAACCAGGGGAGGTGCCAGGTTGAGCATGGTAATTTTGGGCTTCAAGCAGCACTAGGCTGTCGGATATGGATCAAGGGTCCATCCAGATTGGGCAAGGTGAACCTTGTCATCTTGAAGCTGGCACTACTTCCAGATTCTATTTTGGTAGTTCATGGGGAGATCCATAGTGATAAACCGTGAAAAACTTGTTGTTCCTTGTTGGGTAAAAAAAAGGTCTACCCCCGGTTGGTTGAATCCCCATTGGCCCTACAGCTTTCCCAGACTTTCCCAGGCATCAATAAGCAAGCAGTTTGCTAATCATTGACTTCACCACAAAAAATACGATATCTGATCATATCTATAGACACACTACAATCATGAACTATAGTAACTATAGACTATAGTCTATCAAGATATGATATCATCATCTATATATTATATCTATATCACAATACAATATCTATTGACACTGTCTAAGCAACCAGTTTATTCTGGTGGCTCAGGGCATTGTGGATGGACCTTGGAGCCCAGAGATCGGGATGGATTTACCTAAGATTGCTGCTACCATGTGGTAATTTCACATCAACATAGTCTATAACAGTTACCCTCTGGTAAACGTTTACGTAACTATGGAAAATCACCATGTTTAATGGGTAAATCCACTATGAATGGTTCTTTTCAATACTTTTTGTATGTTTGCCAGAGGGTAAACCATGTATAAATGGACCATCCTCCATAGCTACAGGGTAAAATCAATAGATTGAAACATACAGAAGTAGGGTTTCGAACATCTTCGATCCGCAACTTCCATGAAATACATCCGACATATAGACATAGATTTAAAACTGATAGAACTAGATTCTTGAAACAGTTTTAGCTAAACTTCTGCCTGTGTACTACTTTTTGTATCATTGGACACATGGACAGCGAACACTCCCAAAAGCATTTCCGATTGTCCAACCATCGAACCAAAACGGAGTATTCTCCATCTTGGATACACAGGCGACGGGCTAATCTGAGTTTTCTTGTTGAGCACCTACTAATAGTTTAATCATGTTTAATCTATTGCAATATGGAATATCATCGCATATCACCGCGATATCACCACTGGTTGGCGGTTTTTACCATCTTGAAAAATATGAAAGTCAATGGGAAGGATGACATCCCATATATTATGGAAAATAAAAAATGCTTGAACCCACCAACCAAACCAACAATTTCCGGATGAATTCGATTGCTTCACCCATTGCATCAATGCCTTTCTGGATATTCAAGCGCCTGGTACTGAAACCGTAGATCTACAATGTGGCCCCTCTAGTGATGTTTGCTGGTTTACTTACTGCTGCTTAGTAGGGAATGGATGAGAATGGGGGAACGGTATAATTATTGATAGTTATTGTCGATCATTTCCTCATTCCCTGCTAAGCACCAGTAAGTTTGTAAACCTCATGAACTATAATTCTAAGGACCATCAACCATCATGAACCACATAGAACATATGATTGGAGTTCTATTCACCAACCAATCCCATGAAATCCCCATGAAAATCCAATTGGTTGGTGGTTGACCTACCCCTCTGAAAAATATGAGCAAGTTGGGACCAACCAATAGTCAAAATACATCAAAATATATCTGGTTGGTGGTTTCAACCCCTCTGAAAATATCAGTCAGTTGGGATGATTATTCCCAATATATGGAAAAATAAAATTCATGTTCCAAACCAACAACCAGCCAATGAAATCCCCATGTTTCTTGGTTTAATCACCATGTTCCAACGCTTTCGCTATCACCCCGGGGGTCCCACCACTGGCGATGCGGGCACCAAGCGGGACTCGACTGTCGTGACGCTAGTGGCAGCGCTGTTCTTTCGCTCATCTTTGGACCTGGCCACAAGGGCCATGCGGCCCAAACAGAACATTTATATAATGGGGAAATAATGGCTAATCACGGTTTCTGATGCTGAAGCCTAATTAAAATAATGGATACTTAATGGATCCTAATGGGATATTTGAATGGGATTTACGCTCCGGTGTCATCAGACGGCTGGAAAACCTGTTGTGCATGGAGGATTGTGGCTTGGAACATCATCGAACTCAATGGCGGATTTTCCAGCAAGCCATGTTTGATTACTGCAGGGTAGAGCAACCACTTCGTGGTACTTTCATGTACTTTCGGGAACTCCTAGGCCGTATTCCGTGAAACACATCATGTCAATTCACTTCATGTCATACAATTCATTCCATACGAATCCATATTAATCCAATCAAATCCCTTACATTCACTACATTCCGATCAATTTTTCTGGATGTAGCAGCTTAAACGCTGGGAGCCACACCTCTTGATCTGCCTAAGGGTATCATCCCACCCCGGCCTTCGGGCTGGCTTTGGGTCCTGGGGAGCCGCCGTGAACTGCTCAGATATAGAAAGATCCTGTTTGGGATAGGATTGCTGGTTGCACAAAGCTCATTTTCACCAGGAAAAAACAATTCCATTGCTGGTTCTATCGACGATGGAATACATTTTGGTTCACCAGGAAAAAATATCCCATTTGCTGGTTCTATCTCGCAAAAAAAGCTTTGCTTAAATGGCCATCGACGATGTTGGCTTTATTTACCCATCAACCATGCTTGCATAAATCACCACCCTTGTGTCCTCTAAGCGTTTGACCTGCAACGTGCCCAGTTCTGGCGGTGTGCCGCCCACAACCTCGAAAACCCAAGCCGTCTCAGGTGGCTGTTAGAGCCATAGGACCAAAGATGACCAAAGTAAAAAGCGTTGGAACACCCTGGAAAACCGTATAAGACTAGACTTTAGACCCATCAAAGATTAGATTCGACGGAAAAAAGACAACTGCATTCATTGCGGTCATGGCAAGAAATCCAGCAACTAGCAATTTTGTGTGTCATCCCTGTAACGAAACAAAATCGTCTCTGGGAAATAAAACATGGTTTCATCAACATTGCTAGCATGGCCCGGAACACCAGGAGATATTGCCGATCGAATGTAGTAGTAGCAGCGTAGCAGGTCCAACTGCGTGATTCCGTTTCCCGGTTTCCCGGACTGGGTGCAACCCCAAGCAGTTTGTTCAACTGAACAAGACCATGCTTCCTAATTTCCACCATTTAAACGGAAACCCAGAGATCGCCTGCCGTGCTGCTAGAAGCTGTCCGCGATGGTACGTCTGCTGGGGCTCCTGAGGGATCCCAAAGTGGTCCATGACTTGGATGATTTGGAATACCCCCATGGGCCCATGACTTATGAAAGCTCCAACTTGAACTAATTCACAAAGGCATACTTTAAACTGAAATGTTCGGACATTTCTTGGGATAGTCACCTCCACTAAGCATGATTTTGGTCATGTCGGATTCCCATGACTTGTACAAAGTGATTTCACAGTTCGTTAGCTTAATTTGCTGTACAAGTAGCTTAACGACTCGATTTTTGATAGATATATAAACTTAGTTAACCAGTTAATGGGGCTTTAAACTCAATCAGCATTCGTGGGGTCAACACCTTGTATTTCTACGTAGTGGTTGATTAATAATTGATGATACTTGCATTTGGAGGTGCATCCCAGTTGCGTATATAGACATATTGGATCATCATTGCATGGTTGAAACAAAAGGTTGAAACCACTAGACTATTTGCGGATAGCCATATAAATATACATATAAATAAATAGATAATATATATATTGCATATGTATACTGAGTGTATACACATATATATACATATAACAATATATACATATATATATATATATATGTATATGTGTGTGTTCCCCAATCTTCTGCTTCATTCATAGCCTTATTTTCATAATATGACTCCCCTTCGGACGCCGCGACGCCGTTGCCCGGTATCCCCCGGTGCTCCGGCGGTTGGGTGGCATACCTTGGGGAATTGAGACATCGGGATCCAATGGCAATCCCCCTGGCGTTTCGACGAAAAAATGGCCGTCAGTCACACCATTTTAATGGGATTTAATGGGATTTCCAGGGTTAATGATGGTTAATGAATGTTAATGATGGTTAATGATGGTTAATGATGCTTAATAATACTGGTTGGTGGTTTCAACCATCTTCAAAAATATGAAAGTCAATAGGAAGGATTATCCCATATATTATGGAAAATAAAACATGTTTGAAACCACCAACCAGAGAACCAGTTGCAACCATTTGTAACTGGTAAAGGGCTTTAACTGTAGGTTTGGCACCCGCACAAATCTAAAAAAATGAAAACACATGGAACAAAATTTTCCATCCGCTGATTAATGATATTAGTATGATATATGTGCTCACATTTTCGCCATAAACAAGACCATAAGACCAAAATTCGGGTGTAACTCTATCATTTTCAGCAGCCCATGTGGCATCGCTTCACATCGTGGTCAAAACATGCCACTGATGAAAACCAATTGTGGTAAAGTGCATCACTTTAGCGACCAGCCAAATGGGAGTCTCATCATGGTCCAAGTCATTTCCGAGAAAGTCAAAAGCTGAAACCAAAGCGAAAACGAGAGGCGCATTTCGCGTTTGTCTGCAACTATAGAGCATCCCAAACTCCATTGGTTTATCATTTTATTTGTCTACTAGTACTAAGATGGCTATTATTGGTGGGACATACCACCATTTTCAGACACACCCAATTGGGGTTTCAAAAATGAAGCCCCCCCTTGCTCTCTGTTAGCTAACATCGATCCAAAGAATGGGCAACATCTCAGTTCTGCTGGGTTTAGCCCTTCATGCCAAGTAGGAATCTAAGGGAACTAACAAATCACAAGCAAAAGAAAATACGCATCAGTTGTGAGTTGTGACGTAACTCTTGGATACAAACAGCCTTTATTTGTTTCCATCATTTCATGGGTCAAGTCAAAAAAATACAGGAAAACCAGCACCTTGCGGCATATCGTGTGATATCGCCCTTTTCCAGGCAGCGAAATCGGGCTTAGTTGGTGAACATAACTTGAATTTCATTTTGGTTTATAATTTATAATGCTTATAACTTATAACTACTGTACATAGTCAATGGATGTCATTGGGGTTTTAAACCAACAAACATAACTGGGGGGGGCCACATTGCAAACATTGGTAAAGAAATGTCACGAATCTGGGAAAGTGGAGGAATTACACTTAGCGACTCCGCAGAAACTGCGACTGTGCTTCTTTTCGTAGATCCTGTCACCACACTGCTGCCAAGTCGCCAAATGATAAAGAGCAAGAATGGCAATAAAGCCCGCACCAGCCACACGATCAACGTGGAAGTACTGGCAGCAGAGCAAACGCACAGATATCTCTCCATTTCTGCATTTCCATCACCATGAATCCCATCCCAAAATTTATTCCTCTCCAGAAACAATGATTAAACTGATTAAACAGGCGATATATATATATAAATAAATATATATATATAAATAAAATATATAAAAAATATATATATATATATATACACACAATATTATATATATATTTTTTTTCTATCTGAGACCCAATAGAGATGCTGCCGCCTCTCGCTGAGTCCCAAGTCTTCCAGCATCCGCGATCCAATCCCTGCGGTGCCATCGCAGAGGTTTTGGCCACAGCAAAGGATGGCTTTCACATGGAAAATGGTGGCTTTCACATGGGAAAAAATGGAAACATATGGAAAATGGCGGGTTTCACATGGGAAAAAATGGAAAAATATGGAAAAGGGTGGCTTTCACATGGGAAAAAATTGAAACATATGGAAAATGGCGGGTTTCACATGGCTTAACCGATGGCTTAACCATGGCCATGCCAGCCCTCGGATCCAAAAATCCTCGAAATCGAGTAGCTGGGATATCAAGCTGGTTCTATAAGGGCTTCCTAAAATGAAGCTACCCAGAACAGCCTTGACATCGGCGTGAAGATTCTTGTAAGCTCGGATCCACTTCCCCACTGTCACGGCCTTTCCAGACCCCAGAGCTTTCACGATCTGCTTCTTCGTCTCCTCAAGGGTCTTGTAGCGCTCGTATTGTGTAGCCACCACGCTGATCTTGCTATGAAAGGACGAAGGCCTGTACTTGTTGCTCTCCTCATCATGCACGGAGCAGTACCACAAGGCCCGGGTCGTTCGATCATCATCCTGGAACATCACAAAGTCGCAGACCACCCCGGTCTTGAAGATCTCCACCAGCTTCTCCACATAAGTTTATAATGGAAAATCCGAAAATGAAATGGATGATTGTTTGGAGTATCCCTATTTCAAGGAAAACTCCATATATACACCAACCTTATGCACAGTTGAAGACCATCCAGCTAGCTTTTCATAGACATTCCTCTCTATTTTGTTGCGCCGCAATGTCAAGAAGTTTGGTATGTCCAGAGCTGTTTTTGTGGCAGTCAACAATCAAATGGCATACCCACACAATGTATGTCCCGCCACAATCCAATATGATCCAATATTTATCATCCCTGTGAAGACATTTTCAATCTGACAGGAGTTTGTTGTTGTGTTGCGGGTGAATGCACTTCAGGACCTATCCTTTCTTCAACATTTGACATATCAGTCCTACAATGTGGCCACCCCAAACGATATCTACATTAATGACTTGCATAATTGCATAACTATGGTTTATGACACAGAAACAACTTATAACTACTATTCTATGATTTGTATTGATTCATGATACTTGCAACTACCGGCCATCACATGCTCAGTTTCGGATGATCTGCCATGGGATTTCGGAGCAGATTTTGAGACAAGACCAATGGTAACTGGTAGTAACTGGGGATGTATGTAGTACCAGTGATTAACCTTGTGGTAGACAACATATTGTATTCATACTATGTAGTACCAGTACATTTGTATTTACTAAATACTGGTAGTACACTACATTTGTGGTAGACAACTTGAGGCCGGGGGTGGATGACGAAAGCTAGCGGGGTAGGAGAAAGAAGGAAGGGAAGACGTATCTTCAGTGTCAGCAGGGAAGTGTCGGTGACAATGACGATGATGATGATGATGGTGATGACGATGATGGTGATGATGATGATGAAGATGATGATGATGATGAACATGATGATGATGACAATGATGATGGTGGTGATGATGATGGTGATGATGATGCTCATGATGATGATTATGATGATGATGATGTTGATGATGATGATGATGCTGGTGATGATGATGGTGATGATGATGTTGATGATGATGATGATGGTGATGATGATGAGGATGATGATGATGATGACGATGATGATGATGATGATGATGAAGCGGATGCGGCAGATGATCGGGATGATGATGAGGAGGAGGATGATAAGGATGAGGAGATGATGATGATGATGATGATGATGATGATGCTCATGATGATGATGATGATGATGATGCTCATGATGATGATGATGATCCCGATGACGAGAACGATGCCACTGACGATGACGATGACGAAATCGATGACGATGACGATGATGACGATGATGACGATGATGCTGATGATGCTGATGATGGTGATGGTGGTGGGGTTGGGGGGGGCCTTTCGCGTGAAAAATCACGTGATGTCCTTGAGCAGCCCCCGGAATACTTGCTAAAGCAAGAAGACTCCAGCTAGCTGACGCTAGCTTTCGTGACATATTGTATTAATACTACCCCAGCTATTCTAGAGTGAAGCAACATCGCTTGCATTAAGTCATGATGTATTCTCACTCTTGTTGTAGAAACTAGCTATGATTGCCAGCAGGGCGATGGGACTTGCGGACACCCTGACAATTCCGTCCCTCCAATGTATCTGAGACCGCTCCTTCTGTAATAAACCCCCAAGGGATCTGGAAACCCAAAGCAGGGACCTCCCGAAAAAAACCGCAGCCCGAAACCCAATGGAGGACTGCCCTCCCGGGTCCTAGTTATGATGCTGTCCAATTTCTTGATGGTTGCATGCCGACATCAGCGCCCGTGCCGGCGCCGGGAGCGTGTGGATGTATTCGTCAAACGATATGAACACATGAAACCATCAACACATTGCATATAAAAAAAATGTGTTATGCTTCCATATTTTTTGCTTTGAATCAATTCTTGCAAGGTAGATAAAATTCAAAGTAACATTGATTTCATCCATTCGTGCAACGCAATGACTCATGATTTTAGTTGGTTGTGATTTGTCTTTGTTTAACGACCAGAATTGCCAGAAGCAATTGGCAAAATCAACGTTTAGTAACACGGTAGCATGATGTAACATGTGTTTGATTTAGGCTCCATGCCGAGACATATCCACTTTGGATTCTGTCTGATACGGTGTCACTGTCGTTGGTGAAAGAACACTTGTACAGCAACACAGAACCACCACCGGTCCCGAGATCATGGCGAAAACGATGGTCAATTGCACATCTTATGATACATGGGCAAACAATTGTGTGAACATACGTAACATTAAACAAATGTGGCATAAATACATGTATTTACATGACACGGTGTACGTGACACAATGTTTTTGCATATATATATATATATATATACATATTATGTAGGTATATACTGTATATTAAATATAATCATATATACTGTATATATAATTTCATAAATAATTTCATATATATATATATGTCGGATCTATGTCGGTATCTGCATGTTCAAATTTCTGCAATGTTTATAATGTGTCATGGGCACCATGTAAGTTCTAACATCATCCGCAAAAAATACTATTGGCGGATATGGTTTATCTTTATATATCACCAATTCCCCGATATTGTCCTCATACATTCTGAAACAATTTAACATATAAATCACGCTTTCAACTTTTCACCAACTTATTCAGTTGAACACCGTTCACAAGGTGCCCGGTCGTTTTGTTTGTTGGTTTCTAAACAGCACTAACTATACCCTATGGATCCAAACACTGTCTCAAATGATAGGAAATTATATATACCCCAAACACTTCCTAAAAAGGTACTTTGATCCATAGGTACTTAGATCATTGAGTATGGGGCTTTCCTGCAAAAAATCCCTTAAACCAATCTATTGACTATAGATATATCTACCAAACATTCTAGTTCACTAAGAGGGGGATCCCCCCTTGCAACGAGCAAATCCCTACCGGCCACCGGTGATTTTTTCCCTCGTAGCGGATCGATTTCAGGGAGTCTATGACAGGAAAGCCATGGAGTCTATGCGTTGTTTGTCCAACATGTAATGATGTATATAATACTGTGTATATATATATGAATATGTATATCATATATTATCATATATGGGTATTACGATACTATGATTATGTGATGTCCTTGTGAAGACACATGTCTGTCAGGGACATGTCATTTGAAATTTGGAAGAATTAATTCAAAACAATTGTGTACGCATCTTGCAGTCCAAACTACAACTCGATGATATCCTTCTTGGAACAAACTATGGAGTGAAGCTTTGCGCTCACACACACACACGATCCGAAACACCGATGAAAAATTAGAGTGATGAACTGGTACTTATGCTGGATTACTCACTTGCACATGAAACAAGTCCTATCCAAAAACCACTCCCTCTCACTATTTGAATCATTATTACTTCACTAAAAAAATCACACCGACCATTATTGGTCTGATAGCAAGTTTTCTGGCTAAACTTGAACGCTGGGCCATCAAACTTTTTGCAGTCGACTGACCTCACAAGGCACGAGATGGCATGAACAAACAGGCGAGGAACGGTGGTTCACAGTGGCTTGTCTCACCCCAGCCACAAGCAGGCTAAATGAACAAGTAGTTATAAGATGTTATACGAATGATCTGTAATAACCATTAACATCCATTAACATCCATTAACTCCCCCATTTACGTTTCGCACTTTGTCGCACTCCACTTTTCCGATGGAGATTTTCGCCCTGTTTTTTTCTGGCACCTCGAAGCGCAAGTGCTGGTTCTCGCCTCGTCGCGCGCTTGTTTTTTTGGACAAAAAACTGGCAGCAATTCCAAGTGAAAAAATGAAATCAGTTGGGATGATTATTCCCAATATATGGAAAATAATCCAAATGTTCCAATCAAGAAAATCTCAAGAAAATGTCCAGCAAATTGTCGGTGTTGGATCCCCATCTTGGATCATTTGACGCCGTTTTTGCTGGTGGAACTTACTGGAAGTCCATATGGAAAAAAATACAGTAATCCAAATGTTCCAAACCACCAAGCAGATTTCTATAGTCTGTACAAATCACAATTCCGAACTCCCAAACCAGTAAGGTAAAAAAATAGAGCGCTGGGGGATCCTCGCCGTTCCGAATTCCATTTATATCCCCGTTGGGTTTCCCTACTGTGGATGGTTGCGAAATCCTGCACCAGTTAATAGGTGGTTTATCCCATTATTGATAAGCTTTCTACATCTTTCTACCATCCCAGGTGCAGGATTTCACGACCATCCACAGGTCGGTCCCTGCTTCGCAGACCTCGAAGACCAGGTTGCACGGCCACCTACGATGGCTGGGATTTATGGGATGGTGAATGTAGCCCACCGCCCACCAAACGATTAAAGTGCTAATGAAAAATAGTAGCCTCTGGTAAACGTTAACAAAAAACTATGATAAGATCCAGCATTTTTATAGCTGGGTAAATCAACTATTTCGACTGGAACGTTTTTAATAGCTATGTCACAAATTACCAGAGGGTATCTAACAAAGGTTGACCCACTAGTCCCAAAATCAGAACTCCGTTATCCTTTGGATTTAAGCATCTTGTAACTGCTGCAGTAGCTTGATGACAAACCGGGGGTAGCCTACCTTTCTTGAAGCAAGGATTTGGATGCATATATGGCTATGCCGCTCCACAAGAACAACTGGGATTTTAGCTGCCAACATTATATGGCTAGCCTGGCTATCTTGCTGCTTTGATTATCTAAGGTGCCACTTGGCCCACGGAAGGTCAATTTCTTGTACCGGTAGCCTTTAAAGCGTCCATGTTTGGTATCTAAAGACTTGCATGAGCTGCTCCAAATGTCTCCCTCAACCATCACCCAACGGTTAGGGGATCTCCATCGACATTGAAGTGATGTTCAAAATCCCGAAAAGCAGATCAAGATAGGAGATTTACCCTCTGGTAAACTAACATACCTATTGAAAATGGCCATTTATAGTTGACTTACCCATTAAGAATGGTGCTTTTCCATAGTTATGTAAACGTTTACCAGAGGGTTTGGATATTTCACAAACCCTGCAATTGAAGTCTGATCTGGGGGCAGCATCCCAATTTCTGGAGCAACCCTTTGATGGGGCCGGCTGGCCACCGTTTCTCTGCATCGGTAATTCATAGATAGGCTTGTTGACCAAAACAACGGTGGGGGTGACCCTCTGGTAAACTAACATAACTATGGCAAATCACCATTTTCAATGGGAAAATCCACTATAAATGGGCCATTTTCAATAGCTATGTTAGTCATTACCAGAGGGTAAAGATGGGGATCGCAAGCCACTTGGTGAAACACACGGAACCTGTGCGAAAACGCGCCATTTTGCACCAGTATGGTAAAGCCAATACTAAATGCAACATCACCAAGTCTACCAGAATTGAAGGTATATGGGTATGTCCGAACACATGGTATATTCAAGATATATCAATATATAATATATGGCCATCAAAAGCGGGATAGTGACTGACTTCACCGATGGACTAAGGGGTACCCAATTATAACCCAGGTAGATTAAAGGAACGTCCCCAGTTCCATATGGGTCACTGGGTGGGTTAAACTGACCACTTTCGATTGTTGGATATGTGATTGGCATCCATCACAAACCCTAGGTGAACTACAACCAACATTTTGTGATTGGGTATTGTAAAACTCACTTAAAGTACCAGTAGATAACCATGGGTTTACCACGTACAATACCGGCAACAAACAAAAGGCATGGGGGAATTCCCCGTTGAGCTCGATGATTTTCCAATTTCAATGCCCATTGAGTGTGGGGATTTCCCGGCCAGCCATGTTTGATCAGGGGATCTTAGAATCTTAGAGCTCTCCATTTGGGGGATGGTATTTTTGTGACCACATGACGCAGCCCTGGGCACCTCCCTCCCTGTAGCCGCAGCCTCTCTTTCCAGTTCCACCTACGGCACGCCAGTTGACTTTTGGGAAATCTCTGGGAAAATCTGCTGGAAATCGTGGGAAGTCAGTTTACAACTTTGGCGAACTAACTTTGTGCTAGATATATCTATAGGTGGGGAATGATGTGTGGCCTTCACCGTCCAAATCATCCAGTCGCATCATCTGGTGGTTTCAACCCATCTTACAGTAGGCTTCAAGCACCCTTTAAACAGTGACGGCAAGCACCATATCTGGCATTGAAACCATAGCGCAAGAATATGTAGGTTTAAGTCACTTAGAGATCATCATGCCAAGTTGAGCACTGAAGCCAACAATCAACAACATTCCAATCCCCCAAAACAACAACGTTGTATGCCGACAATGAAGACGTGTGTAGTTGCATCTACACGGCAAGGGATCTTGCGGGATTCAGCAGTCCCATCGGCATACCCTCTGGTAATTTAACAGTTGGCTATTGAAAATGGCACATTTATAGTTGATTTACCTATTAAAGATGGTGATTTTCCGTAGCTATGTTAGTTTAACCGGAGGGTAGTAAACCATTCCCCAAAGTGACCGGAAGGCGTGCGGATGCACTTGGCAACGTCGGTTCTCTGCATCGCTTAGGTTTGCCTCCTTGTGGCCATTATTCACCGATAGTTTGCCTATAATGCCTATACTGGGTTGGAGCAACCAGACTACGGTTGATTTATGTTGATTTTGTACCTCAACTATCTTTCGTCTTATAGTCACAACAATATTAAACCCTGTTGTGATGGTTATATATATATGTATATATATATTATATGTACGTACAAATAAGCATAATTTTCCATTTTGGTGATGTTGGTGATGGTAAGATAGTGATATCCAATGTTCAAAAAAACACTAATGACATTTTGGTAATAACAGTATGATTGAACACATATAATTCATCCCAAATTCTGATGATATGGTAATTTATGGTAATCTATTCCAAAATCACCATATCAATCCATATCAGACCAGGGTGAATACATTGGGTATACCATGGACATATATATTCCAAAACATGGCCAATCAGCAAGATACCCTGCAAACAAATATAATTTTTAGCTGGTGAACGTAGATAATCCCATTGATATCAAAAGACTTAAAGGATTGAACTACCCATCCAAGATTGAACTAATAAAATGATGGCCATACTTTGGGTCTACCCCATTTTCAGCCCGCCTGTGTGGTCTTGTCAGTCTTGTCGCATCTTTCAGGTGCCTCGCGTCACATCGCAAACTCGTCACGGGTGGTCACCATGAAGCAAGGTAGACATTGGGAAAACATAGCCTGGTCGGTGGTTTTAACCATCTTGAAAAATATTAGTCAATGGGAAGGATTATCCCATATATTATGGAAAATAAAAAATGCTTGAAACCACCAACCAATGAACATACCGGAAACATATGGGGGGAGATCATGGCCAAGAGTCACTTGACCAGTTTTATCCGTGGCTCATGTCACTAGATTGGTTTAAGACATTGCGCAGGAAAGACTCTTTTTTTTCATCAACTATGGAGGTTTCCGCTTTCAATTTCCCCTTGACTAATTCTCAGGAGTGTTGGGCAGCGTCTTGAGTCCAATGGCGAGGTTTCGCCGAAATCGGGGCTATCGGACAAAGAAAGCACATGCTCGTTTGTTCCTGAAAAGAAGAATCTAGAAGTTCTAGAAACGCAATTCTCGTCTGTATTCCTGGTCATCAACGATTTTCATCCATATCATTCTGCAGATTTCGGAGATGATACAGCAACCCCCAAAAAGAGGCCGAGTTCAGTTCCTTTTCATCCTCTATGACTTGGGTAAACCCAGCGACCTAGCTGAGTCCCAGTTAGCGATTTTTATGGACATGTCAGATTGCTATTAATGCAATCATCATCAATCATCATCATCATCACCACCACCATCATCATCATCATCAGAAGTAGTACCTATTGGTATTACTATCAGATAATTTTGAAACACTCTAAATATATTTCATGATTGTTCCTTCAATATACCTGGGATGCTTCATTGTTTCCACTTTCACATGGCCTTCCGAAGAACCGGCTTCTTTGAACTTCCTGGTTCAGAAGGACTTCTTGTCTCCTGAGACAGCGTCAAGCTCTGGATCACAACTGGCCCGCCCAGATGTCGGGTTGATAGTTCAGCCCCTCATCGCAATGGAATTGCTTTAGGGAAAATCAATGATTAACATGAAAATCTATGACAATCTATGAAACCTGTGAACACCTACAGGCAACTGTTTTTTTTGCCGATCAAATCATTGTTTTTTCTGCAACATGCCAAAGCCTCTCGCGGGTCTAGGCGAGTACTCAGCGGAGTGACAACTCAAACAACAACAGCCATGTTGGGCTTGAAACCCTGCTTGAATGTTCACTGCAGCGGGAGACCTGAGCGATGCTACATAAACAATCAACAAATGTCCCACAAGAATATCCAGAAAACAGCCAAATTATATATATATATGCAATGATATGCATGGCTGTCAGGTAACGTGTATATCTAAATATCATATACCGGGCTGCATAGTGCAAGATAGTGCAAGCATTAGGGACTGCATTGAGGTGCATGCCCACTATGAGTGTTTTTTTTTTCCAGCCTCACTTGACATGTATCATCACATCCAAGTAAATTACAATCATTCACTAACCTGAAATCAGGCTCTGGGATGATTCCAATGATTCCAAGTATTCCAGGTTTCCCAGAGAGGTCGCTACATATGGGACATGAATGGGGGATGCCATGGATGCCCGCGATGGGATATTATGAGCAGTATTTCATGGGATTATATATACATTTCCAAAAAAAAACTCCCATCACTATCACACATTTCCCATCACTATTCCCATCACTATCCAGTATTGTACTGCTTGGTGGTTGGGTTGAACCATCCCGGGATGGAAAGCATTCTATTTTTCCACCAGATAGCAATCAGATGGTGAATCCTAGTATTAATCCAGTTTCACCCCATTTATATAGGTACTCCAACAGCAACCAGAAAAAATCTAGGCCCCACCTGGACCTCAAAGTAAGCGCCGGTGTCCACTTGAATAGCCTCCGCTGAGACAAGTCCAAGAAATGTCCATTGAGTAGCCAAAGAAGGTACAGTATACTGTGAACTCGGGATGAGAATAAAAACATTATAAAACCCTAATCAATAAGGGTACGAGGAACAGTACGTAACCATTTATTATTTCGAATAATCATGATTTTGGGCCCCCAAATTCATAAATGCGTAGTTCTCTTCATCCTGGACAGACAGAATGAACCCAGAATCCTGAGTTGTTAGCTCAAAACAGAACTAATAAGTATAAAAATGAAATCGTTTCGGTAAAAATCGTGGGCCGGCTTGGTTTACCACTTACCATCCTGCAGCAATTGAATGTTCACTCGATCAACTATGATTCACTGGTGTGTTGCCCCAACCAGTAAAAATGCGACAAAACAAAAACACCTCACTCAGGACACCACAGCCGCTCAAATAACCTGCAAAAGAAGATATGTGTTTCCGATTCATAGATAGTTATAGTATGTAACCCCCCAAAAAATAGAGACATGATCTATGACTACTTTAGGAGGATTTGAAGAGCGGGACCAAGAGCGGGACAAATTATAGCTTCACTGCCAGCTGTTGCTACAGCATGTGGAAGGGATGAAGCTTGCTAACATTTGATACGTACAAGTATAATCCGCTAAACCACTAACACGGCATCCTATAAATGATTAACCTAATGCAACTCAACGTATCCCAAAAAATCCTCGAATCTACACACCAGAATATTGATTTACACATGAGATTCAGCTAGGGCACAAAAGCTATGAGGAGAGACAAATGGCTTGTGGATGCCGCCATCACGATATGTCGCTTGACGGCCTACCTTTCCGCTCCAGCTATTTCCGGAAAGAACATAAAAAGGTATATCATTGAATTGCGAATGAATCATGAAGCTGGGGACTTCGAAATTCGGAGGATACAAAACTAATCCGTAATTCTCCTAACCCTGGTTCTTACACTAATCCGTTGCAATGCATAATCCGGTGTTCTTATGCATACTGGAATTGAATCACTGCAACAATTTCGGAGCGCGCCCCCGAGTGGCACTATTTCTTTTTCACCGCTGCGCTCTGCAGGTTCACCCGCACACCCCCAAGTGGCATCTACATCCGATGTCACTAAACCCATATGAACATTTGGAGAGTTCACTCCACAATTGGCTCTGGCGATCTCACCGGATGTGCCTTTGGCGTCTTGGGACTTCTGGCACTTCTCGAATCACTTTCCTCTTGCGCTGACGTGCAATTGTCTCTGAATGCTTTGCTTCGGCAGCCATTTGCGCTTACGTTTCTTGCAGGGACTTCAGAACTGCACTCTCATCGGACAGCGTCTGGCCAAGCTTCAAGTCACATGCTTGGATCGACTTACGCTTCCGGTGGGATGCGGCAAGTTGGCCGCGATGAAAGAACAGGGTGAGTAACTGTTCGAGGGCATATCCAACCAAACGCTGCGATTCTTTGTTGAACTTGATGCTCTCCAACCTTCAGAAGGTATTGCCTGTTTGTGGTTGTGTGAATGCATGTATTTGTATATATATATAGGTAATATTGTATATATATATATACGTAGAGAAACATGCTAGACATAATCTAGACATGACATAATACGACATGTGCAAATATCCTCTCTATGTAGATAGTAGATAGCTATGAAACAATGTGTATATATATAATATATATGTATTCAATTTGCACACGTATTGTGCATTTACACAATGACATTCACCTCAAAAATCCTAGCACGATAGTGTAGGGTACTGGAAGCACATCACATGCTGGCTGAATTTAAGGTTCGGATCGATCATCCCGCCTTTTCCGCGGTGTTTTGAGCACTTTGTCTCCGGTGCACAGGATGCGTTGGTGCCTGCACAGGGTCTGTATGGAATTGATCCACAATTCCAAGGGTTTTCATTCATTACAACAGGATAGCTCAGCGGAACACACGTGTACAAACACTGAAAGAACATTGATGTCTCTAAGCAATATTGTGGTAAACCCAAGTTTCACCATCTATTTCACCAAACATAAATAGTATGCACCATTTTTATCCATTTTTTTACAAGATATAAGAAGCTGATCATTGGGGTTTCTAGAAGGCATAGTTTGGGCTTGTCTGAACATAGGCTATCCAAAAATCCAACGGTCCAAGAGACTCCACATTCTTGATGGTTTTTGCAACTTGGAGAAAGCAACGTTTCATTTCGTCCATGCACCATTCCCATCTGAAACCAAATAGAGGTTTCCTGAAATGGGGCTACCCCTAGATTAATCAGGCATTTTCGATTGGGATTTTCCAAAAACCATCCAGCGATTTCGGGGTATCCCCATGACTATGGAAAACCCCGTGCTATCACATCTTGAGGATTCAATCCATGGCCCCAAGCCACGATTATTGTAATAGGATGCTTACATCGTCATTGCTCTGCGTTTTGCCCTACTCAATGACTTGATTATGACTTGATTACAATCCTGCAAAACGAGACTCACCCTACCTCGTCGAGGGAAACAGTGTACAGCCAAATCTACACTTTCTGGCTAGAACTAAACAGCAGTAGTCCAACAAAGTGATCCTTTGTTGACCTTTTGCGAACACCCTCCAGTAAAACCGGCGATGTTGAATTCCATGAGATTGCCATCCGGACAATCCACATTCATAGTGCAATGTTTCTCATATCGGTACATGATTTGCAGTGCAATGTTTCTTGGTTCAAAAAAAAGTTGTATATCCATTGCTGGTTGGCGGTATACCTACCCCTCTGAAAAATATGACAACTCGTCAGTTGGGATGATGAAGATCTCCCAATATATGGAAAGTCATAATCCATTCATGTTCCAAACCACCAACCAGTGGTTATTAACCATCATTAACCATCATTAACCATCATTTATAGCCATTATAGTGGGATAACCAACCAGTAAGTCCACATATATGGTTGGGATGTTCCCCAGATGCTTCAAATTGCTGTAAATCCACAAATTTCATCCACCACTTCTGGTTGCTTTCGCTGTCCTCCTTGGTGACGTTGCTGACACGAGGATCCTGGAGCAGATAGGCCGGTTATGGATATAACTATGGGAAATTCAGCCCTAATTAGTTGGGATATGAAGGCCCTATAACTACTATAGCTCACTTCCAAGTATGGAAAATTGCCCATTTACAGATGATTTACCGATGAAAGATGGTGTTTTCCATAGCTATGTTAAATTTCCAGAGGGTATACCATTTCCAAACATTGCATAGCATGGCATACGGCTCAAAATTGAGGTACCGAAATCATGCCCAAGGCTAAGTTGGTTTATAAGTAGCTTAGGTAGGAATAATGGTAGACACATTTGTACTTGTTTTGAAGTTGTCCTTTAATGCAAGAGACATTGTTGACATAGTCACTAGCCACCACCTCGGAGTGCCTCAGAGGTTGCTATTCGGCTATAATTCATGCATATTTTTGTTATGCTCCTATATCCATATATATTATATATAATATACATAGGGTAAAATGAAAGTGCACTAATGCACTAATCCGGAACTTGAAATAAAGTTTTTTCGGGATAGTCACCCCTACTAACCATGATTCCAGTGAGGTCGCAGTGAGGCTGTTCCAATGGCAGCCTGCACCTGGTCGATCACAGTCGCAGCCTACCACAGGCGAAGGAACTCCGGGCTGTCCTAAACCTCTGGGCTGTTTAACCAAAAGGGTACCGTTTTAGTATGTTTTAGTAGAACTTTGTCACAAATGGGGGCACCATTTTAATCATGCAAAATTAGACCATCGTAGTATTGAACCCAATGGTGACTTGGGGTCCACCATTTTAAGAACCCCACCAATTTGGGGGTAACTCAGTAACTCCCTGTAGTTGATGAACCAGTGCTTATCCAACAAGGCCGGTTCAAACCGAACAGCTGACTAAAAAAAAACCTGAAAAAGGCAAGTTACATCATACAAGTATCATACATTTCTAGTGAGCAATGGTGAACTGAGTGGGTTGGAGGATCTTCGATTTCAGGTCTTGGGATGCAACCCCTTGAAAACCAGCTCCCGGTGCTACTCTAGTCTCAGAAACTAACAAGTCAATGGATTTAGATCAGAAATCGCAGAACAAAATGGCTTTGTCTGGATGTGGGGTAATTAGGCGGTTTTTTCTCAATGACTCAAAGTTTGGGTCATCAAAAAAAACATGGGACATCAGCATATCTCAGCGTATCTCAGCGGGATCACGGCATCACGGCGCCAACGAGAAGTCTTTTTACGATGAATCGCCCACGCTGAAGGCATGACTTTCGCTGACCTCAGAATTTGATGATCTAAAAAGGTGATGAATCTTCACAAGATACCGGGGATTCAGGTGAACTCTGAGAGGGTTTAGGGGCTAGCTTCAGTTGGACTGGTTCTTGACTGTGGGTAGCTACATAAACTGTTGATTCAGTAGAATAAATCAGAAAAGGGAGGAAAATCAACATGTGAGGAATCAAAACAGCGCGGGAGTCCATCAACAAATCATCAAGGTGCTACATTTTGAGACATACAATGGATGTTTCTGGCTGCTAGCAGTTTGGGCTCGCCAAGTCTGTAAACATGAGCCATGGCTAAGGTGTGCCCGACCCAACCTTTTGTCCGCAGTGAGCACTCGACGGCCATGTTTCTTGCCAAGTATGTGGATCAGTTTCAACAGGGGATGGATCAAAACCTATGAAGGGCCCCCATATGACTGGGGGAATTCCCATCCAGCTACACCAGCTATCTTCGGATACCCAGGTACCAGGGTAACAAGGGACCCAGCACGTCATTTCAAGCCAAACGAAAAGTCAACGAATCGCCCATAGTGACCAATCCTCGCTGAACAAATAACAGGGAAATCCAGGTGAGCCATTAAAAATACCCCTATCATCCCCTATCCCATCTCAATATACTGGTTAGTTGATAAGTTTTCCTATTGTGGCTTATCCTGATCCCCATTCAACCAGGTAGTACAATTCCCTATAACCAATGGCTCAGGTAATGCAGCACCAATTCCAGCAAACCATGTTTCACCCCAGCCTTGGGACATATTGGGTTGTCTGGACATACTGTGGTGGCGAAATCCTGCACCGGTTGGTAGATGGTAAACATTCCGTTATAGTCCCACCATTTACAGTGTTTCATAGTGACCAATAGTTCCCAACTGGTGCACGATTTCGCCACCATCCACTACCCCCCAATTCTATATGCTTCATCATCATGGTTCCCATGAATCAACCACCATTGAATATGCGTCTCTCCATTTGCAGTCACATATGTACATATAATATATATATATATAAATGATATATTATAAATATACAATATCCCTATGGATCCATGGCCACTGTCTGAGAAGGTACGGCTAACTCTCCAAATGATAGTAAATTAATCCCCAGTCCCACTTTCTTTCAGAAGGTACGGCTGGATCCATAGGGTATCATATTTAAACATTCATAAATCTTACAGTAGGACCTCTACATCCGCATCCCTTGCGACGCTGACCCACTTTGTGCAGCGATTTCCGCGGCAGCTCCGCAAAAGTCAGATTTTACTTGGCGCCACGGCGCCATATTTCCGAAGCGGTCCCCGGCCACCAAGGTCTTTCAGCCAGTAACAAACATGGGGAAATTATGGGAAAATGATGGCAACACCATGAGAACAAACTGATTCTAAACCGGATCTACATTGGGTATCAAAGCCCTATTTTTGGACAAACTGACAAACCCCTATGTATGTGTCTTTTATAGATGACTGTGAAACTGTAGACTCATCGCTAAAACATGGACCAGGTGACCAAAAAAACATGGTGCCGTTACAAGCCCCATCGCTCCATGGTCCCACTTACTCGAGCTTCCGTGGTACGTACTGGGCAATGCATCAGAATTAGATGGGGTTAACTATAGTTTATGGTAGATATATCTACAGTGAATGGCAATTTTAATGGATCTTAATAGAATATTCATGTGTTGATATGGTATACCCTCCGGTAATCAGCTCCATGGCTTGCTGGAAAATCCGAAAAAAAAAGTATCGTTAACGATGATTCTTGCCTTACTCAAACCTCCAGTTCGGGTTCGGATGTCCCATTGCCAGCCAATGTTTGAAAACCAGGGGGCCAAGAGGGGCATCTTGGGGATTTTGATGGTTTTGATGGTTTATGTTCCTTCATTTTCAATCAACTCAGTGGTGCTAAGGGAAGCGTGCCCTCAGCAACAACTGCTGGTAGGTTTCTCTCCCTGGCAGGGGATGGAGAAATGATGTGGTTCAAACTTCACAAGACAAAAAAAGGCCGGAGGGCGCCCCGAACAAGATCTTTCGCTTGGTTTCAAATTAGTCCAACAATTAGATTTATGGTGGAGATGTCGATTAAACAAAATACAGGGCGAACTAAACATATCTTTATCTAACCATATATCATATGGATGTTTCCTGAGATGGCGGCAGCCCCAAAATATCAGTTTTCATGGATCTTCCATGAAATAACCAACCAGCTATAGGGGTACCCCCCTGACTTCGGAACCCCCCAGATCTAAACCCACTTGGGGTGCCGTGCGAGCTTTACTGGTGGGGAAACGGGTGCTTCCAGGAATCCGAATTTGATGGTTATTGATGTTTTTTTCTCATTAAACGCATGATTTTGTGGGGTTATACCCTCCATGTTCAGACACAAAATATTTTTTGTGAATGTCAGCCAAACATGGCCATAAATAACTAATTGAAATTACTTGAAACCAAGAGTTGATACCTCGTACAGACTGGGGAGGATATGCAAATTACCATCCGGTAATCAAACGTGGCAATTGACAATTCCATGAAGATGGAGGTTTTTATGGGAAAATCATCTATAAGATACTAAAAGATTGAAAAATTTTCCAGCGAACCATCTTTGACTACCAGCGAGTATCCGTTATTTCAACGTGCCCCAAGGAAGAGAAAAATACGAAGCATCAATCATTGACCAGGACAACGGACGCATGGAGGATTCCTGGACACTCAGTCGTGGTCAAATGGTCATAATCCGATCTTCCTAATATATATATATGTATGTATGTATGTATGCATGTATGTAAGTATACATGTATGTATGTATACATGTATGTATGTATACATGTGTGTATGTATACATGTGTGTATATATACATGTGTGTATGTATACATGCGTGTATGTATACATGTGTGTATGTATACATGTGTGTATGTATACATGTGTGTATGTATACATGTGTGTATGTATACATGTGTGTATGTCTGTATGTCTGTGTGTATGTGTGTATGTATGTATGTATGTATGTACGTATGTACGTATGTACGTATGTACGTATGTACGTATACACGTATGCACGTATGTACGTATGTACGTATGTACGTATGCACGTATGCACGTATGCACGTATGCACGTATGTACGTATGTACGTATGTACGTATGTACGTATGTACGTATGTACGTATGTACGTATGTACGTATGTACGTATGTACGTCTGTACGTCTGTCTGTCTGTCTGTCTGTATGTATGTATGTATGTGTGTATGTATTAATGTAATGTATGTATGTATGTAATGTATGTATGTATGTCAGTATGTATGTCAGTATGTATGTCAGTATGTATGTATGTATGTAATGTAATGTGATGCAATCCAATGCAATGCAATGCTATGCAATGCAATGCAATGTAATGTATGTATGTATGCATGTATGTATGTATGTATGTGTGTGTGTTTATGTACGGTACGTACGGTACGTACGGTACGTACGTACGTACGTACGTATGTATGTTTGTATGTATGTATGCGTATGTGTGTGTATGTATGTATGTATGCATGCATGCATGCATGTATGTATGTATTAATGTATGTAATGTATGTAATGTAATGTAATGTATGTAATGTATGTAATGTATGTAATGTATGTAATGTATGTAATGTATGTAATGTATGTAGTGTATGTAATGTATGTAATGTATGTAATGTATGTAG
>Ga0126342_10003191_pt1:0-20000 | contig 26808 bp, 25 predicted proteins | sample Cyp1metagenome_FD_92528 | JGI IMG/M metagenome (GOLD analysis project Ga0126342, IMG submission 92528) | Coral microbial communities from Lord Howe Island, Old Settlement Bay, Australia - Cyphastrea 1 metagenome | ecosystem: Host-associated > Invertebrates > Cnidaria > Coral ...
CTATCTCATCTATCTGATCTATCTGATCTATCTGATCTATCTGATCTATCTGATCTATCTGATCTATCTGATCTATCTGATCTATCTGATCTATCTGATCTATCTGATCTATCTGATCTATCTAACCTATCTAACCTATCTAACCTATCTAATCTATCTAATCTATCTAATCTATCTAATCTATCTAATGTATCCAATCTATCTAATCTGTCTAATCTATCTAATCTATCTAATCTATCTAATCTAATCTGTCTATCTAATCTGTCTATCTAATCTGTCTATCTAATCTGTCTATCTAATCTGTCTGTCTAATCTGTCTATCTAATCTGTCTATCTAATCTGTCTAATCTATCTAATCGGTCTAATCTATTTCATCTATCTCATCTATCTCATCTATCTCATCTATCTGATCTATCTGTCTATCTAATCTAATCTAATCTAATCGTATCTTATCTTATCTTACTCAAATCTAATCTAATCTTAATGTAATCTAATCTTAATGTAATCTAATCTAATCTAACCTAATCTAATCTATCTATCTACCTATCTGCCTATCTACCTATCTACCTATCTACCTATCTACCTATCTACCTATCTACCTATCTACCTATCTATCTATCTATCTACCTATCTATCTATCTACCTATCTACCTATCTACCTATCTACCTATCTACCTATCTATCTATCTATCTTATACCCATCAATCAAACATAGGGTATTGATATTGGATATACTCACAAACATAGTGGTTTTAGTCCACCAATATAATATGGGGATATGCTGGTGATGTAACAGGTTGTATCTATTCATTTTTTGGTCCCAATATTTGCGGGTATTCAATATGAGGGGGAAGGAATAAATGACCGGATATATCAACAAGAGATGGAAATTTGGATCCAATTGATTTGGTATATATACATAGAGGGGTGCTTTCATCGGATATCCAATAGGTATATGAGGGCAAATGGTGTGCCATCCGATCCCTCTACATGTCCCCAAAGGCCACAATGGGGGTATTAAATACCAATAATGGTCAACGCTAAAAGGGTATATAAACAGCAGCAAAGGGGAATAGTTGGGTGAACTGGCTGAAAAAGGGTATGCAGATAGAACTTGATGACTTATTTATCTATATTTATTTGGCTCTAAAGAAAAAAAACTATTTCATACCCAGCTACACGATCCTTTTTGTCTTGGGGGCTTGGTGGCAAGGTTTCTAAGACCGTGCATATTGAGCTGGTCAACTCAGAGCCATGTCAACCTCGAAATGGGGGTTGAAATCGCCACCCATTTGTGCGTTATTGCGGATGGTTTCTGATGGTTATGGTACATTGGGTCAGTTTACCACATTGGACCTGCAAGACTTCGTAAGTTTCTGCATTGGGATGAGCGTCACAGTAGCGATTTCCAGGCGAAGCAAAGCAGTGGACTTGGGCTCATTTGAGCCGCAGGCCCAGAGCAAGTTTACCTTCCAGAGTTGTTGCCTTTCCAAAAAGAAACATGTTTTCTGGTCGATATCACCTCTTATCCCAACCATTTAAAAGTATTTTTTGAATTGGGACATTTCCATACTAATGTTGTTTTTGTCTCTTCCTGTCTGACCATTACACAACTGTTCTGCAGGTGGGTGGTGCCAGAATTTGCAGTGGTGATTACCAGTATACGCACACATATGTATATGTATATGTATATGTATATTTTGTATATATGTATATATATATATATATGCATGTATGTGTATATATATATGCATGTATGTATATATATATATATTATGTATGTATATATTTATATATACACATTATGTATGTATATATATATGTATATATATATACACCATCCCACATTTTTCCAGTTATTGGTGATTCATTGGTTACTGTACACCTTATGTATAAGAGTGTGGAAGTTTTTTTCCTTGCCACATTGTCTTCAACCCTGATTTTGATGGTTGAAATTAAAACCCTTCATTTTGTGGTGAAATGACCGAAGATAGCGGATGTTTCTTGTATAAACCTTTCAACGCTACAGGCGGCGAAGGTGATTTTGATCGACGACGAAGCGGCCGCGAAGTCACAAAGTGAACATGAAGCTCGTCTGTTCAGCTGGTCAAGGGATGATCATCCCGAGAGAAAGCAGTCTATTGATTGTTTGTGTGTGTGTATCTTTGTATTTATACAGTGAGAAAAGATACATCCATTGGAAGTGGATAGTGAACCAACATTGGGAATACTAGCTGCCCAAAGTTAGGCGCTTTTTTGTTGGTCTTTGGCGCTGATGGGAATCCGGAGACAAGGCAGTCAGCAACCTCTTGAAGCAGATTGACTTCATCGTTGGCGAGTCCTTCGGTTTCTTCAGTGCTGTCGGCTGCTCAATTCCGTCCGAAACAGCGCAGCTGTGCTGTCCGATGGGTGGCGTTTGTCCCCGGTGGGTCCAGGTGGAGGAGACTGAGTCAGAGGTCTCATCCTTGCGATCTTCTTTGGAGGCTGGGTTAACTGGGCTTCTTCACCCTAAGTATCCTAAGTGTCTGAACATGGGGGATACTCTCAAAGAACCATTTTCATAGGGAAAATGACAATCCATTGGGGATACGCTATGATACTCTATTTTTGGACAGACCAACATTTAAATCTATTTATGACTTTCTTAAAGCCTAGGCACCTGTTTTACGGGCCTGACGCGAGTTGTTCCTAGGGCTCAGTGGATGACGGGATTGTAGTGCAGGCTTATTTGGATGAGTGTCGCACCAATTCTAATTGAAACTTCTGAAAATATAGGAATACGGAGACGCAGTCCACTCATCAGAGGGAGTTCCAACTGACTTGGTCTTTAAACCCCCGCTTCAACTGAGTCGTTTTCCCTAGTTTGAATGGTGTGGTGGCCGATGAGGTCTTGCACTTGCTTCCCGTTGCTCAGCAGCAGTCGTCTGCAAACGGCTCTGGTGTCCTTTCTTGCCTTTTCCAGTGGGCCAAAACAGTGGGGTCACTGGCTTTCCATACTTTTTTAGCGACACCTTAGCTCTTTGTTTGCACTGTTTCCAAACATGAAGGTACCCCAAATCCAGTGATTAATCGGATCATCATCATTTCTATCATAAAGATTGTCGTGTCTGGTGTAAAGGCAATTTCCATCCATTTCTGGACCTGTTTCACCTGTGGCCTCAGTCTCCGGAACCACCTGAGCTGTCCTTGCTGCACGAAGAATTGGCCGCGAGTGCTGCATGTGTTGCGCAAGAATTTCCCAGCGGCACGGTGCCGCCTGAGCGACACTGGGCTGCGATCTCGGGGCGCTTATGGTGGGAAATGGTTGGGAAATAACTTCACTGGTCATGTAGTGAGAAAAAAACATCCCTTCAGTTCTTTTTGCATTGGTTGGAAAACATCGGAAATGTGCTAGGAAGCCGCTTGTGGGATAACTGGTGCCCCAGTTACAAACTCAAACTTTGTCATCCAAGTGTGGGCACCGTATTCTATTTGGGCTGTGTCAAGCTGGACATGCCCCAAGCTGGACATGCAGGATGCTTTTGTATTTGGCCTAGCTCCGATGAAGCTAAAACAGCCAAGACAATGGCAGACAAAAGCGAACAACTGATGTTAGAAGCCGTCCGTGTGACTCTCCCTTTTTTGTCCTCTCTCTCTCTCTCTTTCTCTCTTTGTCTCGCGCCATATACAGTAGATGAAAAACTGCCAAGTACTTTCTTGTCATATTTTTCCTGAAGAGTTGCTCGCCCTCTGTCCTCAGGTCGGGCGTCTGCGTCGGAAGATACAGGGACGATCCGGGCAAAGGCTGTACGCATTCGCGGAAGTCCAGAATCAGCGTATCCGTTCATGAAAGGCGGTGCAGTCCCTTGGCAGCCGTTGCCGTTATTCGTTTCCAACGGCCAGCCTGAAACAACAGACCCGGCTGAGGCGGCGGTGCTGCCCGAAATTGGCCCGGCTGAGAGACAAGAAATGCTGGACCCCAGTGGCATTGAAGAGTGACCGATGTGAACGTGGCAGATCCGTGGCTGATCTGACCGGTCATGGCAAAGTCCACCAGAGCTTGCTTTAGTCAGATCGGACAAAAAGTCAGATGTGCCACAGCGCAATAGTCAGCTTGTGATAGGTCACTTCATCGATGAACCAGCTTAATGCACTTGACCTCCGCGACTACTTGTGCAATGCTTAAAGTCCAATGCAGGAAGCCGAAAAGTGCGAAAGCTTGGACAATGTCACAATTCAAACTTTGACAGGCCATTCCTGGAGCATGATTTTGGTGGTGGTGGTAGTGGTGGTGGTGTTGGTGGTGGAAGAATTAAGCTTTCTGCATGCTTACCGCCATTCCTTTCTCAATGCAGTTCTACCGCACTCTGCAGTGCTGTAAATTATCATATCATGCAATGTTGCCTTTGTTTTGCATTGGGCCACACTGCTCAATGTGTTGTGCCGAAAGGATGAAGGGACCCCCTTGCCCCTATTGATCCGTGCGTTCACATGCAGGTCGAAGAGCATGCATACCTCCGAAGGTGTGGAATGCCGGCTTCTCAACCTCGAGCTATTGCTGTGTTAAGGTGAAACTGCTTGAGCCAAACAAGTGTATGTCCTCCATTTGCCACGCAAGTTTTAAGCTCAAACCCGTTGCTTGAACCAGAAAATGGCTGCAAAGAAGGCCTGCACTTGAAACCCATTCAAGCTTGGGAGAATCGGAACTTTCTGGGAAATTTCCGTGCAATTTCCTGAGGGATTCTGATCACCATTGGCAATCACCACCACACTGATCGTCAAATGATCACCACTCTGTGCAGGCAGAACAAAAGCGCAAGCAAAACGACGTCGCGCAGGCAGAATTTCCCAGTAATTCCCCATAGCCATTTGTATATATAGTCGAGCAGAATTTTTGGTGATATTATGTGATATTTAATTCCACAATGGCATTTTTTTGTTGGCTGTTTTCTCTGTTTAAATCACATTTCTGTTGGTTGAACTCGATTTTTCACTTGTTACCCTCTGGTAAACTAACATAACTATGGAAAATCACCATTTTCAATGGGTAGATCCACTATAAATGGCCATTTTCAATAGCTACGTTAAATTACCAGAGGGTAAATCGCTTGTTCCCAGGGACGAAACAGGTTGAACCGGTCCCTTGAGGCGGGGTTGAGATTGGCAGCCAGCGCAAGAGTGGCTTCTCAGTGGCCGAGCTGAAAAAGTTGGCTGCCTCCTTTGGGCCTCAAGCAGTGTCTTGGCAGATGGCCACAAGAAATCCTTGGATGGGTATTTAACCAGCCAAACTGGTAATGGGGGTGGAATAGTACATATAACTTAACTCTGTATGATATTTTTTTTTGGGGTGGGGGGTTTGATATCATGATGGGTTTTCCCATTGCATCATGGGGGGATTTCTGCCAAAAAAAATGTCTCTTCATCCAAGCCTAAACTTGAATGGGAAGCCATTGGGCTTTTTGCCCTAAGAGGGGAAACCATGGTTCAACCAAGTCTGGAATTTTCGTAACTAGTGGCTCAACCATTGTGATAATCTGATAATCCTTGAGTGCAAAACATAGGGAGTTCACCATGAAAAATGGGATGAAACCATGGTTTTTAGCAAGTTCAATAGGTTAGTTAAGGGGCAAATCTACAAGAAACCGGGGAGTTCTACAAGAATTGGGGTTTCCTGAGTTTCCTGCAACATTTTCATGGGAAGATCATGTCATCCGCTGCCGCTGGGGGGTTTCGACTGCCAGAGGGCAATGGGAAATCTGCGCCCACCCATACTGCGGCATGTGCCAAGCTGGCTTAGCGGCCAAACATGGGTCTTGTATGTTGTTTCAAATGTCATATGTGTCTTTAGAGAGACGATCTATAATGAACAAGTATGAATGAGGGCGTGTAAATACATGGATATCAATCAATCAATCAACCAACCAACCAACCAATCAACCAACCAACCAACCAACCAACCAACCAATCAATCAATCAATCAATCAATCATTATCATACATGTGTGTGTACACTGACATATAATCCACACATAGATATAGACATAGACAGATAAAAAAAGACATAGATATAGACATACATACATGCATACATATATATATATATATACATATGTTAATATCTCTCTACATAAAAGCATCCTGTGACAGCTGGGCCTAGGAGCTCGTCTCCCTGAGTGACGTGCTTCCCAAAGAGCTGCGCGCGGACCATGACGCCGCGACTCTGGTGATCCGCGACGGGGCAGCTGCCCCCTGGTGATGACCGGGGGGTGGGTGGATTTCAGGAGCAAAATGGTGGAGCAAAATGGGGATTTAACCATCAAAAAGGGTGGATTTTAACTTCAAACATGATGGTTTCCACCATTGATAAGCAGCAAAGTTGAGAGTGTAAGCCTAAAATGGATTAAAATGGGGGGAATGCAAGACCAAACATGGGAACTGATTTCAGCTGTAATTTGGCAGAGATTGGGGAGATATGATGGTTCCAGATCATCCCATAATACTTCCATACACATCCCCATAAATAACAGATCCAGAATGAATCAGAGGTGCCAGGAGTTTGTTTTTTGGGAAAGAAGTGTAGTCTTAAATCCTATGTTGCGTTTTGATTTCCATGCCCAGAAATCAGATTGTGCTTGCACTTGACACATACTTTTTGATGCTTGAAGCTATCCTCAAGATGAGGTATTTCTCAACAAGGAGTCGGCAGCTGATGATTTACTGCAGGAGCAAAAGGCGCTGTGAGCTTGACCTTGCTCTCTATGGGTTTGTTCGAGCTTTTTTTTTTTTAAAGCAGAACACAGCAATTAGTTTTTTTTTTTATCCATCATTCTTACACTTTTTCAATGGCTGTAACATGGCTGTGAGTAACGAGTTTATTGGACAAACCCATGTTACGTATCCATTTCTTGATTCGTTGGTGGCTGCTTAAATCCCCGAAAATCTGGACCAATGGCAGAGTAAATCTGGGAGCAAAATCATTCCCATAAGGTGGGCCCCCTAGTTGTGAGTTGGTTTTTAACCCACGTTAACTATAGCAAAGCTATACATTCTTTTTTTTAAAAACACATACATATATACAGTAGTATAGTATAGCTATATATAATATAGTGTAATAATAAATGAATAAATAAGTAAATAAATACGTATATATATATATGTATACACGCCATAAGCGATAGTTATCCTAGTTTTCAGAGACTTGGTTGAATTTCGGTGCTCACTATCAGGCGATCCAGTACGATTCCAAGTTCTGGGACACGCGGCGCTCGCGAACCCTCAACAAGCGTCTAGTCTCATGGAGTCATGTTTTTCCTTGGCTTTTCAACAATAATATTACATTAAGTTCAAAAAACAACTATCCAGAATTAATGAAGGCATATATACAGGTATATACAGGTATATATGCAGATCATATATCACAATCTGTATATACAGCATACTCGTGATGACAATTGACCCACGCTAATTGCATTCCAATCTCACACCGAAAGGAATGATGATTCAGCCACCCAAAGCCTGCACATCTTTATGGGATTCTCTTTATGGGAGACTGTGATTTTGCCTCGACATATCGAGAGTTTCCTGTAAATTTCCCTTCAACCAACCCTATGAACGAGGCGTGCTCGGCACAACATCGTCTTTGGAGAGAAGGGCATCGAGGCATCTAAAGAATCTTCGCCAAAAGAAAACACCATAAGACACCAATGAGAGCTTGGCCTTTCGTGGTTGGGAGATAAAGCTGGTTACTATCCCAATCATTGGGTTAAAAAATCCCTTGCCGCAGCCTGGTGGAATGTGCTGGTGGAAAATTTTGGGATCCAGATAAATTGAAAGGGATTACCGCGAAAGTTTTTTTTTGAAACCGACTTGTTATAAGCCCTGAGTTGATCAATGGTGAGGATCATCCAAATACTATAGTGAGAATTCCAGTTCAGCACGGTGCTCCCCTTAGTCAAAGGGTGTTTGTGACTCCCGGTTGGATGTTGCTCCACCGCATGTGTCGCTCCTGAGCAATGTAAGGACTACAAACAGCACCTGGGCCGCATAGTGCACAGCAGCGAGTGAATTTTGGGTCACAACATCATCGAATCAGGAAGGATCGCATGAATGATGCTTTAAAGCTGCATATTTATGCTGGTTACAATGCCCGAATAACCGTATCTCTGGTACTTATGGCCCATCAATCCCCCCGTATCCGGATTCCCCGTTTTAGCAGGTCATAACGATAACTCATAATTTCTCCTGCATGTTTCCCCCATTCTGAATGTTCCATTCTGAAGTTCCATGAAGTTCCCCATCTTGCATTTTTAATCATGAAGTCTCCCCAACCTGGACCCATAAACAACCAGAAATAAATGGCGGTTCCCCCCCAATCATATATTTCTTATGTGAGAATTCTTTACTTCATTGCCATACTTGGATGTGCAGCCCAGGAGTTGTAAATGGCTAGCCACCGTTTGAGCCACCGCAAAAAATCCTGCAATAGGAAACATGTTTGGGGCAGACATTGGTTTTCAGAAATTTTGCAATCATAAGGTAAGCGATGGGACCTTCCCAAATAGCGAGACCCCCTTTGAAGGTTATGTCATACCTGTTTTCCTTCAAGCGATGCCCCCCAAGTTTGGTATCTATATCATTTTTCTACAAACATGTGGCCGTAGCAATGGGACCTTCCCACCTTTGTTGATGTCCTTTTCGTGAACTTCGAGTTTCCGAGATTGTATATTTGAAATGACCCAATGATATACAGGGTATACTCCAGTTATATAGATTAGTTGATTAGTTGGTTTTAGCCCACTCGCAGCTCATGGGTTCCGCACCCCCTCATGAAACCCACTTATCATCATTTTAGTCAAATCCCAATTTTTGATGGTGAAATCCCAGGCATCCCATTATATTACCATCATTGAATCATAGCCGATGTTTCTCGGTTTTGCATCCCAATTTTTGACAGTCTTCAAATACCATATGGATTCTTCACTATCCCAATAGGTGAAGAATCCTATTTATAGGGGTTAAATACCATAGGGCTTCTATTCCTATCCCATTGGACTATCCCAAGGGATTGTCCGCCAGTCCGCCCCCATCGGCCACGGCAAAAGGTACACCGTGCAGGCCTTCGATGCGCTGCCCGAGCTGACCGCGTTTCGCAGGGCGCTGGCGGAGAGGCGGCCGTGAGTTTTGGGGGGCGAAGGAAGCATCAAAGATATGTTTTTCACCCATAATATATATATAATTGGGATTCACGCAGCAGATATGATTTTCACATGATTTCAACGAAAGATATGGATTGAAGATGGTTTTCAACCAACCAAAATGAGGGATTTGAAGCCTGAAAAGTCCATGAAGATTTGGATTTCAGCGAAACTATGGGGAGTTCCCAACCCCCCGCGGAGGTTGGGTGAGAAAGCTGATGGCCTTTGTGCAGAAGGGAATCATTGCCACCCGGTATGAGGGAACGGTGAGCTGGGTGAGCTGGAGGCTTTGGGTGTCCATATTCCCCATTCGGGGCCAATGGAGTTTTCCAACCACATCATATATATATATATCATGAATGAACTGGAATCATCTCACCACGACATGGTAAAGCAAATGACGCTTGGGGGGAAGTACCTCCCAAATCGATTGATTTCAGGTTGGCGAATGAGTACAATGCGGCCAGATTACATAGCACAATGTGAATCTTGATCTCACCGACATGTGGGTATGGACCAGCAATTCAGTACCCAATGATCAGCCTTTTAGTGGTTCCATTTGGGCCAAGCAATTTGTCCATATCTAGTCCTTGAGAAGCTGGTGGTTGTGAATGGACTGTAGTATGGGAAGACATGGGCATGCCACTTTATCTAGCAACCCTCTTGGTTGACTGTCACAACCCAGGGACTCCCTGCTACTACAATTGATCTAGTTTTTCCCTTAAACCAATTCATTCATACCTGTTTGGGGGGGTTCCTGAAATATGGGTACCCCAAACCATGGTCTTTCTCATTGATAATAACCACTTTGGGATGTTTTGGGGTACCCACATTTCAGGAAACCCATCCATCAACAAGCCATCCATAAACCATCCCTAAACCCTCCATTTGAAGCACCACCCGGTGTCCGAGACTTTGATGCTACTTCGGGCATCGGTTTCCATGGGGACAGTGAGCGAAAGCCAGGGCCTCAGAGTAGCAATTACAACTGCAATTACAATTATATACAATTGCATGCAATTACACACAATTACCATTACCATGACACTTGCATTGCATTAGATTGTGTTGCATTACGTTACGTTACGTTACCTTTCCTTACGTTACTTGCTTTACACACATGCACACATACAGACAGACCGAAAGCAGGCAGGCAGGCAGACAGACAGGCAGACAGACATAGATACATAGGAGCATAGATACATAGGAGCATGGATACATAGGTGCATAGGTGCATGGGTGCACATAGGCACATAGACAGATGAAAGATGCATAGATAGGTGCATAGGCGCATAGGTGCATAAGTGTACAGATGCATTAGATGCATTAGATACATAAGATACATCAGATGATACATTAGATGATACATTAGATGATACATTAGATACATTAGATACATTAGATACATTAGATACATTAGATACATTAGATAGATTGGATACATTAGATACATTAGTTTTTTTTTTTAGATGGGTACACAGGTGCATAGGTGCATAGGTGCATAGGTGCACATAGACACATAGACACATAGAGACATAGGTGCATAGGTGCATAGGTGCATGGGTGTACAGATGCATTAGATACACTAGATACATTGAATACATTAGATGCATAGATATGTAGATGGGTACACAGGTGCAGAGATACATAGATACATATATAGATCCATCCATCAATCCATCTGCATCCATCCATGACGATAGCCACCCACATGTACATAGCATATGCATACGCCTTTGATATTCAAACCAAAAAAACAGGGATCACCCACACAGTTAGGGGTGCGATCTAGACACCAACTTGTTGAGCTTCACAGTTGGGGTTGGAGGTTGGAATAACCATTGGGAAATCATCCAGTGGGGATTGACAAAACATGTGGAGTATCAAAAAAAAAAGTCTGGAAATACGATACGGTCAAATACATTTTGGTTTTTGGTGCACCCCGTTTTGAGACAGACCCAGTTGCTAGCAAGGTTGCTAACTTTCGGATGGTCACCCCAGAACTGGAAAACACCTGTCGGCAGCATTTCTGTTTGAGACATAGGTTTCCCGGCTAAGGACTGTAATTTGCCTGTGCCTTGGCGAAACTCAGAGGGGCCTCCTTTCAGCTGTTTTACCGGAGAAAAACATTATATAGATCCACTACCTCCAATTCACAGCGTTCTTTTCCACCATACGAATGAAAGATAAACTATGCCCCCTTTGGCAACCAAACATGCCTGGCAAATGAACATCTTTGTCCATAGGAAGTGGGATTTTCTGGGGTTAGACAGGCAGTTGTAGCCGGCCAGGAGTTTGGGTCGAAGCTCCGCATTGCGCTACTGCTGGCGAATGCCTGGATCCTCCGAGAATGGCCCTAGCGTGGATATCGAGGATGGGAGACGGTTGAGGGGGACCAAAAAACAGGGGTTGGTAAATGTCCCATGTTGGGAATATTGGACATCACCTAAAAAAGTAGCCATTATAGACCATATACCTAATGGTTGGGTGATGTGAAAAATGGGGACATTTAATGACCCATGAAAAAAGGTTGGACAACAGTGATCCTCCAGAATTCCTGGCTGCAAGACAGCCTTGTGGACTATATTAATCCAAGCCAGTTTGTGTGGCATGTCCACTAGGGCTTGGAAAACCTGATTGGAATCGGATTTTCTGGAGGAGCGAGGCGTGCATGTTGCGATGTGCCAGGCTTTTGTTTGATTGCAAAAAAGATGGTGGTTCAGTTTTGTTTTGGTCATTCCTCACAGTCGGTTTTGGCTTCGTGGGATCCTACCTTTCTCCACATTGGATCTTGGTGAAGTCCTCATGCAGGTCCAGCACGGCGATGTGTATGCGACGCAGCTGCAGGGAGTGGACACGCGGCTGGTCCTAGATCTATGCATTTTTGGGGCACCTGGATTTACTGGGAAGGGATTGAAACTGCATATAACTGCATACATTTATGGATTTTATGGACTCCAATTAGGACATGTTTGGGATCATGTCCGGGTCCTAGTCAGCTACGACGCCGTAGAAACCCATTTTTCGTTCGTATTTTCTGATATATCCAAGTAGTCAAGCTGAATGCGCCGGGAGCTGGCACAGGTTCAAGGATTGCCTATTCAGGTTCATCCTAGTTCCACAAGGGTTCAAGTTGAGTCACTAGTTTCCAGCAGGGTGGGAAAACCCTATCGAGAACTGCTAGAACTTACCGTGTTTTGGGTGTTTTCACCACCGCTTCAGTCACCATCTCCGAAATTCCATCAGGTTTGTGGAAAAACACAGATTTCCGGTAAATCTTCCCAAGAAAGGCTTCTCGTTGATGAATGGGATGCCAAGCCATTGACAGATGGATCGCGAGTATCACCAAATCTAATCCATTGAATTCACCACCAAATCCCGTTAAATTGAGTAGATCCCATTATGATTGAAATTCAATCCATGGACACCTATCGTTACTATATGTTACTATCATATAATCATAATCCTTGAAATCACATGGTAGGTTATCCTATTTCTGCTCCCATACCACTTGAGAGTCCGCAGCTGGTGTGGCTGTAGGTCATGTCCGAGAAAGCCACAGGCTTCGACTGGCGCTGTCGCTCCAAAGTTCGGGTGGTGCATGGAGCGGGCGCGGCCAAATACATTGGATGAGCCGGAAATGTGACCTGCAGATTGTGAGGGGGAAAATGATGAACCGGTGGAATATGGTGAGCTAAAACATGAAAAACCATCGGTTTTAAAAAAACCCTTATTGTGGCAATTGACCCACTTCCACTTCTGAGTCTGTGCAGAATTGTGTCTTGAAATATTGTATGTCCATTAGCTATATATGTTACACTCGGTGGAATTGGATCGGTTCCTCGGCCTACTGTGCAAAACAGAACGGCTGATGCATTTGCCCAATGGCCCAATGTACAGTGTATAGCTTGGCGGGCACGTTTCAGGTCTTCAAACGCTTTCCCTCAGCATCCTTGGACTCCTTGGACTGGTAGTGCAGTCTGTCCGGTCTATGACAACTTGCGCGTGCAGAATCAATTCCGCGATGTCAACTGCATGGGCACGCTGTGCCATGCTCCAAGAAGCACATGGTGGGTAAGTAAGTCCCCCAAGGAGATCTATCCCATTCAAATTAAACTACCAGTTTAGTTTTTTTTTTGGTGGGGCAATTTGGTATTAATTTATCACGATTTTAATCACTCCAATGAATGGTCAGGGTAGCTTTTATTCCAGGGTTCCTTCCATGGCAGCTGATGGATTGGCCCAAGGAGCTCCTCAGTGCGGAGGATTCGCCCTTCCTGGAGCACGGCTTCCTCTTCGGCTTGGAGGAGACAGGATGCCGCCAGCTGAGCTCAGCCGTTGGTGGTTGGACGCTTGCTGAGTTGAATGGGTTCACTTGGAGACCTTTGGAAACTCAGGCTTCGCATTGACGCCTTGCACATACATTACTCATTACTCCAAGCTTTTTTCTGTGCAGCTTTCTTGCTCCAAGCACCTCTCGCATACCTCCCAGTCCCCAGTCCCCGCTTCAAACATAAACATGGTGCGCAGCGTCGCCCTGTTGGCCGCCTTCGTTCCCAGCCTGGGAATGAAGTGCCCGAGTTCCCCCAGCTGGGTGCACGCCTCGGCCGAGGTGGAGGGCATCGCTGCCGCCAGCTGTCAGGACGTCATAGAGGAGATCAAGGCCAGGGTCACGGGGGACTGGCAGCTCAGGCGTGCTTTGCAACATGTTTTTTTTTCCCGTTTTTTTGTCCGGTTTTTTTCAGATATTTTTTGGAGGCTTTGGAAGAGGTGGGTAGATGCGCCTTTGGTTGGGGGTGAATTTCCATTCTTCGGGTTTGTGAGGCTTCCTTTTTGGATGGCTGAATCGCACGTTTTCTGAAACTTATGGGTGGTTGGTTCTCAAAATGTGCGGGGCGCCCTGAGGCCCTTAGAACACAGGTTTTGATCATTTTTGCCATCAACCTTCTATTCTTTTGTACGCTACAAGGCCTATGCCTGCATGTGAAAGTTTCCAGGTGTCGGATTCCTCGAGTAAGAATGGTTGAACTTACTGCCACTCCGGAAATGCCTGGTGAAAGATGGTAAGATCATTTGCCCGGGGCTTACCAGATGGCATGGAAATACTATATCTGCATCTTTCGGGGCAAGATTAAGCATGGGAACATGTGAAACCCAAGGCATGATCCCCACAACGGTGGCCAATACTCGCTGCTGAATGAGAGCACCCTTGAGCTGGACCTGAAGCGTGTGACCGGCAACAAGCGCTTCACTGACAAAATGACCTTCACCTTCTCAGATTTCCAGGGCAGTCGACCTGAGTGTGGCATTCATGCCTGCTCTGAGTCCCAGATTTTCTCAGTGAAGGATTTCTCCACGAACTACTGCAATCTCCGTAACCTCTACTGTATCTCTGCTGCTTTATTCCGTCTTCTTGAGTGGTTTTTGGGCACAATCTTGGGGAAAGCGGAAAGGGATGGAAAAAGGTTTGATGGCTTGGCCCCCAGATGATACATAGGGATGCATGAGGCTTTTCCCGCTCTGGCGGCCAGGTGGTACGGAAGATGGCTGTGAGCCGGTGAAGCACGACTTCAAGACCACTGAGATTGAGGCCTGGGTCAAAATCATTGAGCATTATTAAATAGAGGCCTTAAAGATGAGAAGCATTTTTTGGGCCCAGAATGGTACCCCAATGCCTTGACGTCCCAGGTGAAGCCATCCTCCTTCGCCGGTACGGACAAGAAGGCCTGCATCGTCACCGGCGATGTACAGGAAGTTCGTCCCATGCTGCGGGCTACAGCACCCAATTTCTTGGGTGACACCGTGGACGACACCCTGGCGTGCATCAGTGACAATTGCCCCCTGGATGAGTCCACCTTGTCTCCCAGCCCCAGTTGCGTGTTGGGAAACTGCACCAGCCACCTGGCGAAGTGTCTCTTTTCGTCCAGCTGCCGCCATGGTGTGATGTGCGAGTTGAAGTGTACGGAGCCTCTGGCGAAGACAGAGGATGCTGTGCACTTCGCTGGTTTGATGGAGTCTGGGCGGTTTTCAGCCACGTGTTTACATTTTTTTCTACAATTTATTTATTTGAGCTTTCACTGGGCCAAGAGACGGACTTTCTCAGCACCCCCCACTCAAATTTTGATCCCTACATTTCGGCCGTGGATGTGCTTTAGTTCACCACAAGCACCCACAAACAATCCACAAACCACCAAGGAGTGCATGCGGGTGCATTGCCCAGGCTTTCCACCCTCCAAGAGCTGTGCTGCTTTGCACTGCGGCGTTGAGGCTGCGGAGTGTGCGGTGCATTCCAAGTGTCGCGAGACGTTGGAGTGCGCCGACGCGTGTGTGCCGGGCAAGTACACCGCGGCATTGGCAGCACTGCCACATGCAACCGTGGTGTAAATCCCCAATCCTTTGATAGCATTGAAAACGGCAAATCATCGGCTGTAATCAGCCGCACTCCGATTTGAAACTTGTTTTGCCCATTGTTTTGCGCTGAACCAGCCTGGCAAGGGCCCGGCTGGAATGACCTTTGAAGCACAGCATTCAAAAAGAGCAACCAAGAGCATCTTGCATCTCTTCAAGTTGGCAGTTGAAGATTTGAAGTTTAGCATCCTGCTGCCCTTACCGTCGCAGTTGTGTATTTTTTCGACGCATTGAGGTGTGAGTCTTGGCAGGGGCTGGCAGCCCCGCTTCCTATTTGCCGGGCAGCCCAGCTGGAAGTGGGTCATGGATCGGCTGCTGACTCTTTTGCGGTTGGTTCTAGGTTCGAGTGACCACCCCAAAACAGGTGTATTTGGAAAGCTGTGGTGACAAGAAACATCAAGAAGCTCCTGGGCACCGCAGAGGACTAAGCAGTAAGCAGGACGTATCAACGATTACAACCATGGACATCAATGGCGATGAACAAAACTCATCAAAACTAATGAAACGGCAATGGCTATTCACATCTCATGTTCCAATTGATATCCGATTTGCACACACACACACAGGTATCACACACACACACATATATATACATACAGCATATGGCCACACACACACACAGATATATATATATATATTATATGCATCTAGATAGATATACCTACATCCAGCCCCCCAAAATCCAACAAATATCATGTGATTTCGCAAGCGCAGAGCCTTCTGGGGCATGACATGGCGCGCCGTCGCCGGGCTGGCCGCGATGACGTCCTTCGTTGCCGCCTTGGAGATGCCTTCGTTGCTGGTGCTGATCGCCGACTTGCGCTTGTGAAGCCATGGAAATGGGGATGTAAATAGCAACCATATTGGAATTATATAAGTGTTAAAATATGGGGAATATTGGATTTTTATTTTTCATTGACAACTGTCAATATCAGTATGTATATATATATACATATGCATAGTGTAAATAAATAACTAAACAAATAAACGAATAAATGAATAAATAACATATATATATAAATGTATATATATATATACAATATTGAACATATAAATAGGGTGTATTGTTTTCCGTGTGGCTTCCAGATGATGACATGTTTTTTTTTGAGTGGGTTGAAGCCGCCAATCAGATCCAACCAACTGACTGGATGTTTGTAGTGATTTATAGCATCACCCCTCAAGAAAGATAGGAGGGGTTCAATTCACCACTGTTTTTAGGAGGTTACTACAATCCATCCCAACTTGGGGTTACTACACCTATCATGCTATTATCCCATTGTTATCCTGTTATCCCACTACTATCCCATTATTATCTCATTATCATCCCATTACTACAGTACATATTATCCTCATGAAATCACCATGAAGATTCCCTTAAATCCCATTAAATCCGATTGATGGTTGGGGATTTCATGGAATTTTGGACGGGCGCAGGTGGCAATGCTTGCCAGGGATGAGGAGCAGTTGCTGAAGAAGCACTTGGTGCACTGGCGTGGAATCGGCGATTCTTTCCTCATCGGGTTGGATTCGAGAAACAAGGACCTTGGATTAGCGGAGGGTAAGCCATGTATGAAGATATTCCATAATCAATTAATAATCAGTAATCAATTCTCAATGACCAATATCTGATCATTGAGGATTCCATTGATGATCGCAGCTCTTCTAACATGCTCCAAGCGGGGGAAGCCAATCATCAATAATCAACAAGAATGGGGAGCCGAGGAGACACATTTTCTAAAGATCTCCTTTTTGGCGGATAGAAAGCTCGCAGCAAAGCGGCACTGCCAAGTGTTTGATCCTTCAACTGCCCAAACTTTGTTTTTTGGGGGCCTTGGCCTGAAACCTTGCACTATATATGGATGATGGATGGTTCGAAACCATGGTTTAACCCACCTTGATGCCCCTGACACCACATCGCCAGGATAGATCGGCAACGACTGCAGTCAGCATGCTGGCGCCCAAACCCATCCAGGTCTATCACTTTGACTTCAACGGCTTTGGACCCAGCAAGACCAGACTACTGGAGGTGCCGAAAGCCGCGAAAGCGTTGCTTTTCCCGTTCAGACCCAGTCAGTCCTTGGGGTGATGGTTGTCGATCCAGTAATATAGATTTATATAATCCATGTATAAGGATTCCCATTATGGGATGGGTGACCACAAACCACCTACCATGTTTGACCATGGCCCGTATCTGAAGAGGAGAGGCAAACAATCGTATGCCGTATGCCTTGAAGTAAGCCGAAATGTTGGCCGAACTCGGTGGCTTTATTGACAAAGGGCAGTGGTTGGACCTGTCCAACAAGTCCTTAGTCCTTCCCAAGCATGCGGAGGAGAGCCACAGGAGGTTCCCGGAAATGGACTATGTCCTGCTGGTTGAACCCGATATGTATCCGGTGGCAAGCAGCTTCAACCGCGCTGCCCTACAGCAGAGAGAGGTTGTCTATGCAATCCGTCGGTCTGGCAAAGAATCCTTAGGCTGGGAGTTTTTTGGGGTAAGCGAGCCTTGTGCCATGGCACTTTCTGACATATGCATCCTGCATCCTATTTTAATGTCAGGTCTTAATCCCACTCTTGTCGCAAGGTGAACGTTTGGCTGACAGTGCTGGCAGCTTAGTCGGAAATCACGCGTTGAGTCTGGATGAACACTCTGATCGCCATCAGCACAATCGCGTGTTCCTGCCATCACATGTTTTATTCTCTTCTCACGAAAGTTGGGAGCTTCTAGCCCAGGTGTTCCGCAATGATGGCAACTGGTACTTCAAGTTCCGCGTCCATGAAAGCCCCTTCTATCGTCGATCTGATGGGACTGCTGGTGTGCCTGAACATATCAGCGATACCGGCTGGTCAGTTGTGGAGATTACTGGCAGTTCAAGAGACGGACAGGCCCGACATCATCGGATACGATGCTCAACTCAACTTTAACAGACTCTCACTGAAACTGTGGCAGTCTTAGATCTACACATCCGTGTGGTTGCCCTGACTTGTTGTGCTCATCTTCTTATTGAGGTTCTTTTTTCCCCCTTCTTGGCATATCTTGGCATTCTCCAACTGGTGGCTTTGAACACTGAGTTTTTCCCCAGGAGAGGAGCTGCGGCTGGTGGAGGAGGACCTGAAGGATTTCCCGGGCCTTCCGCGTCTCACGTACTACGCCGGCGTGCTGCGCTACGACCTGGCGATGGCTGCGGACGCCACGCGCGCGGCCACGGTGACGTTGGGCCGGGAGGCGGTGAAGATCCTGCAGCGACGCGCCAAAGATGCCGGGAAGAGTCAGGAAGAGAAGCAGCAAAGGCGGGGGATCGTTTTGTGGACAAATGATGAAGAAAACACGAGGGGCGGAAGAAACAGCAGGAGAGATGGAAGATACAGTTGCGAAACATGGATGGATGTATATATTTGTATGTTATTAATGGTGTCGTTTTGTGTATGTATATGGGGATATGTACGCATAGATACAGACTCAAACAACAATCATACAAGATACTGTAACATGGCCTGAATGGCGGATTTGAAATGATTTCACCATACACATCACAAATGGTAGGAGGATCACAAACAACCAAACAGCGTTAAACAATTTGTCAATCTTTTATATCTTTTTGTGGTAGGTCACTGGTTGGTGGTTATGACAACCACAAGTGGGGTATTACCGTTGTGACCGACAAAATTGTATATCAAGGATATGAAGGTCCTTAAAGCAACCATTCATATCCATTCACAATTGATATAAGGACCATCCTTACAAATGGGATGATGGTTGATGATGGTTTATGAATGGGATGATGATCATCAGGATCACCCGGCACCAGGTCGGCGGCTGCGTACTTCTGTGGGAGGGCCTATCTTGATGTGTCCCTCGGCGTTTGCACAAGGTGGGTGGTGGCCCATAGGCCACTTGGTTTATTTCACTTGGCTAGCTAGGGTTTATGGGAGATATATCTATAGCCTATAGCTGGCTTTGAAACCAACACATTATCTAAGGCTCCAACTGGGTGCCTTAGATTGGGTTCGGTCAGAAACGTTTTCGTTACACGCTGGCGAGGCTCGGGCAGCCCATGAAAGCTGAGAAGTGGTTCAAAAAATCCATCCAGTTGGAAAAGGACTTTCTCTATGCACATGTTGCGCTGATCCAGATGCCGCTCGCCAAAAAATCGAACACCTTTACTGTTTGGATCAGTTTGCTAGGCTAGATTGTGGGAAGAGCTGGGGTGCTGGTACCCATGAACATTCTCCAGATCACATCTTCGTTTATTTTCGGAGGGGTTCGGGCCCCTTTGCAGTATGTTTCAAGTCCGTGGCGGAAGCCATGATTTTTTGCTTTGCTGACCTGCGTCATGTCCGTTTCAAAAGGGGATGATGATCTCGACATTATGATTTTAATATTTTTTAAAAGGGGTTGCCACAAACCGCATGCTACATCTTA
>Ga0126342_10003191_pt1:25000-26808 | contig 26808 bp, 25 predicted proteins | sample Cyp1metagenome_FD_92528 | JGI IMG/M metagenome (GOLD analysis project Ga0126342, IMG submission 92528) | Coral microbial communities from Lord Howe Island, Old Settlement Bay, Australia - Cyphastrea 1 metagenome | ecosystem: Host-associated > Invertebrates > Cnidaria > Coral ...
CGCACAGACACATAGACACACACAGACATACACACATAGACAAACACAGATAGATAGATATATAGATAGAGAGAGAGAGATATAAAAATAAATGAATAAATCAAAACATATATAATATTTTTTGGTAAAACAAACAAATAAATAATTTCTAATAAATAAATAAATAACTAAATAAATAAATAAATAAATAAATGCACACACACACATATATATGTATATATATATATATATGCATAGAGGGTGCTTTTTGATAGCATTTTGGATGGCTGTAGCACATGACCAGGCATTTCTTGTGTGCCGAGGCGTGTCGCGCTGGACGCTCCGGGTTGCAACTGGTTGGAGCGGTGCCGCAGGGGCCCTCGGACACTCCCCTTTTTTCCCCTGTTTAAGCAACAAAAAGCATGGTATTATGGGGATATAACGGAGATATCATGTGAATGGTATACTAGTGGAATATTCATGGAGGTACCCTCTGGTGATTTAACATGGCTGTGGAAATTACAATTTCACATAGGTAAATAACCATAAATAGGTAATTTGTGCATAGCTATGTTAAATTACCATTGGGTAATGGGAAGATGGGATTAGTGGCATATAATAGGATATGATATAGGGGTATAGTGGTTTGATGGTCGAAGGGGTATAATTAGTGGTATTAATGAATGGTATAAGATATCGATTGCTCCGAAATCACGGCTCCACAATACATTCAACCAGGGTTGGAATTATTCATGAGTAAAATTGGATGATGGTATTAAAATAAAAACAACAAACTTCAGATGGATTTATCTTTTTTCGGGTTCCGGTATTTTTTCTTTTCTTACGCTAATTCTTTGAGCCCGCAGCTGAATGGAGAGATAATCCCATGGCCCTAATATCAAACATCCTCCAGAAACAATAGTTTAGGGGATTTAGTAAGGGATTTACATTTTTTTGGGGCCATACAATTGGGTATTTAATACGAACGGGGGATGGGATTATATATACCCATGAAATCATGGTCATGTCCCCATGATATTCCCATGATATTCCCATGATATTCCCATGATATTCCCATGATATCCCATGATATTCCCATGAACCAGGGATGAGATTACTAAGGATGTACCTCAAGATTCACAGCGAGGGCGAATTCTGCGAGGAGGCAGACTTCATCGAGGCACACACCTGGGTTCGTTTTGTTGGTTAATGCAGGGCCAAACAGCCAGGTTTAAAGATATATTTGTATATATATAATATATATATATAGCTATGGAAAATGGGACCATTGAAATTCAACACAGCTATGGCAATTTATCATAGCTGTGGTATAGATGGCCCATTTAGCTCGATGACTTACCTGTTAGAAACAGCAGTTTTCCATGGCTATGTTAAATTACTAGACGGTATATCACTAGATATCTACCCTAAAGATTGATGTTGGCTGGTATGCCATCCATCGATATTTGTAAATATATATATATATATATCTACATATGCATATACATATATCTACATATATATATATATATCTACATACATATACATATACATATACATATACATATACATATACAAACATACAAACATACAAACATACAAACATACATGCATACATAGATACATAGATACATAGATACATAGATACATAGATACATAGATACAAAGACACATAGATACATAGATACATAGATACAAAGATACAAAGATACATAGATACATAGATACATAGATACATAGATACATAGATACATAGATACATAGATACATACATAGATACATAGATACATAGATACATAGATAGATAGATAGATAGATAGATACATACA
>Ga0126342_10003192_pt1 | contig 26803 bp, 20 predicted proteins | sample Cyp1metagenome_FD_92528 | JGI IMG/M metagenome (GOLD analysis project Ga0126342, IMG submission 92528) | Coral microbial communities from Lord Howe Island, Old Settlement Bay, Australia - Cyphastrea 1 metagenome | ecosystem: Host-associated > Invertebrates > Cnidaria > Coral ...
GCTCTGGTTAAAGTCGCTACCAAAAGTCAACGATTGAAGACTGTGTGGCAGGGTCACTCGCTCAAAGCTTTGGGTAAAGTTACGACCAAAAGTCAACGATTGAAGACTGTGTGGCAGGGTCACTCGCTCCAAGCTCTGGTTGAAGCGATCACCAAAAGTCAACGTTTGAAGACCGGGTGGTAGGGAAACTCGCTCCAAGCTCTGGTTGAAGCGATCACCAAAAGTCAACGTTTGAAGACTGGGTGGCAGGATCACTCGCTCCAAGCTCTGGTTAAAGTTGCTACGAGTATCAAAAGTCAACTTTTGAAGACTGGGTGGCAGGGTCACTCGCTCCAAGCTCTGATTGAAGTGATCACCAAAAGACAACGTTAGAAGACCGGGTGGCAGGGTCACTCGCTCCAAGCTCTGATTGAAGTCATCACCAAAAGACAAGGTTTGAAGACCGGGTGGCAGGGTCACTCGCTCCAAGCTCTGGTTGAAGCAATGATAAAAAGTCAACGTTTGCAGACTGGATGGCAGAGTCATCTCAGTCAAGCCCTCATTGGAGTTGAATTCAACCGTCAAGCTTTCAAGGCTTTCGGGGAGATAACGCAAATACTGTCCTGGTTCCTTCAAGGTTAGACAGGTTAGCCCTTCCAAAGCTTCCTCAGAGGTTGATAGTCCTTGAAGGAAACACGCTGCAGCATAGAGGTTTGCTGGCATGTAAGTCGCGGATAATGCGGATAATGTTTTGGTTTCACTCACAATGCCTTGCTCCTGCAAGGTTTGGTTCAGCGCTAGTGCTGCACTGCCATGATGCAGCAGGAGTTTTGCACCTCTCTTTGAAGCAAGCTTCTGCAAAACCAGCTGTCGGACCCGCCGGCCCAGCATCGAAGGAGAGACCTTCAAAAGCAATTCTTCCCCAGTCATGCACTGCACATGAAGATCAAAGAGGTTTGAGCTACCAGGATCGAATGATCCACCTGCATAGCCCTGCATAGCCAGCGCCATCTGCCTCACCCAACTGGCTGTCTTTCTGCAAACTGTTGCAGTTGCGGAGCCTAAGATTGAAGCTATGCCTTTGACCAGCTTGAACAGTGTAGCCACCAATTACTCTCACATGTTTGTTTGATGTCCAGAGTCCAATGCTGTTTTCCAAGTATGCTCAAACTTGCTGTTTATGCATTTGTTGGACAAGCTAAAAGGCTTCGGCATGTTGTTTGATCTTGGCTATCTGCACCCACACACAAGATAAACTTCTATCTATAGAAGACAACGATTCAACAAGCATCAGGAAAATCCAGGAATCAGCTAGTAAGTTACTTTGCTGGGTAAAGTTCGAATCCCATGAAACATAATGTGAACATGTATACATATATATATATATATATATATTGCATATATTCAAATGATATATGTGTATACATATATATATATATAAGAATCGCTAAATTAAGGTAAACATGACTATATATATATAGGTTTAACTGATGAACTCTTGGATTTATGGTATATCTATAAGTTGATGGAGTTGATATGTCAAGAGTTGATGGGGGACAGCACCTTGTCCGAAAAAATTGTCATGTCCAAGGGGAATATCCTTGAGTTTTGGCCGCACTTTTGGGGTTTCAATGTTAGTTTTGAGAGCTGGTTTTTTACTGTGTCTGGTTGCTGGTATACCTACCCCTCTGAAAAATATGAGTTCGTCAGTTGGGATGATGACAGTCCCAATATATGGAAAAATAAGAAATGTTCCAAACCACCAACCAGTGGTTTTTACTGTATTCTCTGGCAATTTTGCGAACTGGAAGCTTTTTTGTCCATATGTAAGAAATTCCAAGATGGTACCAGAAGATCCCTGGCTCAGACTTCAGACCATCAGCTAGCTCCATCATCAACCCCTGGTCGAATCCCAATGGCCCCCGATTTTCTCAATGGGAATTTCAGGATCCAATACATGGAGGTACGTGTGTACCATATTTTTGGCCATATAAATTGTGGGGATATTCCCTGAAATTTGGGCCTGAACAATAGGCCTAAAATAATGATAGGTACCAATTTAGGTTCCTGAAATTCCCATTGATAATATCCAACATAATCCCATATGTTTGGCCATATTTTGTGGGGATATTCCCATTGATTTTCCCTGTGAAATCCCCCCATTTTCCCGGCACTCCGAGGTACAGCGTGCCCCAGCACATCATCTGCTGTGAACTGATCCTGCGAGTTTGGATGGGTGCGACCCCCCAAACAATAAGGGCTTATTTACCGTCGTTATAATGGTGATTAATGGTGATGAATGGAGGTTATTAATGGCTAATAGTGAATTAACGGTGATTTACCCTCTGGTAAACTGTTACATAACTATGGAAGCCATGGCCCAGTCAGTTCGTTGATTTACCTATATATTAGAAGTGGTGATTTTCAATAGCTATGTTAAATTACCAGAGGGTAACGGCTCAATAAGAGAATATCTATCGTGGAGATATTTCATTGGGATCTGATACAGATAGAGATGGATGTGTATGGCAATAATTAATTGTCTGGCTGGGGTATATTGGGATATAATGAGAATGGGGATATAATAGGGATCTAATGGCTGGGATATAGCCAACACTATGGTATTTGGGACTGAAAATGGAGCATACGCCCAAAAAATGCAATGTTTAATATAGAAAATGCTGATTAATCAGTGAATTTGGGGTTTTCCCATCATGTTCTGACAAAAGCCACATGAATGGGGATAGAATGGGGATGCCAACCAGCCATTTTTATCGCAAACTGAGGATGTAATTTACGATATTTACGTCAATGACTCGGATATGTCCATGGCGATGAAAACCTAAGTGCATGGGGATATCTACCAACAACAATATAATATAATATAATATAATATAATATAATATAGTATAATATAATATAATATAATATAATAATATACTATACTATACTATAATATGATATGATATAATATAATATAACTTGGAAATATGTGGTACATTACATCAACATGACATATGCTCAAACAATCCATCAATCTAAGATGCTTGGTGGTTCCACCTTAAGAAAATATGTTCAAACATAATCACTGGGGGTCTGTCATCTAGGGACTTCAAGCGAAGATGATTGGAGGTCAACATCTCGAACGAGGGTTGGAAGATTTATAACCTTTGGTGAAATTTCATGGTGATATCCTTATAGCATTTCAATGGTTAAGAATGGTGAATATTAGTGGTTAATGATGGTTCATAATCTGGTTGGTGGTTGAGCCTACCCCTCTGGAAAATGATGGACTTCGTCAGTTGGGAGTATGACATTCCCAACTGATCCCAACTGAATGGAAAGTCATAAAAATCCATGGTTCCAAACCACCAGACAAGCTTGAAACCACCAGAAAATGGCTCAGCATCCCCCCCATTTTAGTGAGTCTATCGACCTTTCAAGGGAAAATCCAGCTCAAACTTCACCCTCAAACTGGATCAACGTGGCACAAAAAGAATGGCATGTTTTTGTGGTTCAATGGGCATCCCAATCTTGAGCCAACTGGGTATAAAAACCCTGTTAATAGTGCGATGGCCATCCCCTAATATGATTTTAACCGCTGTGTTACCGTTTTTGAGGAGTCTAAATCTGGAATTGTATGATTTTGTGGTTCCATCTGTTGGTTTCAGATTTTTCCTCGTCTCGGCCCCGACCAAACTGCACATGCCCCAGTCTTCGGGTAGAAAAGTCTATGGAATGACTTGAAATTTGCCATGTGATAACCATCTCCCTTGCCACATCCCAACTCCCATTTTTGGGCCTCATCATAAATGGTGAAGACCAAATTGTCCCCCTTTTCGTATCCTCCTGTAGAGCACTGGGGCAGGAAAAATCAATAAGTTTGGGCAAACCAATGCCATGATTTAGAAAAATCGAAACCAAAAGTTTAGCAACTTATAAATCTTCTAAATTTATGGATCTCCCATGTTTCTTCCAAAAATATCCTAAATTTATGATCAGTTTCGGAAAAAAATCTTGCTATTTAAGGAGATCCAGAATTTTGCGAATCCGAGACCATCGCAGTCTTGCCCCCGGGGTGTTTAAAGTGTCCCAAATAAAGGTGAGGTCATGATCCCAAATAAACCAGGTACCCGGCCTGGTAAACATACAAAAAACTATGGAAAATCACAATTTTTAATGGGACAATTCACTATTACTATGGTCATTTTGGAAAGATCCACCTAATTTTTAATGGGACAATTCACTATTTCGACTGGGCCATGTTCAATAGCGAACTGTTAAATTGCCAGAGAGTATAACCAGGTACTGTAGGTCAATAACCTCCATCAACAAGGCTTGAAGCCATCCCACCCAAAAAAATGCAGCCCAGCAACGCATGCGGTGCTGATGGTTCCAAACCCTGAACGCACATGGGAGGTGGTGCCACGGTGCCGCTGATCTTTTACGACATGATGCATGATCTTCTATAAATATATATAATATACATGTAGATTCATTTATGTATGGATACACGTTTGTATACTGCGCAACATGTATGCAACTAAATGAATGTGTCTAAAATAGCATTTGTCGTATGACACGTATACGTGTATAAGTTCTTTTAATGAAACTATGTCTCTCTCTATATATATATATATTTACATATATATATATAAATTTGGATGTGTCTCATATTTCTTGTTGGTTTCCCCATTGACATCTACACAATTTTCAGACAAAGCCAAATTTTGTGCTTGTTGAATTTGTGAATTCCTTTCTTAGCCCATTGAACCCATTGTTGTTGGGAAAACACAGCAAAATCACCTGTGCCATGTGCGGTTAATAGTAGGGCCATCCCAGAATCATGAGGGGAGTTTCTCAATTAAGAGGATAAAATCGCTAGATTCTTCCTATTCATGGTGATATTAACCACTATTAACCCGTTCATTAGAGATACGTATACTAATAGACTATTAGATATTAACCACTATGAACAACTACTCACCATGTATTAGATATTAGCCACTTATTAAATCTTCTTAACCATTGTTATTAACCAATCTGTTTTCATGGATGACCCCCCTTTGAGTCCGCCATTCTCGTTCCGATCGTTCCGAGCTGCGGAAAGAGCGACTTGTCCACCGTCTTGGTGCGGAAACGACCACTCTGCGGCTTGTTGGCCACCTCGCACCTGACGCGGCGCGTCGCGGTGAGTTTTTGAAAAAAAAATCTTGGATGGAAATGACAGGTTTTCGGGTGGGAAATGATGGAGAATTTTTGGATGGTGGTGCAATGTGCCCATCTTGAAAAATGATGGAGTTCGTCAATGGGACAATATCATCCCATATATGAAATGGAAACTCAAACATGTTTGAAGCCACCAACCAGTTTTGGTGGATGTTCTCTATCTTATGTTTACTGGAGGGGATTTAACAGCTGAGGAATTGGGGTTGAAGCATGAAATCAACGATGACTCCCACCGTTCATGAAAGTATGTCATCGTAGTCATCATCATAATAATCATGATGATCAACATCTGCATCATCAGCAGTGTTGTCAGCATTAATATGCATTAATGGTCATTGAAATGATGAACAAATAAATTGAAATAGTAGCATATAAATTGAAATAGTAGTTTTTTGTAGTGAAATCAGTTTATATTGAACTAATTTATCTTGAACTAGTATGTAGAAGAAGAAAATAAAAATTCAGAAATCATCAAATGTACTGAAAAAGTGTAACTGTTTTTTCAACATAAGATCAATCCGAAAAAATAGAAAATTACTTTCACTTAAATATTTCTATCAACAAGTATATATCCTTAGTAACAAAACACCGTTACCATTCACTAACTAACGTTATACACCCTGTTCAACCAACGCGTTCGGTCGACTTTTCCGCACCTGACATAAGGATCCGAGGAACCCTGCGCAAACAAGTAGACCTCAGGGTCCCAGCTGTCCGTTTTTTGTTGGTGAAAACCATGGGGTTTTATGTGGATAGAATCTATGGGAATCTCATGGGAATATTATATGGGAATATCATGGGACTATCATATCTATCTATAATATATATATGGGACTATATTTAATACTTATGGCACTATAACTCGATGCCAATGTGGATAACACAATGCCATGTTTACCACCCATGACTGGGAATGGCAACCATACCACCTATAAAAATGGTGATGACTGCGGGATAGTTGATATATGACATTGTTTTACCCACATGATACTAAAAATGAAAGGGGCCAAATGATGGATGGCTCATGGTATCTTATGGGATGAATTTGATGGGATCAGCAAGCGGATAATATGTCCTTTTGGTAAGAATAGCTTGGGCCCGGGAGCTGGTGATCATCCCATCTATCATCAAACAAACCTGTTGTTTTTCAGGGCTAGTTTCAAAGCCCTTCTATTTTCATCAACCAACCAATGGGAATGTGGGACATCTATGGAATTGGATTATGGGCAAAGATTTAAAATAGATATATATATATGGGATATGTCCCACTGGTTATAATAGAGCATGAAACATGGGGATATGTTACCAACTGGTTATGATATGACTGGGTGTATCCCAAAATGGCTGATTCATCTGGGATTTGTGGCCATCGAATGATTAGAAAAATCATGAAAAACCGCAGTGGATTTAGGGATTTAGGGGTACCTTTCAGACAAATTAATCTATGTATCACATGGGTTTATGACTGGGTGAACTGTACTGGTTTTCCCCACCGTGTAGTCCAATCACGAGAAAACTCCCCATTGAATTGTTGGTGGAATCGCTATTTTCATATGGGGGTTTCCTAAAATTGGGCTACCCCAAATCATCCAAGTCATTAAACCGACTTGGTATTGAAACAACCATGGTGACTCGGGGTAGCACAATGTCAAGAGACCTCCATTCAATGGCCATTTCAGGTACCTAAAATGGAGGTACCTACAATAATCCTACCATATATCTGTAAGGGCTAAATTTCAGGCAATCTCCCAAAATATTGCCAAACATCTGGTACTAAGTACCTCCATTTAGGGTCCCAGCATGTTTTCCCACTCCATATGTTCAATGGCCATTTCAGGAACCTAAATTGGAGGTACCTACCATTAGTTTAGGCCTATTTTTCAAGCCTATGTAAGGGAATATCCCCATAAAATATGGCCAAAAATATGGTACTAACGTACCTCCATTTTAGGATCCTGAAATTCCCACTCCATATGTTTTCCCCGTGCCACGATTTTCAGGTCTCGGTAGTACCAGCTCCGAGCCACGTCCGAGGCCGGCAAGTTGCGCGCCGCCAAAATTCGCACCTGGTGCTGAGATAGCACTAGAACTCGGGATGTGACTATGGGAATATAATGGGACTATCTATTATATATATATATGGGTATATTTATATATATGGGTATATTTATATATATGGGTATATTTATATATATGGGACTACATGATACTTATGGCATTATAAGTCGGGATGTGGCTAATGTGGGTAAAACAATGTCATAAACCAAGCATTTGGGAATGGTAAGCATACCACCTATAAAAATGGTGATGACTGGGGGATGGTTGATTATTGTTTTACCCACATGATGGGAATATATGGGAACATAATGGGACGTAATGCTGGTAGACCCAATGCCAGAAACATGCCCAAAAATGGATTTAGGGGTATACTGTGGATGGTTGCGAAATCCCGCACCAATAGATAAGTGGTTTATACCATCACTATACTGATTTATATCTAGGTTTTCCACCATCCAAGGTAGCGCAGGATGATGAAATATGGACTAGAATAAGCACTCATATAAAATGGAGTATAATATTTATATGGAATAGAATAACCACTTATAATGGAATATATCGTCAATAAATGTTAATAATATGATAACATGGGATTATGTCATTTATACTGGAATAGAATGGGATGTAATGTGGTAAACCCAATGCCATAAACATCCCAAAAAAAAACCGTGTTCAATGGCAGGTGAAAGCCACAGCCGGCGAATCTTCGCCACAGATACTAGGTGGATAATATAGGATATATGATGATATTATAGGATAATATAGGTGGAAAAAGATGTGGGTGGATATGATTTTTCCCGCTTATTTCAAAACCGGGTTTTAACTATTCCGTTTTGTGGTTTTATCTTCTGGTCCACTAATAACCGTGGAAAATGGTCATGGAAATCAGAGGGAAATCATTAACGGTGCCTGCCAGGGAAATAAGTTATAAGGACAATTTAATGGTCATAGGGAAATTTCCTATGGCAAACGGACAAATTATCAGAAGTGTCATAGGGTTGTTGTCATAGGGTCATAGGGATGTAACAAGCTTTCGAACCACCCCCGAACTGGATGATTTTTGTGTTTGTGTAGTGTTGTTTTCGCTCTTTGTTACTAATTTAGCATCTTGGTTTAAAGAAATATAGTGGCGACCAGATATCATTTTCCCATAAACCAATTGCAAGTTAAGGTTTTTCCATCACTGAGGAATCCCATAGCTTATAGGACTGCAATGCACCCGGAGGGGTCAACTGGGCACAACGTGCACCGGCCCTTGACCGACCCCACCTCTAATTTGCCGTCGGACAGCATCATCTTTGGATACTTGCCCTGGACAATGGATGACTGATGTCGCCCCCTTCCGCCACATCCTCTTGTTTAATTGTTTATTGTTGGGTTCCAACCACCATGGTTCATGCTGGTAAACATCCCCAAGTCATCACCATAAATGGTTTGCAAAAAAAACGTCCCCAAAAGGTAGGTTTATTGGATTTACCACATGAATGCTGGTAAGTACGAGTAACCCTGGAACCCCGCTGGAAACAGTTCCAAGATGTTCCAAGTTCCAGCATGGCAACCATGTACCACCCAAATATCATTAAATACAATGTACGCTTCGCGGGTCACAAGGTTTATAAACCGCAAAAGCGAAAAGACTTGGTCCGGGCAAGTGCCCCTTTATAATCTGATCCAATCATAATATAGACATACATATATATATATATATCATTATATATCCAATAAACATATCCAATAAATACACATATACATATGATTATATCCATTGCGAAACTCACCTTCCCAACAGCACTGTCCCAACTGCTCAGCTACATATTTTAGGGGATCTGAGCAACACTTTACAAAGGGTTAGGACCTCCTATTCACAGTCGCCCCCGATGGAATTCAGGACCCATTGCTCCAGCATGCTCCAGCTGAATCTCCAAGCCGCAGCCTCTCTTCAACGAGAGCTGCCAGGCAATCTCCAGATTTCCACGGGATGCCGTGGTGAAGTTGGAGCTCCCAAAGAATGCCAGAGAGGTGCAATCATATCGAATGAGCAACAACTTGGCATGCTGGATTCCCATAGCTCCTTCCGGGCCCGTTCCAGAAACTATGTAATGCTGCCTGAGTGATTCACCAGTCTGCAATCGTACTTCTACTACCTTGCAAGCTTCTCGAAGGACACGCTGCTGTTCTGCCAACGGCCGGTCTGGGCCTTGTCGACCAGGATCCTCACGGGGATCCCTAAAATATATAGGTTCAGGGAGCTGCCTAACCTTAAAGGTTGTGGTTTTGGCTCAAGAACCTGAAGAGACCTCGGCATGTGCGAGTGCAAAACCAGCTGACGCGCTGAGCCGTTGGGACAGTGCTGTTGGGACGGTGAGCTTCAAACCATATAATATAGACATATAATAATACATATATATATATATATACAATGTGGGGCCCCCTAGTTATAAGTTGGTTGATAACCCAATCTAACTAGTTCGTTATAACTACCATAAACCCTAGTTATTGTAGTTATTTGGCCCAACTTAGCTATCTTGGGGACCCCACTTGGTATATATCCAATAAATCCAATTGTTAGCCTGGTCATGTGGATCACAACTTACCACTCAAAAGTTGGGTGGCCCCTTATTGAAGATTTGATCCACTCGTCGTTGAGAATTGCCATTGCTTGGGGGTAAATCGACATCCCAAGTACCCTCTGGTTATGTCAAAATAGCTATTGAACATGACCATAGAAATAGTGGATTTTCCCATTGAAAATGGTGTTTTTCCATAGTTATGTCAGTTTACCAGAGGGTATCATATCAAGTTGCTTGTATCAGTTCTATCCCATAAACTAGGATATGATATCCCATTTTAACCAAAACATCATATTAAGTTGGTTAGAGTTGCATCAGCTATATATATATCCCATTAGATTCCTATTATGACTCCATAAACATATATATTTTGTTATGGTTACCCTCTGGTTATTTCACATAGCTGTGGAACATGGCCCATTTATAGATGATAAAATGATGATTGACCTATCAAGAACTGAGACTTTCCAGTTCGCTACGAAAACCTCATAACCACAATCCCATGAAAAAATTCCCCTTTTGCTGGTGAAAAATCACCTTGGCTTCCTTCGGTCTGAGGGGAACATCCGATGGCTTTTTGGAGAGCAGCGCAGCAGAGCCGCCTCGCTGTCACTGATAAGCACCTCCAGGACGGGTTTCATGTCTGGATCGATCTTCAAACCTTTTCCTGGCGACATGGGAAGCCGGGTTTTTCCTGGCGACGTCCAAGACAAGAGATCCAATGCTTCACTCTGGAAGCCATGAATATTGTCAAACTATGGAAATTTTATAGTTAGAATTAATCGTTAATTTAATCTATATTAAAATCATGTTTCATATGTAGCTGAAAAGGAGTGGAAATTCAAATCCAATGGTTTTAAACCATCAGTTTCCGTAGAGATGAAGGGGACCATCAATGATAGCCCTTGATCAAATGCCATGCCTCCGCAAATTGTGGGTCCAGGGTATGATTGAACTTGTGTATATGATCCAATGATAGTATCCAATTGGATAGTATAGAATAAGAATTAGTTATCTAATATTATCTAGTTGTATGGCTCGCTGCCATGACGAACATCTTTTTCCATCTGTCCTTTTTTTCAGGGCATGTCTGGTAGATGGATCAGAACCAACTATAATCCTCATCTCTGCTAAAGACTTGTTCTGAGCTGGGTAATAACGGGTGATACCTATGCAATATATTCACAGTAGCTATTTATATTTTTGATGGTAGAAAGTTAAAGTACTAAACAGTATTGTGTACCAAGTCGTTTAACACTATAGAATAGACTAGTGATTAGTTGTATCATATTGTTGATTATTGTTCAGGTGAACCAGGTTACCATTATATAAAGTAAGTATATTTAGATTATCACAGTTGATTGTCATATGTTTGTTACCACTACATACATAGGCTTCTCATACCAAGTACTAATTACCTATGGTCTTACATTATCATTTACTGATTATTTGATACGAGTATGTTGTTACGATTGAAACTGTAGATACATCTAAGAATCGTAAGTATGTTCAACCATAGTTTATATTGACTTCATTGTACTAATTAACTATATATAGAGATTTACATTATGATTACCATGGCTGATGGTTATTACCAATTATAAATTATTGATTCTGTGATGATAAGCGTGATTAGTATTATAAACTATATATTATATGTATTTATATGTCACTTTTCTACATTCAATCGACTGTTTACAACATTAATATAAGATCTCATTATACGTGATGACAAGTGTTATGATTATGATTATCAATTATAAATTATAGGTTATTGATTACTATAATTCATAAACCATGGTTTCTTAATCCGGAGTTGACATTAGTTCATGGTTTCTTAATTCGTGGTTTCTTAATTCATAAACCATTATTAATTACCTATATCTGGGCAATTTTTTTTTAAAAAAATCACCAACCTGAAATAAGGCTTTATTGGGAGAATTCCCCCATCTAACCATGATTCCAGGGCTCGGTCACAGTGAGGTCACTATAATTTACCCAGTTATATGGATGGTGATTAATGAATTAATATGAGTAATCAATAATCATAAAAGTTTAATATAAAGTTTGATATATGATATACAGTAATATATATATATATAGAGAGAGTACCATTATATACCATTACTGGCTGGTGGTTTCAACCCCTCTGAAAAATATGAAAGTCAGTTGGGGTTACTATTCCCAATATATGGAAACATACGGAAAAATAAAATAAAAATGTTCCAAACCACCAATCAGTTTATAAACCATTATTATTAACCATCATTATTGACCATCATTAACCACTAATATTCACCATTAACCATTGATATACCATTCTTCGTTACTTATTGATATACCACTAACCATCATTAATAATATGGTATAATATCAATATATATATATCAATATTCACTATGATTACTTTGATATAATATACCATCATTAACCATCATCATTGATTTTAACTATATCACAATATCACAATAGCATGATTATTGATATACCATTATTCACTAAAATAACACAATTAATTACTTATACTATTGATTTTACCCATCATTAATAATATGGCATAATATCAATATTCACTATTATTACTTTGATATAATATACCATTATCATCATTGATTTTATTTTACCCATCCAAAGTTCTCCCACTTTCACCACGTTTCGACCGGGTCGTTGTACACTTTCCGACAGTCCCGGGAGTCCCGGGAGGCCTTCTGGCACCAGGTCCAACTCGCCAGCAAAGCCGTGAGGGTAAAACTCCTGTGACTCATTAGGAAAGCCATGGGAAAACCATGGGAAAACCCATGGGAAAACCCATGGGAAAACCCATGGGAAATCAGTTATCACTTGGAAAATACGGTGGAAATCATTGGGGACCAACCAGCGTATTTAAATTGTCCAAGTGATTGCTCATTTAAAATTTTACATATTTTATATGATTTTATCATATTTTTACATCGGGAAAGCACTGGTTTTGGGAGACCCAGTTTCCAGAAACCATCTTTGATGTGGTGAAATCTGTATAATTCACCCAGATACATCGTAGGCTTTTGAGAACCACCATTTATCGGATTAATTAATCCCTTCCCTTCACCCCCCAATAATCAAACACCCTCCAGAAACTATGGAATTTCCAAGGGGAGAAATCAACACAGGGTGAACCACCGCCTTCAATGCGGAGGATGGGATTTGCCAGATTTCATGGGCAGATTCGGTGGTCCTCACACTTCAAGACTTTGCTCATCAGCGGTTGATCCTTGCCAGGAATGATCCGAGTGATGGGGCATGGTACGTTCCTATAGTAAAATCAAGGGTGGAAACGGATGGAAACGGGGTGCTCCAATGACTTGAGAAACACCCATATCATGCCATATCCATCTCACACCTGAAAAAAAACGGAAAGGTAGCCTGGTAGGTGGTTCCATAGCATCCCAAAAGTTACCATCCGAGCTACTTCCGGGCGACGGATGGAGCTAAGTTCCATCGTTTTTCACGATCAGATTGTTGATGGTTTTTCTAAGCCCATGCCCATGTGGGACGGTTGGGTCTCCCCATGAATCTTGGTCAACCCCAGCCATTTGTTCTCCTCAAAGCCTCACTTGTTCTGGTTCCATCCCTGTGATGGCTGGTTCAAAGCATATTTTTGTTGCGTGGACTCCCATAAATAGTGTTCTTACCCCAAATTCTTCTCATTGAATCATATGAAACCCCATGCTGTTTGTTGTTGAAAACATCTGCAAACCTTAAAACATCCAAAAACATCCAAAAACCATCTCAAAACATCTCAAAAACACTATTCTTATTATTTATTGTTGAACTTATATGCTTGCCTCCTTTTCTCCCTGGAGGAAAAAAAAACTCTGGCTCCACAGCCCTCGCCCATGCCCAGACGCCCCGGTGCCTTGCCGTTGTTGTCCTGCAGCACCTTAAACACCAGCGACTCACCTGCGAAAAACATGGGGTTTCACCAAGAAACATGGGGATATCATGGGCATATCATGGGAATGGAATGGAATATCTAATCAACTTGAAAGGAGCGAGGGGTTCACCAACACTGACATATATATATATATATATAATGGTGATTTGTTCACAATGCTTGCTTTGAATTCGTCACGAAAATGTAATTTAGGTTCAAACATATTCAAAACGTCCAAATCCATCGGAAATTTCCGGAGGCGCAACAAGGTTTAGGTCCTCATAAGCTTCACATTGATACTACTTGGAGGATCATCCCACGACATGGGATGATCCTCCAAGTGATGTCAAGACTGTTGGGTATGGGTTAAGTCATTAGATTCCCGGCCCGGTAAACATACAAAAAACCATGGAACATCACCATTTTTAATGGGATAATCCACTATTTCTATGGCAAATTTCAATAGCTATGTTAGTTTACCAGAGGGTACCTCAATAATTGGATGGCTAATACTGAAATTTAAGATATTTATAAGGGTGACCATTTTAGCGAATGGTACTACTTTACCCAATAAGGCTCATATAGCTATGATATATATATATATGTTAATGTTATTTACAGCAATGGTATGCAATGGTAATATATGTATGGGTAAGATACATTAATTCACTAAGTTGAAATAAGGCTATTTTGGGATTGGTTTCTACGGTTTCTACCCATCTAAGATTGACCTGGTTATAGAATTATATAGATATATCTACCATAAACCATGGTCAAACCATATTCTACCCATCTACCCCCGGTTTTTCACGGCAGCGAAAATCCGTCGGCCTTCTTTAAAACCTCTCATCTGTCGCTCGTAGTTCCTAGACGGATGATCATACCGGAAGGGCCCCGATAAACGGGCCCGCCCTTGGTGGATGATGTGTAAATTGGTTTAGAACTACATAGGCCAAGAATTGGATTTATGGGGTTTATATACAATATAATATAATATATATATATATAATATACATATATATATATAATATAATATAATATAATATAATATAAATATAATATAATATAATATAATATAATATATATATATATTATATAATATATAAAATAAAAATAAATAAATATACATGATTTCTCTAGTTTCAACTATGTATATAGGATTGCTCAACAAGAAACATAGCTGGGGGCTCCCTAAACCCTACACTTGAATAGTTCCAGTAGCGGATCTATCACCAACTTATAGCCCCAACTGCACCCCGAGGCCATGCTCCAGTGGAGTCATTAAATTTGAATAATCTCAATAACACTCAATCAATGAATTGGTTTCCTGTAGAAAAATTGTGTTTTTACATGTTTACCATCTAGTTGGGGGTTCCTGGATTTTCCCATCATCCAATTCTCGGTAACAAAGGAAAGACCCACTCGAAATTGTCACATATTCACTATGAATACTATGTTTTGTCCATTCCCATCCATGAACATTGTGATTTCAGGGATGGGTTACTATTGAGTTTACCACAGACTATGAATTCTCCATTCCCGTAGATCTAATGTTGGTATCGGTATCACCACATTACTATGAATGGTTCCCACATAATATGGGGATTAATTACTATTTTGGATCCCGCAAGTATGCATGGTTTACCACATTACTTTGATATCTAAGTTTACCTTTTCCTACGTGTTGATTTTCGAACCTGATATCACCAGCCAATCTGATCACTTCCCCCGTGGGATCTAATCTCCAGCAGTGACGAGAGTCCATTCGGGCTGTGATGAGTGCGCAATGGCCTGTGGGAAAAAGCTGCAGCTGCAGTTGGCAGGGGATGAACCATTTTTCAAGGGCGATTGACCCTGGATTTTCGTAGGAAGATGTAGGAATTCATGGCGATTTACCCTAGGGTAAACGTAAAAAAAGCCATGTGGCCCAGCCGTTTGGAAAATGATCTACCGATGGTGGGTCTTCCACATCTACGTAAACGTTTACAGGATGGTATACCTTCTTGGATTTGCTTACATCAAGGGGACAAATTTCACATTGATACCAGAGGGCAATTAGTGAAAAAAAAACTCTATTGCTGATGGCTTTTGAGCCAAAGTTAGAGGATCATCCTATATTAATCCCTTCTACCCAATTGAGTCATACTTTCCTGGCAATCCAGGTTTAGTATTAAGGAGTGTATTGGATCTATTCATGACTTGGGGTCCCATACTGAATGTTTTGTGGATTGCATTATCCCATTCTACCCTGTGGCTTCAGCTTCCACTTGTTTGGTCGTTCAAATCCTTCAGTTTTCATGTTTTTCGGCCTGTTAAAACATCTTCAAATCCAATGTTCAGATGGTTAAAAACCAAGATTTGGCTGGCTAAATCCCCATTTTGCTCAACAAAAATAGTTTTTTCTTGCAACCAAAAATCTTCAGTTGGGTTGCTGACATCCACCATAATCCACCCATTTTCGCCAGAACGGAATGCCCATTTTTTCCAGCGAAATCCCTCCCCACAGCATCCGGTGGCTGCGCCACAAAGCGCTCCTGCGTCCGCATGGAGCTTCGCGCTTTGCCGGCGATTTCACCTCGATTCAAACATGGTGCCTTTTTTTGCATGGGAAAGTAGGGATTCAAGTATTCAAGTAGGAAGATGTCCATGATGTTGATAATTAGGGGAGATATGCATATATATATAATTATATATATATATTGTATTATAGGATAATAAGGAAATTAATTGAGGGATGTTTCCATAGGATAATACATGATTGGACGGGAACATGGAAGAATGGGATTGTAAATTGGATAATAAGGGGATAATGTTTCTACATTAGGAGAGTAGGGATTCAACATTCGGAACATGTGGATAATAAGGATATAAAATTTAAAGTTGCTGTACATGTATGATTTAAGCATCAAAAATGGTGGTATGCAACCAACCCTTTTATGGGTATATAATTGTAACATAATAATTATATATGGGATATTTTTTAGGCGAATGAATATATTATAAATATATAGGCAACAACATCTTTTTACCCTCTGGATAAGTATGGAAAATAACCATTATTTATGGATAAATCAACGAACCTAATGGCCATCTATACAATAGCTATGTCTGTTAGTTTACCAGAGGGTAAAACTAGTTTCAATACGGTTATTAACCATTATATCCCTGATTATAAACCACTATCTGGTTGGTGGTTTTAACCGTCTTGAAAAATACTAGTCAGTATGGATGATTATCCCATATATTGTGTAAAAAATAAAAAAAAAAAACGTTTGAAACCACCAAGCAGAATGGGATCCAAAAATTGTTTGGGGGGAGGGGACCCCTACACTAATCAGCATCCAACATTATATCATATATCCCTAGTATCCCTACAAGTTGGCTGATCTGTGCACAGGTGATCACCGCTTCGGCCACATCTTCAGACTTAGGGTGGCAGGTTCGATGGTTGGGATGTTTGTTAGGGTGGTCAATATATAATATAGGTGGTAAACCCAGCAAGAAGATGGTTTTATATAGCTAAGCTGGCTAAGCTGTGGCAAATAACTACAATTTCACGTGTGGGTTTATGGTTGTTATAACGAACTAGTCAGATGGGGTTATAAACGACTTATAATCCACGTATGGGGGTTTCCAGAAATGGGATAGCCCAATAGCTGGATGGTTTATAATGGATAATCCGAAAATCAAATGGATGAGTTGGGACTTGAATGGGGAATACCATCAAAAAGCGGCAAGAGAACTGAAAACGCTGTGGTTGTAATACGATTTCACCATTGATTTCACCATCTCACCATTGAAATACGATTTCACCATTGTAATACTACGGTGTGGTTGATAGCTTCAAGTGGGGAAAATTTTCACACAGAACCAGCCAGTTAACAGTGAAGGATGTTGAAGGGACCAGTCCCATGTGCTGTGATTTCCATTGCAGATGTAACCACTTTGAAACCCATTGAACTGGCAAAAACGTGCGTTTCAAGCAAGGAAAAGTGGGAATATCACTGATTCCAAGCAATTTTTGAGCGCATTTCGCGGACACTTCGTAGGGAGTTTAGCTACCATCATGAGGATCTACCCTCTGGCAAACTAACATAGCTATTGAAAATGGCCATTTATAGTGGATTCAACCATTAAAAATGGTGGATCTGTCCATAGTTATGTAAACGTTTACCAGAGGGTAACCAACAGCACTGGGGATTTCAAAAACAAAGCGCTTTTTTCGACACGAGGCTAGTAGAGGCTAGTAGGCTAGTAGGGAATCGTCTCTGTCATTATCCGATTATCCATGTGGATCCACATGAGACCCTCTGGTAAACTAACATAACTATGGAAAATCACCATTTTCAATGGGAAAATCCACTATTTCTATGGCCATTTTCAATAGCTATTTTGACATAACCAGAGGGTATCCCATTATATACACCACCATGTTTTATTAGTTACCCGGCCTGGTAATTTCTTACATAGCCATGGTATAGATGGCCCATTATGGCCCATAGAAATAGATGCTTTACCGTTCTTAATAGCATGGTGGTGATCTGTCCAGTTCGCTATGTAACAGTTTACCAGAGGGTCAACGTAAAAATCCCCATACCGTATTGTTGTTTCAAAATCCCATATCCCGTGAAAATAATCCCTGTAAAATATCCCATGAAAATAACCCCATGATCCACCCATTTTTTTCATCCCATGTGAATATACCATCAATCACCACAGCAAACGGTGAAACGCTTCCGAGTTACAGGTGCTGAAGAGACATGACACCGTTCGGCCGAAAAGGCTCATACCTAAAGGTGTTCAAAAAGCCACCGGTGACCGAAACTTGGGATTTTTAGTTGACCTGATTCGACCTTAAGAAAAATGAGGGACGTGATCATCAAACAATTGGATGTTTACCTTGTTGTTTCTTGGATTTTGACCACATTATATGGTGATTAATTAACCACTCGAAATGATGACGTCACCATCAAAAAATATGATTTCGCCAACAAAATCAGGATTCAACCAGAGACAAAAATTGAATGAAAAACCACTCACAACTGCGATGTTGACCATCAAAAGGGGTAATGTGACCATCAACACATACCCTCTGGTAATTTAACATAGCTATTGAAAATACCCCATTTATAGTTGATTTACCTATTCAAAATGGTGATTTTCTATAGTTATGTTAGTTTACCAGAGGGTAGGCTTCAACATTTCTGAGCGAAAATCTTCTGCGCGAAAAAAACACGTTGATCGTCTACTTGATGGGAACTCTTCTCGAAAGAGCTCCAAAACCGAAATCGGCTTTGCGTTTGCCCGGTACCTGAAGCCCAAAAAGTATCAAAAAGTAATAATAGTTTCTCCTTATGTTCCATAAAGGTGCGATTTGAGGCATTCCTCATTTTGAGACAATCCCCATTATAATGTATTGTAGTCATGTTCTTGATAATGTGGTCCCTCAAAACAGCACAGTCCACACTGTCCGCACTTTTCTGATTGTGGCCACATACGCCCTGCAGGGTCCCAGTTAGCGCCCACTCAACACTGCCTCTCGCAAGCCTAGAGTCTTCAGGCTGCTTGGCAAATCAACGCCTTCTAAACCCTGCTGAAAACCGCCAAAAAGTAGATCTTCAAGCTTCTCTGGAAAAATCACACCTTTCAAGCTCTGGTTGAAGCATGCACCCAAAGTCAACGTTTGAAGACTGGATGGCAGAGTCACTCGCTCAAAGCCCTGGTTGAAGCCATAACCAAAAGTCAACGTCTGAAGAGCGGGTGGCAGGGTCACTTCCTCCAAGCTCTGATTGAAGCGATAGCCAAAACACAACGTTCGGAGACTGGGTGGCAGGGTCACTCGCTCCAAGTTCTGGTTGAAGCACCGGCCAAAAGTCAACGCTTGAAGACTCGGTGGCAGGCTTACTCGCTGCAAGCACTGGTTGAAAACGCTACCAAGAGTCAAACTTTGAAGAGTGGGTGGCAGGGTCACTCGCTCCAAGCTCTGGTTGAAGTCATGACCAAAAGCCAACGCTTGAAGACTGGGTGGCAGGGTCACTCGCTCCAAGCTCTGGTTGAAGCGATCGCCAAAAGTCAAGGTTTGGAGACTGGGTGGCAGGGTCACTCGCTCCAAGCTCTGGTTGAAGCGCTGGCCAAAAGACAACGCTCGGAGACTGGGTGGCAGGGTCACTCGCTCCAAGCTCTGGTTAAAGTCACAACCAAAAGTCAACGCTTGGAGACTGGGTGGCAGAGTCACTCTCTCCAAGCTCTGGTTGAAGCAAGCACCAAGAGACAACGTTTGAAGACTGGGTGGCAGAGTCAGTCCCTCCAAGCTCTGATTGAAGTCATCACCAAAAGTCAACGATTGAAGACTGTGTGGCAGGGTCACCCGCTCAAAGCTTTTGGTGAAGTTACGACCAAAAGTCAACGATTGAAGACTGTGTGGCAGGGTCACTCGCTCAAAGCTTTGCTTGAAGCTACGACCAAAAGTCAACGATTGAAGACTGTGTGGCAGGGTCACTCGCTCAAAGCTTTGGTTGAAGTTACGACCAAAAGTCAACGTTTCAAGACCGGGTGGCAGAGTCACTCCCTCCAAGCTTTGAGTGAAGTTTCGACCAAAAATCAACGTTTGAAGAGCGAGTGGCAGGGTCACTCGCTCCAAGTTCTGGTTGAACCACCGGCCAAAAGTCAATGTTTGAAGACTGCAGGACAGAGTCACACGCTCCAAGCTCTGGTTGAAGCCATCACCAAAAGTCAACGACTGAAGACTGGGTGGCAGAGTCACTCCCTCCAAGCTCTGGTTAAAGCTACAACCAAAAGTCAACGTTTGAAGACTGGGTGGCAGGGTCACTCCCTCCAAGCTGTGGTTGAAGCTATAGCCGAAAGTCAACGTCTGAAGACCGGGTGGCAGAGTGACTCCCTTCAAGCTACGGTTGAAGCAAGCACCAAAAGCCAATGTTTGAAGACTGGGTGGCAGAGTCACTCTCTCCAGGATCTGGTTGAAGTCACAACCAAAAGTCAACGCTTGAAGATTGGTTGGCAGAATCACTTCCTCCAAGCTCTGGTCGAAGTCGCTGCCAAAAGTCAACGTTAGAAGACCAGCTGGCAGGGTCACTCGCTCCAGGCTCTGGTTGAAGCGAACACCAAAAGCTAATGTTTGAAGTCCATTTGGCATGTGCGTCTTCCTCAAGCCCTCATTGGAGTTGAATTCAATCGTCAAGCTTTCAAGGCTTTCGGGGAGATAACGCAAATACTCTCCATGTTTCTTCAAGGTTAGACAGGTTAGTCCTTCCAAAGCTTCCTCAGAGGTTGATAGTGCTTGAATGTAACACCCTGCAGCATAGAGGTTTGCTGGCATGTAAGTGCAGGACAAGATTGTGGCATCACTCACAATTCCTTGCTCTTGCAAGGTTTGGTTAAGCCCCAGTGCTGCAGTGCCATGATGTAGGACAAGCTTTGCACCTCTCTTTGAAGCAAGCTTCTTCGAAACCATCTGTCGAACATCCCGGCCCAGCATCGCAGGAGGGACCTTCAAAAGCAATCCTTCCCCAGTCATGCACTGCACCCGAAGATCAAAAAGGTCTGAGCTACCAGGATCCATTGATCCACCATAGCCCTCCCTGCAAATTGCCCTGGACTCCAAGATTGAAGCCATACCATTGACCATTTTGACCAGCGTTGCTCCCATGTCCAATGCTGTTTTTGAAACATGCTCAAACTTTCTGATTGTGCACAAAGGCTTCGGCATGTTGATCTTGGCTATCCGCGCTCACATTCAAGACAAACTTCTATCTATTCAAGAAAAGGGTTCAACAATCATTGGGACAAGCCAGGAATCAGTTACTAAGAAGGTGTGTGCTTCATGAACCAGCCATAAATCAAACTGTTTGCTTCTCTCAAGGATAATCTCAGTATGAGAGCTCTGCCCCAGAACCAAGACAAAATATGCCACGATCTAAGATAAGATACAGAATATAGGAAACGATATGACATGATAAGACATGATCGAATATGATAGGATTGGATAAGATATGACAACATGTAATAAGATAAGATATAATCAAATCCGATGGGATAAGACAAGATATGATACGATATGATTTGATACGAGAATATAAGATCCGGAAAGATGGGAAAAGAAATGAGAAGACGTGACATGATAAGATATGATAAGATTAGATAAGATATGAGAAGATACGAATAAGACACATTATTTCAAAATAAAAAATAGAAAATAAGAAGATTAGATTGGAGAATATGTGATATGATCAGATATGATGATATATGACAAGATATGATGAGATACAATATGGTAAGATCCGTTAAGATATGGCAAGAATTGATGATAACATAAGATATGACAAGGTTTGATAAGATATGACTAGATCATATTGTATGCTAGGATGTGATAAAATTGACATTATAAGATATGATAAGGTATAATAATAATAAAATATGTATATAATGTATATTAAAAGAACGGTCGTGATGGAATATGATAATATACAATAAGATATAACAAGATCAGATACTCAGAATGTCACTGTGCGATGAGATTAGATATGATAATATTAGGTAAGATTATATTATGACATTATGATGAGAAATGATAAGACATGACATGAAAAGCGATGACAAGAGAAGACAATGCAAGATATGATAAGATAAAATGTGGTATAATATGATAATTGTTGATAAGACATTATTAGATTGCAGGATATTTAATAGATGTTGATCAGACATGACATGATAAGATATGAAAAGATAAGATGGGGTCAGATATATAAGAAAAGCTATGATATGATATGATATGATAAAATGATGTTATAAAATATATGAACAAATAAAACATATGATAAGATGAGATCAGATGCGTCTTGATATGAAAAAATGTGATAAGATATGACCTGATAAGATACCATCAGATAAGACAATGTAAGACCGAAATAACCTATGATATCATAAGACAAGGATTAGATTTGCATAACATCTAATCTAATCCCATCTTATCTTGATCCAAACAATTAGATAATATATGCCAAGATATGAAAAGTAAGATGGGATTTATATATTATAATATATGATACCCTCTGGTAAACTAACATAGCTATGCTAAAATCACGATTTTTACTGGGAAAATCCACTATAAATTGCCATTTTCAATAGCCATGTTAAATTACCAGAGGGTAAATACATCGAGAACGCGCTGCCAATTTTTTTCGCTGCTGGAGACCCAGGATTCCGGGCTGTCATCCATGAAGCCCCGAGCTGAGATAATCTTCACCTGCCACTGGGAGGCCGCGGCCGCCCCGGAGTGCGAGGTGGATTTCACCCCAAGAATGGGAGAACCACTGGGAGGCCGAAAAAAATGGATGTGGATCAAATTGTTGGTTGGAAAACTCTATGGAATTTCACCGATATAAATGGGATGAAACCAGCTAAAATGAATGCTAAAATGAATGTGGATTTCACTGATTAAACTAGCAAACATTAGGACTATGGATATGTATAACCAACTATCAATGGATTGGTTTACGGAAATTTACGATTAAAAAATTGGACTTCGCCAAGCAAAATCATGGCTAAATTGGGCTTCAAAAATGGAGATGTCATGGAGATTTTTTGGGATTGGTCGTGCTGAACTGAATACTAATGGATTCTAACTATAGTAATGGATTATAACATACTTACTAATGGTATATCCAACTAATACTAGTTAGGTAGTTACGAAAATACTAATGGTAGTTAGGATATACTAATGGATTCTAACTAGTGGGGATTAGTTAACTACTAATGGATATCAATTGGTTGGATTAGTTATACTATAATGGTTAATACTAATGGATTCTAACTACCTAACTTGGATTAATCCTCAGTATATCATGTATATCCTCAGTTCATGAAATACTAATGGCTTGTATATGGGCTGCAAAATTGCTTCATATCCAGCAATAACCATGGGTCAGAAGCAACGTCTTTTCACCTTCACTCTCCGCTGGCATCATGGCTCATCCACGGCCAGACCGTGGGGAGTCACGCTTGGATTTTCACCAACAAAACGCTGTGTTTTGACCGACCAGAAATCGTACCCTCTGGTTGTTTGATGTTATTTGTTACATAGCCATGGAAAGATCCACCATTTTTAAGAACGGTAAACCATCTATTTCTATGGGTCATTTTCCATGGCTATGTTATATAAATAACCAGAGGGTATTCCATCGACAAAATTATTGGATTTACCGCAAGAAAAAGGGGGTCTGCAGCAAACAAAGAGGATGATTTGACCAACGGAAAAGGAATATTTTTGGTTCACCAAAACAAACTCGGATTTCGAAATTTGAGCATTTGGAGGACCACAAGAGAGAACCATGGCTACGACATGCTACGACGAATGGGTTGATTTTGTGGATCCCCATGACGCGCTATTCCAAGCATCAAATCAGACGTTCTCCCGATGGGGTGAACCCGAACAACTCCGAGAAAGGGTCGATTTCAAAGAGCAAACCGATAGAATCCTCTTGAATTAAGAAATACCCTCTGGTAATTTAACATAAGTATGGAAAATCACCATTTTTAATGGGAAAACTCACTATATAGATTGCCATGTTCAATAGCTATGTTAAATTACCAGAGGGTATATCAACATCCGTGCAATAAATTTTGTGTTATACAAGCTCGAGAAAATCAGTGCCATCTTTTCAGTGGAACCATGCGGGTTTGTCTGCGAATAGGGTGCTGCAAATTGATGCTTAATCGTCTTTTTCCTCGTGAATGATTGCCACAATTGAGGATATACCCCATTTCCACACACACATACACATACCCCATTGTTAATTGGCGCCATGCCTATTTCTGATGGTGAAATTCCTATGTCTGATGGTTCAATCTCCATGTTTGACAGTTTGAAATCTCTCCTTTTGATAGTTCAAATTCTTTTTTTACCCATGAAAAATTGTGATATGTATATATATATGGATTATATATGGATTATACATGGAATATATCTGGTTGGTGGTTGACCTACCCCTCTGAAAAATATGAATCAGTTGGGAATATTCTTCCCAATATATGGAAAGTCATAAAATTCCATGGTTCCAAACCACCAAGCAGATATGGTTGCTGCTGAATTACCCTCCTGTAACTCAACACAGATGTGGAAAACCCACCATTTCTGAATCAGTCTCTTAGGGTTCCCCACGCATTTTCCACATCTTTCTGTTACCCGATTGGAGACCCCTACCCGTCCCAATTGGAAGCACCTTGAGACCAGAGGTGTCCTGGCTTGTCAGGACGGTTTTTTAGGGTCGAGTTACCGTCCTGAAATTACCATATTTGGGGAGTAAAGATCCAGAAAAACCAGCTATTTTTAGGGTACCGAGGGTGTCAGGGTGTTGACCCCTAGCCATAATCATCCTGGAGTAGATAGAATATGGATTTTTCTTTGAAAAAACCCTCACTGAAAGGGAAATATCTTTGAAAATTCCATAATCTACTTCTTGATTACTATATATTATGTATATAACCGTTATTGCTATTACTGGTATACCCCAATTGAAAGCCAACATCTTTATTGGAATGGAAATATGTATAGATATATAACCAAAATACCAGGATATAATGCAATCAGGATATAATGGGATCCATAAGTAAAAAACAGGGTTCATTGGTCACTATGGAAATACGGTTGATAATTATTCCGATGAATTGGAAATGTCCCCAAGAACTAAGAACCAACAAATTAATGGGATATAATCTACAATTGGGATATAATTATATATTGATATAAAGGGGATTGGATGATGATTATGATTATTACTGTTATTAGCACTTTATTGGAATATACTTGGGATATAGAAGTGTGATATAACGATAACTTACCAACATTATTCAACGGATTTGTTTACGGTATGGTTGTTACGCCAAACCTAGCTAAAGCCATGGAACGTGGCGTTGTTTGTAATGATTCTAACTATCGTAATTTAGGCGGCAAGTACGGTAATGATGTTGCTTGTAGCATCTTGCATATCCGATACTTGCTCGCTCGTCTCACTTACTAAGTAGGGTATATCCCTGGCAAGTGGGATAAGCAGGCTTAATCGACTTATAGCTAGGGTTTTTCACCCACTTAGTTGTGGGATAAGTCGGTTTAATCCACACAAATATAACAAAAATATACAGAAAAGGCTATGATTTTTCAGGATCCACGGGGCCGTGTCATGAATCAGGTACCGAAATCCCGGACCTCACTGGAGATTTTAATGGGAAAAAAACTTCTACCATCTGGTTATGACTGTTACATAGCCATGGAAAGATCCACCATTTTTAAGAATGGTAAACCATCTATTTCTATGGGCCATCTATACCATGGCTATGTAACAAATAACCAGGCCGGGTACAAATCATGAATAGCACAAAGTATCACAAGTCGTCACGTTCGAGTACTGGAGGGTACCTAATTTGGAAGTACCTACCATAATCGTTATGGAGGTTTTCTGTTTTCTATCAACGTCGCGCTCCTCTAAATAAGGCCTTTGAGGATAGGATTCCACCGGTCGGTCTATCAACCATCCAAGGTCTGGTGGTACCAAGAATAAGCTTGAATTCATATGACCTCAAAAAAAAAACAAAAACTTTCCAGTATATCGATTGTCCATATACTTTAGAGGATGTAGCAAAGTAAAAAGCACCTTAAGCAATCCAACATTTACGGGTGGGGGGGCCAACGGCTCAACCAACCACTGCGAAGCTTGTGGATTTCGGAACCTATCGATGGTGAAATCCCCAAAAGTTTGTTGCTTCTACCTCTGCCTTTCATGAGAAACACCCCCATAAATCAAAGTGTGTCTTGCTACTCTGGTGAAAGATTGAAACAATAGATTCTAATTTCATATCAACATAATCTTACTGGTGCTAAACGTCCTCATTCCCTGCTAAGCACCAGTAAGTGATAAAACTGTATTTTACCAGGTCAACCGGAAATGGGGATAAATACAACAAACCGTTAAGCGGTCAGCACTGTTTTGAACCAACGCTTCAGAGTAGATCGATGACATATATTATACATGGTTTTACTGCA
>Ga0126342_10003193_pt1 | contig 26802 bp, 20 predicted proteins | sample Cyp1metagenome_FD_92528 | JGI IMG/M metagenome (GOLD analysis project Ga0126342, IMG submission 92528) | Coral microbial communities from Lord Howe Island, Old Settlement Bay, Australia - Cyphastrea 1 metagenome | ecosystem: Host-associated > Invertebrates > Cnidaria > Coral ...
GAGGAGGAGAGGAGGACGAGGCAGGAGGAGGCGGAGGAGGAGGAGGAGAAGGAGGAGAAGGAGGAGGAGGAGGAGGCAACTGACATAAAATCTAACAACCCTCACCTGGCAGGTGGGGAAAAATCTTCACTTCGAGTGATTCCCACCGTGAGAAATTATTCTGTCATAGTCATAGTTTCTGACATCGTATCTGGAAGTACATATATTGCAACTTATTTTCAAACATTCTATTCTGTCATTTTATCTGACATTCTATTCTGACATTCCTCTATTCTGGCATCCTTTCTTTCATCTATTCTAAAATTTTCTCTGGCATTCTACTTGGCATTCTTTCTGATATTCTAGTTGGCATCTATTCTGATATTGTTTCTGGCCTCCTTTCTGGCATTCTATATTTGGCATTCTATCTGACATTCTGTTCTGGCATTCTATGTTGCATACATTCTGCCATTCTATCAGGCATTTATTTCTTCTGGCATTCATTTTGGCATTCAAACTGGCATTTTCTGCCTGGCATTCTATCTAGCATCTATTCTGACATTCTCTTTGACATGGGCACTGCCGGACCTCAACCGCAAGCTCCAGATCTCAGTGGGCACTGCTGGACCTGGGCGCCAGATCTGGAGCTCACTCAGATCTGGCGCCCGCGCTTAAGGTCCTGCTGTGCCCACTGAGATCCGGAGTTCGCTGTTGGGGAGAGTAGGAGGAAGGAAGGAGGATGAGGCAGTAACTCTGATAAAATCTAGAGACCCTTTTCTGGCAGGTGGGGAAAACACAGCAACAACATCCAACTATTAGGTATTGCGTAATTCATAAGGAGAATGAATAGCCTACTATAAGAAATCCTGGTCCACACCACACCTATTTAAAAAATCTAGCCCAACCACCTCTTATTTATTCCTTATATTTTTTTCGTAAACAACCCGTTGCCCTATGATATTCTCCGTGTTTTTTTGGTAGAAGCTGTGGTCCATCCAGGTTTCCACAGCTGGGCCATGTCATCCCTGGTCCCCGAAGAAGCGCAACTTTGGAAGGCCATGGCTCCAGACCATCGAAAACGCTGGGGGTTCCAGCAGATGTATATACTAGAAATACATTAATATAATAAAGTCATTATATGATCCAAAACATGGATAGGGGCCAGGGCTTGTGATTTGTGAGATCTTTACCACTGAGAATACCAAACATGTTAAGAACATGTTAAGAAGTGCATGTCCATTGGCTACTGTGCATTGATAATGACCATCCTCCTGAAACGGAATGATGATATAGCCTTCAGTGATCCAAACGGAAAACTGTTCAATAGGCCAATCATCCAATCCGTTGCCGTGTTGCCAGGCGGTGAAATTTCCAGCATCGGGGGGGACATTGGGACTTCATCCCAATTTGTCTAATATGTGTGAGAGGGGTTGAGACCAACCAACCAAGCAGCTACTAAAAGTCATAAGTGAGTTAAGTGGACTATCTCCACGGCCTGCTGTAAGATCAATGGGTTATAACCTGTTCATCCACTGCGGTGCGGCGCCAGGCGAAAGTGCTTCCATTCTTCGATGAATTTGCATCCACATGTTCCTCTTCCAGGAGGTGGTTAACCACCGAAGATGTGGATATGATGGGAATATATGGGCATCGCCCCAAACTTGCCTTAAATCGGGGCAACCAATGATGTATTCCCCATTGTATCCCTAAGATGTGGATATGTTGGTTGAATACCATCCCCAATGATGTTTGATTTGGGGATGGCTGTTTTTTCCCCAAATCATTGTGGGATGTTGTTCAACCAACATATGCGGACCTGTAGATATTATCCAGCATCAATTCAGTCAGCCTAGTTGCCGACCAAGTTACCCATGCTGGGGGCCACATTGTGCACATGGAGGATGGAGGTAAAATGGGGTGACATCAACTACAACTGGCTCGTGTTGAAATTTCTGCAGGTCCCCTAACTATATTGCTAGTTTGTTCATGTTTGCTCAAACAAATAATGAGGCCACTAAGATCCACTCAGTCAGCATGATCAGGTGCGCTCTCCGATCTGAATTCAGGTTTACCCGTCAAATTCTGTAGCACATTGATGTCCATCGAACATCATTGAACAGTATGTTTGATTTCCAGTCAAATATCCATGGGTCCCTTGAAAAACAGTGCGAAAGTCAATGACATCATCAAGAGCCCCTTCATAAGCATTCCGATACTCCTTTTTTGCAGTCAAAGTCTTCATACATTAGTACCTGCAAATACCTGCAAGACCAAACGATTCGGAGGACAAATCATATGGTCAACAGGGTTCAGCCCCATATCTGACCGGTAAACTACCAATATTTTCCCTGTAACCTTTCCGCATCAAACTGAACCAAGAATATGCCAAAAAATAGTTTGAAAGGATTTGTTTGAATAGTAATTACCTAAATGCACGGTTTCATCATCATTTGGCATATTAAAAATTAAATTGACATGCTTTTGGATATATCCCTTTTCCAGACACACCCATCTCATGTTTGTTGGCTGGTCTGATATCTCATCGAGTTCCAATAAAGTATGCTTATTTTCAAAGGTCCACATATGGTCCCTTCATTGTCCCTTCAAACATCATAACATCCCCTACTTTTGTAGTGCTTTACAGGAATGGCTGGTGACCACCATTTGGGTTTCCTAATAGGTATCCATCGATTACACTATTTGACTGCGTTGAGTGCATCCACCGATTGAGCAATCAGGTTGTTTGCCCATAGGGATCCAAAAGGGGCATGTTCCCCCATCAATCCCCAGCTATTTTGGGTTTCGACATGTCTTGACCCATCCCCAAATATATCAAAGTTGCCAACTGTTAGATAATACTAGTACTAGATTGATTAATATCACAGAGGGGTATCCAACGTATTGAATCTAATATAATCTAATGTCCATGACTAAAGATGAATCAAGTTCATATTGTTTCCATTAATGTCCCCTAATCCCCAAAGAATGTATCATCCTGAAATTTAATAATGGTCAAATTAATTTCAAATTAAGGGTTAACATTCATAAGATACCCTTAGTATCCACAATACCCTCCGGTGTCATCATGGCTTGCTGGAAAATCCTCCATGTATAAAGTGTTTCAAGGTCAACAAGGATTTTCCATTATTGCCACGTTTGATGACAACACATGGTAAATAGGTATATTATGCTTATACTATTATGGTAGATACCCTCTGATATATCAATGCTATATATGTATATATGCCCATGCCCTATGGATCCAAACACTGTCTAAGAAGGGACCCCAGGCACCCCCCATATCATACCCCATTCCCACTTCCTAAGATCCTAAGAAGATACTTGGATCCAAAGGGGTGATTATAACATTGATTATATACCCATATTCAATGGCCATTTCAGGAACCCAAATTGGAGGTACCTACCATATATAAGGCCTATTTCTTAGGCCTATGTAAGGGAATATCACCACAAAATATGGCCAAAAATACGCTACAGTACCTCCATTTTAGGATCCTGAAATTCCCATTGAAGCTATTGAAAATGGCCATAGAAATAGTGGATTTTCCCTTCAATAGCATGGTGGATCTTTCCATAGTTATGTAAACGTTTACCAGAGGGTATGTCACCTCCAAATATGTCCTGGTGGCACCTTCCAGCACCATTTTGAATAAATCGAGGTACTATAATCCTTTGGTACCCTTTTTCTAATCCCCATTTTTAGCGCAGGGGACGGTCCCCAGCCACTGAAATCAGTGCAGGTCTCCGGGATGCACCGCCGAGAGTTTCTTCGACACCAAGGCCTCCAAAACCTCAGAGGCGCAGCCCGCTGGGGCCCTGGATTCACATGGGTCGCATCTGGTTATGACTAACATAGCCGTGGAAAGATCCACCATTTTATAGCTAGGTAAACCATCTATTTCGATAAGGGCCATCTATACCATGGCTATGTAACAAATAACCAGAGGGTACGTGTCATGTCTTTGTTCCAATTTTATCATAGTTTTTTTTGGGGGAATAATCGCGCAAGACAATAACACACGTTTTTTTTATCATGGAAACATCCTTTCTTGGGAGTCATTAACAATCCTTTTTTGGGAGTCGTGAAATCTTCACTAGGTCACTAGGTGGGTTTTGTTTTTGTTTGGAAAGTCTATTGTTTCCTGAAACCGTTTGTCGGGGAGATGTAGAGGGAGATGACGAAACGTTGCCGTATGTTTTTGGCATATTATTATGGCGTGAATATGGTTGGAGTTAGTTTTGTGTGAGTAAAGAACGGCAGAAAAAATCAAACATCAAACAGTACAACAACAGTTTAAAAAGTAACCATAGCTGCCATAGCTTAGGAGACACTCAGACATGGAAACATCGGTCAAATTCCCTTGTTCAAGCTAGCCTTGTCGGGCCTTGTCCATTCATGTCTGATCCAAATCTCCAGCGTGGTTGGAGTCAAGGCGGCGTTCTTCATGATGTAATTACCTGGGAAAGTCCAGTACTGATGGCTTACATGTGACTACAATACTTGAATTCCTTTTGTTGTTAAAGCCGGTAAAGCATTCACCATTCTTGGTTACAGTCGCACACTGAATTATAGGAAAAACTAGCAGCTAGAGTTTGCCGGGGTTCACCGAGAAAAAAACAGATGCGCATACAATTTAACATGGAATCTTTTGGTTTCCGACCTGATGTTTGGAAAAATGATGTTTGCGGTCGTGAAATTTCGGGGGAGCCTCCAGAAAATGCTAGTGGTTCATTTCTTGGTTCTTTGACCATGATATCTTCATTTGTATCCCCAGCAGATGGTTCCACATTATAGCACCCCCCTAGAAAGTTGCCCGCAAGTGTTTCCAGGATGGTAGTTCAATGATATTTATTGTTTTTTTTTTGATATGTTCCCATAATTTCCAGGTTTCCTATACTTTTCAAGATCTTTTCATTTTTTTGGGTTACGCAGCTACGCCCTGGTTGTTTAACATAGAAATGGACGCCATGGTCCATGAAAATAGATGACTTATGATCATCTAAGGTTTTAAAACTTGTGATTTTCCATAGCAAACCGTTAAATTACCAAATGGTAACATTTTGTAATCACCATGTAAAGATGATTTCCCCATTCAAACCTCCATTTTTCCCAATGCTATGTTCATTATATGCCCATTAATATGTATTTCCGGGTAAATTATAACGACCTCACTGCGACCTCACTGGAATGTGGGTTTGCAAGAGCTATTATATATAATACATACATACATACATACATACATACATACATACATACATACATACATACATACATACATACATACAAACATACATACATACATACATACATACATACATGTATATATATATATATTATCTCAATATAGTTTTTTCAAATCAGTGATTTTAGTCTAATTTACTACCCAGATATAACTTGAAATTACATATATTGGGATAACAATAATTAGAGCAACTTGAAAAATAATATGTAGTTTTTTCCCAGAGATAACTAATGGTTATAACATATTATAACTATAAATTCAGAGTGTGAACCTCCACGGATCCTGCAGACTTGGAACAGCGGCAACTCCATGAAGACGGTTGGAACACCTTCAGGTGGGAAAGCCTGGGGTAAACATAGAGAGATGTGGAAAACCAACGGGTTCCTTTTAGGAATTCTTAGGAACATGATTTTTAAATTGTGGATTCTCCACATCTATGTGAGTTTACAGGAGGGTATATACCTAATCCCATCCCTTTCCCCGAACATTAAATACATTTAGATAGCCGACAGATGGCCCAGAAACCAGTCATGAATAGCTCCAAGACATTGGGGGAATGGATCATCCACGGATTGCCCCGCGGATGCTTTGCTGTAGTGACCGCTGAGGTCCTTGAGATGGATAGATGGAGAGATGATGAGAGATGGAGAGATGAAATTGAAGTGATAGATGGTTATCACTGATATGAATATGATAGATAGACAATGATAAACAGTGGACAGGCAGTTTTATTATTATTTATCTATCAAATCATATATATATATATATATGATATCCATCTATCACATCAAATGACAGACATCGGCTGCAAACATGGTTTTTGAAGGGCGGACTGCCCGTGATTTGAGCATCCCTCGGTTGGCGCCCAGTTGCTGGTAGGGAAACAAACACAGACCTGGACTACGAGGTCTATTGTTGGCCTTGGAATCCAGTGGATTTGTGGATCCCCAGAAAAAAACGGTGCACATCTCAAAATCTACTGGTTCATCATCATCTTTCCTGTTAAAATACTCGTATAATATAGTACTTGATTGGTGGTAGAGAGGCCATAAAATCGGATGGACTCACATATCAGATAGCTGGATAGTTGGTTGTATGTTGCCCTAAATCTGTGAAACCGCCATTTACCACAGATATAGACTAGCTGGTTATATGTCTTATTGAAATCTTATGAGTTCTCCCATCCCAGGTAGCAAGGCAGCCGTGAAGCCGCCCAGTACCCCACAAGAGGTGCGCCCGTTGAAACGGGGGGAATCCCGGGCTGGAAAATCCACATCAAAAATGGCGGGGTTTTCAGTAAATCACGTCTGATTTACCGTAGGATATTCGATTTAAGAACATGAATACACATGATTTAGCATATTTTTGTTTGGATTTCTTGGAATTTCATGGCGTATCATGATTATAACATATCATAACATCACAAAACCAACTATATAGGCACTCATGATTCACCAGCAGATTTACGCGTAGCCTATGTCGTGACAGCCTTCAATGCTGGTTCGGCGGGGCTTATAACCCAGGAAGATCAGTTCTCTTGAGGGGTACCTTTGCAAAGGTTTGCTGAGAAGGTTTCAATCGGCTTGTTGATGGTAATGCAGAACTCAGCAAGACAGCCTTCTTGTTGTAATGGATTATAGTGGGATATGGATGGAAATTGCAAGGATATACGCACATATGTATAATTTAACCGATCTGATTTTCCATAGTTCTTTCTTACAATTACCAATAAATCCCACAGAATTAGATAAAACCCTTGATACAGAATATACATCCCGCTATAACCATTATGGCCCACTATCATTGATACTGTGGATGGGTTAAAACTTACGATTTTCCCATATGCCTCTTGGAACCCGGGGCTATTTTGGTGTCAACAGAAAAGCAAGGCTTCATAATACACTGTAGCAGGCTCCAAAAAGGTATACAGATGTATACAGTTAAAGCCAGATCCTACTAGCACAGTTGTATATAAATATAAATGGCTGGTTCGTGGTTTGGAACATTTTATTTTTCCATATATTGGGAATGTCATCATCCCAACTGACGAACTCATATTTTTCAAGATGGCTAAAACATGTTAAAACCACCAAGCAGAATATCAATGGGGTTGGTAGAAGTGACCTTTTACGTGTTGTTTTGCCCACCGAATCCTCCATGTCCAGGTGGGCCAATGGCTGTCCTCCCATGATGCCCTGCAGAGCGTCACAGGCGGCAGCAGTGCAGCCGTCGGCTGTGAGACGGACCGGAACTTCCCGGAATATGGCAAGTTTTCAGTAAACCAATAGAAAAAACAACATACACACACATATATATATATATTATATTAATTATTTATATATACACACACATATATATATATATGCATGTGATATTGTGATATATGATATAACGATTTTTAGTCAGAATCTTCGATTGTTCATCATTATATTCGATAGATTTCAATAGACTTACAAGACTGGAGAAAAGCAATAGGAATTGATCACGAACCAGCTGGTTGGTCCCAAGCAGTTGACGAGTTGTCTCGTAGCCCATGACGTTTAAACAAAATGGAAAATGATTCGTCATGTGGTAAACCCAATCTGGTTGGTGGTTTGGAACATGGCTTTTATGACTTTTCCATCTATTGGGAATGTCATCATCCCAACTGACGAATTCAGAGGGGTAGGTATACCACCAACCAGCAATAATATCAATAATAAGCCTACCTTTTGGGGATGGTTTACAAAAGCAATAAAAATGGTGATGACTTGGGGATGGTTTATGAAGTTGGGTTTACCACGTTAGTCGGGTAGTTTTTTGAGGTGGAAAAAGTCATGGTGTCACTTCGGACTTTTTTGTCAGGGGCCTCAGGACTTAATGGTGCTCCCTAAGTCTATATCAGCCATATAGTGGGTTGGGATATCGCAGTTGGTAGATGGTAAACATCTTGTTATAACCCATGAAATTTACAGTGTTGAATTATGTTACCACGAATTACCTGGTGCAGGATTTTGTCCACAGTATCAGCCTTGTTCACTTGGCTAAATCTCCCATTAATGAACTGCGTCATGGTGAACTCGTTTGTCGGATCCATTTCTAGATGATGATAACATGATAAACCCCAAGTGATTACACTAAGAATCAATAAGATTCTTGGAATATCATTAATATATAGATATATGGCATATGTATATATATATATATATGTATCCGGGTGTTTGCATTGATTTATCTATACTTGTATCCCCATCAATTTACCACAAGATGGTCCCCTGAATTCCAGCAGGTGATGCCATGAAATCCGCCTGCGGCTGGTCCTCTGGCTTCCGGAAAGATCCCATGAGCATGGACTGGGGGGGGCAGGGATGGACTATTGTCATCGTGTCTTGTCCATGTTACAATATGCTTAAATGATTAATCATGTGCATATAGTCATCCTGGAGTAGATAGAATATATGGTTATGTCAAACAGCCATCAAACAAATTTGAATGTTATTAGTTGAAATGTTGATATTCTATCTGCTGCAGGATGGGCATTAATGTTTATTATATATATATAGCAGCCTTGAACAAATAGAACAAAGTATGTATATGTATATATATAATGTATGTATTTACAAGTTTGTATTGGCACAGATTTATGCATATCTCGACCTGCATTTCTCCCGAAGCTAGGACCTGGCATTGTGGATCCCAAATCGCTTTGGGTCATTCTCCAGGAGGAAGTGTTGAATGTGCGCATCTTGGAGCGTAGCAACGCGGCCTTCGCCAAGCGAAAGAAGGAGTCCACGGAGTCGGACGCCGGAAGCAGTGGGGATTATCCAACCACAAAGCCTGTTCCAATGGGGAAAAGTGGTTGGGCAGTAGCATGGTTGGTGTACAAAATGGATCGCTGATTTAGGCACCAACATTAATATAGGGAGTTGAACTTCATGAACCAAGCAAAAAATAAGAAGATGGCGGGTTTGTGGTATAGGGGTTCCTTGGGGTAAACCAACCATTTGATGGGGTATAGTTGATTCATGGGGATATAATGGAATATATTGCAAGGTGGTGCCTCAGGTCGTGAAAGCTAGTTTTTGGGGTTTACAGACCAACGGACATAACTTGGGGGGCACCACCTTGTGGGGATTCCCATACTGGATATGAACTCAGGAACTGCGGATTCCAATGCCAACCGCAGACTGTATAATGTCAATATTAATCCATCATTATTGGTTGTTTATAAACGGTGATTTAACATTCATTAACTGGGGATGTCACCAACTGGCCGGAGAAGGTCAGCCCAGGATTGCTGAACAGTAATTGGGGTCCCATGTCAACTTGATATTTTTTAGGTGCAATGAACCCCAAGTTATTTATCCTGCAGGATCACAATGAAGATTCAGTTTCCACCGGCCACAGTGATGATAAAATCATCATGACTGGCTTAGTATTGGATGCACGATCATGGATCTTTATCCTTGGGCCCCTAACTGAGGGTATTCATTGTGGGGATGTATCAAAACCTACTTTAAAGAATATATTTCGGCGGCATGAACATCCATAAATCCCAGCTATTTTTGATTCAACCGGCAGGATGTTTGCCCAATTTTGACCATATCCCGAAGGCGTTTCCAGCAGCACAGCGGCAAAGATTGGACATCACAACGCAGCAGCTTCCAAACTGAAGTGCCTCCATAATAAGTCATCATTAATATGATGATCACTGTAGGGAAATCGAACTGCCCAACAATCTATGTAAAGTTTTCAGGCTATGTCTTACGTAACGTTTTCATTCGTTCTGTAAGCACTTTGAATGTTGAATATCTGTGAATACAGTGAATACTGTCTCCATTGCGTGTATTTGGGCCTGGGCATGGCAGAGGAGCCCTCAAACATTCAACCTGGGGTTTCTGTACAAGGTGGCTCCCCAGTTATATGTTGGTTCAGAAGCCCCGTGAATACTATAATGTGACATAATGTGGCTAAAACAATAGTAAACCACCCCGCAAATCACCATAAATAGGTGGTATAAACCATTCCCAAATCGGTGGTTTATTATTGTTTTACCAACATTAGCTAGAATTGCCACAAACCCTAGTTGTGAGTTACCACCTTGCAGCTGTTGCCATTTGTGAACGCCAAAGCTGCGTTTCACAAATCATACGTTTGACCTTCGCGTTAATAGCCCGGATGGCTATTGGAATCTGACCTGCAGTGGTTTTCATGGGTGAATTTTGTGGGGAAAATCAGCCGTGAAAAACACGCTGTTGTTTCGTTATTTAGTTTTTTGCTGGGTGGCACACTGGCACACTCGAATTCGAGTGCTGGGTACCCCTTTGAGCTTTCCGATTCGCCAATTCTTTGGGATGGCCCTACGCTTGAAGGCTCGAACGCTTAGGGTTTTGTGGATTTTCATGGAATTACCATTGAACATCCTGAAACTTTAAGCCTCAGAATTATTTTCTTGAAGAGTTGTGTCAATTATCAAAGGGGGTGCCAGGGGGCCCGCTGGGTATGGTCCTATTTCTACCAAGGCCCTGGGGAAAGCAAGGACCGTGGCACAATTATAATGAACTGTTGTGATCAGGCAGACTTGAGCAGGACAACCCCTGAGGTTCTTCAGAACCTGCCTCAACTTAACCCCGAGCCATTACCCTTGGCCATTCCCCCAAGCAGCCCTAACCTGCTTGGAGGATCATCCAACTTAGTAACTGTTTAATTAGTAACTTTTGTTAGTAATTTCGTCGCTTATCCCATCTATAAATGGCTTGAAAAAGCCCCAGTTCCTAACCAGTTACATCCAGGATGTTCACATTTAAAACCTCCATTCACAGATGATTTTCCACGTGTACATGCCCATTTTTTTCGTCCTCCAAGCAGTGGCCGCAGTGGCCTCAGGACAGGCGGCTGTGGGTTGGTTTCCGGGTCTCCAAGACCCCACGGGCGATTGCACGTGGCCCCCAGCGGTGGTGTTGATGGCGCACCTGTCACAGTCGCGGACCAAGGCGCTGTTGCACAACAAGTCGGTGCTGGAGCTGGGAGCGGGCAACGGAAGCTTGGTCCAAACTGATCACATCCGTTGTCCTTGGGGACTTTCTATAGCTTGCTTTAACTGATGCCCTAACTGATCACATACTTAGAGATCCTTTAATCCTTGGGCTACGGGTGTATAGTAGTTCATGATGGTATACCTTGCTATATCTTGCCCCAATGCTCCTTGGTGCTGGAATATTTACCAACATTTACCATATTAAAATGGGCCAGTTATGTGGGTAGATATTCCATAGATGGAGCATAATGATAATGGTTGGGACACCAACTAATCCCATCGCCCTAATGCTAGACACCCCCTAAATTCTTCCAAATATGTGTAAATCCCTTGTTAAACCATGGTTTCTTGAGGGGTGTTTAGCATTAGGGAGGTTTTTGGGAGTGATTTATCTTAGGAACAGGGCATGTTTCATTTATTTTATGGCAACATTTTGGCTGATAATCTCAGAATGAAGTATGGTGGATGTTGAGGTCACCAGGAACGTTGGTAGTTTGGATCATAAATGGCAAGAGAAAACCTTGAGTTCTAGAGGCAGAACATGCCACATATTGATGTACATACATACATACATACATACAAACATACATCCATACATACATACACACACATACACATACACATACACATACACATACACATACACACATACATACATACATACATGCATGCATGCATGCATACATACATACATAAATACATACATACATACATACACATACACACATACACATACACATACACATACACATACACATACACACATACACACATACATGCATGCATGCATGCATGCATACATACATACATCCATACATAAATACATACATACATACATGCATACATACATACATACACACCTATACACACACATACACATACACATACACATACACATACACATACACATACACACATACATGCATGCATGCATGCATACATGCATACATACATACATACAATTACATACATGCATGCATGCATGCATGCATACATACACATACATACATACATACATACATACATACATTACACACATACATACATGCATGCATGCATGCATACATACGTACATACATACATACATACATACATACATTTACATACATACATACATACATACATACATACATTTACATACATTTACATACATTTACATACATTTACATACATATACATACATATACATACATATACATACAGATACATACACACATATACATACACATACACATACACATACACATGCATACACATACATACACATACATACATACACGTACATACACATACATACACATACAAACACCTACATACACATACACATACACATACATACACATACATACACACATACATACATACAATTACATACATACAATTACATACAATTACATACGATCACATACAATTACAGACAACTACATACAACTACATACAATTACATACATTTACATACAATTACATACATACAATTACATAGATACAATTACATACATACAATTACATAGATACAATTACATAAATACAATTACATACACACAATTACATACATACAATTACATACATACAATTACATACATATAATTATACACATACAATTACATACAATTCCATACAATTACATAAAATTACATACATACATGGCATGTAATAGTTACATATATACAACAAGACCAGTAATAATCATGAACATAATAACATTATAAATAACAACTAGATTTTTTTTGGCTTCTTACATCTATTAGAATATTGGAGATCCATTTATAATGTTATTATAATAGATGTTATTTATTTATCGAATATGGTTTTACTTCTATAAATCCACGGTGTTTTTATGGACCATGGACGGTCAGGATCCTTGGCGAAGTTTCTGGCGCTGAATTCCCAGCCGCGGAAGCTGCTGGCCACCGATCTGCCGCATCGCCTCAAGGACCTGCGGAACGCGCTGCATGGCATCGCCGCGGCGGAGACGAGACTGCCAACGGTGGGGACGAGACGAGTTGAATCAATCTGGGTAAATTATAACGACCATTTTATATATATGTATATAACATTTTCTATGTTAAATTTCTATATATGTTATGATATATGGTTATATTCATATTAATTTCTATGTTATATACATATATGTTATATATATATAAACATATGACCATATACGATTTTTACATGGATATATCTGGGTAAATTATAACAACCTCACTGTTCTCCTGGAATCATGGTTAAGGGAAATCATCCCCAAATGGCCGCAAGATTCAGGTTAGTGAATTATTCTAATTTACCCAGATCAATGGCCAGGACTTAGGAGCTGATTGATTGGAGGTACCATATATATCATATATTTTTGGTCTATTTTTCAGGCCTCTGTAAGGGAATATCCTCACAAAATATGTTCTTATATGGTACAGTACCTCCATTTTAGGATCCTGAAATTCGCATTGATTGAAGCAGCCATAAGAAACTGATATTTTTCTCATGAAATTGGACATTTCTCTGGGAAGATATCTGGGAATTATCTGCCTATTTTTTTACATGTATTTTTTTGAGTGGTGAATCATGCCGCCAATAATAACAGGTTCCAATTTTGGAGATTGTTTGTTCAAACCCTGGGGACGCAAGGCTACCAGGGAAGCACAACAAGAAGTGTTTATTAACCATCCATGAATGGGGATAGTGGGTAATAACTACCATAGTAATCATCACTAAACCACTTCTAGATGTTATATATATATATGTGTATAAATTATTAAATATATATATATGTATGTATAAATATATATATATATATATATATATATCTGTGTGTGTGTGTGTTTAGGAGGGATGCACATCCAAGTAGTTTTGCACGCCAATACCATGAGTTTTTGATGGGTTATAGCCTACTTTCCATCTTTAAACAGCCCAGGATGCTGCAGCGTTGGGCTGGGGCGATGTCGATGCTGTAAAGATGATATGTAAGGAGCATTTTGGCACACCCTATGCCTCCTGGCCTGATTCCACCTGGCTGGCACCTCATCACCCAAAATATGTGGGGATGATTTGTTTTTTTGGAGCCTCTAACATGTTCTAACCTACAAGTCCTGGGGGATAAAACCAAGGATTTTGTCGGAATATCATGGGAATATGATGTATGATTCAACAATGTGACAACACAGTGATATTTTGGTTTGAAATAGGATGTAAACAACCACTTTGTGGGATTGAGCCATCAACACTCATCAACACTCATCAACACATTGAATTTTGAATTTCACAAGTGAATAAAAAAGATAGGAACAATATATACACAGGTAACATAAGCAACCATCGGATTTTGCATGCCCGGCAATATTGTATGCAGGTGTCTTACAAGGGGACACAGCTGGAAATGGCAAACAAAATGGAAAATATGATGATTACCCTCTGGTAAACTAACATAGCCATTGAACATGGCCATTTATAGTTGATTTACCCGTAAAAAATGGTGATTTTCCATAGTTATGTTAGTTTACCAGAGGGTATATATTATTATTAGTCGTTTTATGTTGTAGCAACAAAATCATTTGGTTTGCGCAAAAGATATGCTGCGGATGTCCGAGGTTGCCGAACAAAAACGTGGAGATTTATAAACCTCACGGGTTTCCATACTAGAATCGACCATCAAACGTAGGAAGACAGATGGGTTTTTGATGGTTCCCTGGTTGTAAGAGCTGCTCCCTGTAAGAGCACAGCAGATGTATGGGAAGGGTGCAAGGAAATTATATCAGGAGTTCCTGAGTTGCTTTAAAAGATCCTGAGTCGTTTTAAAAGATGGGATAAGATGGGTCCTATAGGTCACGAAAATTCCGAAAGAATTTTCCCGGAATGTCAGCTACAAACCTCGCTTGGTGGTTTAAGCACATAAAGTTCGATCGGGTTCAGCTGCAAAAGAATCCACATTCACAACATTTCACAACCCACTGGCACTAAATCATTTCATGGCTTGTAGCCCAGGTGCTTACCAGTTCACTATCTCCAGCCATCTAAAAGTGTCATTGTTCCTCAGCCATAAAGCTGCATTTGCCTATATTGTTCTCATCATCATCATCATCATCATCATCATCATCATACTATCCATGGATCACCTCATTCTTCCCCAAAGCCCATTTAAGCCGATTTCCCAACCATCAACCTGGGTTTGAAGACGATGTTCTATTCTTCCAACTTGGGAAATCCATGGAAATCCGCTTGAAATGAGGACTTGGGCGGGGGTTCCTTCAGCAAATCCAATTTCCAAAGCAGGCAGAAGTGGTGATCATCAGCGACTGTTTGTACACCAACTGGGTGGAAGATAGCGTAGCCCCCCTTGCGCTGACACTCAATGCCGCCCTGGGTGCGGACGCGGATCGCGCTGCGCGGCAAAAACAGGTGGGCCCAGAGGCCCTGGTGGTGTGGGAGGAAGATCTGTTGAATGTGGTAAGCTCAATGCCGTTGTAATCCACTCAGCTGGCCCATTGTGGCAGCTATGGGAAATAGGTGGGTACTCCGCAGGTGAACAACGTTGCCTTCCTGGCCTATCTTCCAAGGCACTCTGAGATGATGAGGACCTTAGGAAGACATGGGGGTTGAGCTAAAGAAATAATGGCTTGTGACCATCAAACATGCCGGTTAAACACCATTTGACAGGGAGATTTCGCCATCAGAAATGACATCTAGGAACCTACTAGTAAAGTCATTCTTGGAACCCCATGTTTGATGCTGTTTGTCGAGTTTAGAGGGTTAGATACATTATCACCCCTAAAAAGGTTTACGGATATCCATGACAAATTTTACCGGCCCATTGCTATCCAGACGAGTGACCCCAAATCTCTATGAAAGCTGGCTGGTGTATGATCTATTTATGTTGTCCATCCTAATTGGGATGATGAGACTCGTTCACCAACGTTTTTTATTCTGCTGAGATGTTTTGAAAGCATCAGCAGGAAAAAAAATAATGGTTTAACAGTGTTTAACAGTACTGGAACCAGCTGCTCAAGAGTAGGTGAAGGTGGCTTGGTTTTTTGCAATACATGATGAATTCGAGAAGGTTCCATAGCCTGCCGTTGGCCCGATCCCTCCATCCCAACAGAGAATTGCTCTGGCTTTGACTCGTAGACCTTTCGATGAATCCCAGGAATCCCGGGAGCCTTGGCGGAGCCACATCAACCATGTTGACTGGCGAAAAAATATATGACGAACTAATAAGCCATGGATGTGTCATGTACATCATGTACATCCATCATCCCAAAAGGTCATCACTACTCATATATTTATTGTCAAATTTAATAAATGCCAGTAACATGTATATCCAACTATATCTGGTTGGTGGTTTGGATCATTTTTTATTTTCCATAATATATGGGATAATCCTTCCCATTGACTAATATGTTCAGAGGGATTGAAACCACCAACCAGATATAATTCATTATGTGTGAATATGTTTGATGGCAAGCAACTAACATGAATAACTGGACATGAATAACTGGAAAAAACTGGAGTTAAGTAACTAGCTAGTACAAGATGCATACTGATGACAATTATTGGCATAAACGTTTGTTTAAATGACTCCTTCCAGTAAAAGTCAATCTTATTATAAATGTGCTTGGCGCCACAGCGGCGTTCACGTTTGCCACATCTCAACTTCCAAGAGTGCTCCAAGAATGAGGTGTTTTAGCATTTTGAGCGAGCCTACTTTTCAACCCCCCGGAGCCCCTAAGCATTGGAAAAAATCACACTGTTTCGCGACTCAACTGCATCTTCTTTCTTCTGACGCTTTCTCTTCTCTGACTTTTCCCACCTGTGCTTTTCCATCTGTCCATATTATCAGAAGTTTAACTTCTAAACTTCCTTCGATGAGCTGCTGCAGCTTATCAATGGCTAGTATAGATGAGTAAATTTCCCATAAATTTCCATAGTTATTGATACCAGAATTGTTATTTCCATGGGTCCATAGTTATGGTTAGTTGACTGGTTATTTCAAGTTAGTTCCATAAATTTCCATTCGTGTTTTTTCTATGTAAAACAGCTGCGGCCATCTTGCAGGTGCAAGCCATTGGAGGCTCACTTCTTCGATTGCCTCAAGAACCAGGGCCTGCAGTCCATGCCATTGCGCTTGCCTGAGTCCTATGTGTTGAAGCTCGGCCGATCTCGGCGGTTTCAAAAGGGTGACAGGGGAAAATATGGGAACGTAACATGTGAGTTGAACCCCCTAGAATGCTAGACTTTGGTACATTTGCTCCATGCCTAGAAGTGGTTTGTTTAGGGGAAGCACATGGAACCTCATCAATTTGATGGTAAAAACATGCACATGTCCTGCAGTTTTTCCCAGAAACCCATCCAATGATCAACGACTGGAAAAAATGCCACCATTTTGATGGTTACATCCTCTTAACTTTTGGTCAAAACCCGAACATGCACGTCATTGAGGATGTAAGGGGGTCTGATAGAAGTGGCGATTCGCAGCGTTTTGAAATGTTTTGAAAGTGGAGGCGAGTGCAGGGCATTGTTCAGAACGGTTTGTTTTAAGGTGGGGTAGTTTGAAGCTAAAAACAATTCTGGGACATGTCAATCGGCTCAGTGAAGTGAGTTTCTTCAGATCTTCCAGGAAAAGCTTCGAGGACGCGCGCGACTTCGGCGAAGACGAGCTTCTTGCGGTGCGGCTCTGTGTGGCTCGGCGGGAGAGAACGAAAACGGGGATCCCATTATGAGCGGTGGCTGGTGATGCAGCTTGATCAGTACAATAATAATCCAATTTCAACCCAGTCACCTGTTTATAGAAGGGTTTAAAAAATGTTTTTACTGTGAAAAATACGGTGAAATATACACAAAATGATGTTTGATAAGGGTGTCAACTTAGACCCACCCTTCACAGTACTTGAGGTATTTTGGGCTGAGTCCATGAGCCAGGAATGGTCACCTGAAATTCTTCGCCTTTTCTTCCGAGGAAATCTCTGCAGGATTTCTCTCAGCTCGGAAAGCGGGGACAAAATGGCGGCGTTGAAGGCTGCTGGATGACACTGAAAAATATGTTCGTATAGTAACGGTAGGCACTTGTATAATAAGTAGAAATCAGAAAAGTTACTGGTATAATATCCATAATTATAGATGGACAATGTGCTCAAAATTATGATTGGTGGCTAGTGGCTCGTTGGTCAGTAACAGCTTACCTTAGACTTCTTGGGAATTAATGAATGGTAGATATTGGTTTATAGGCCAGTTGATACCACCCCCTAATATTGAACACAACCTGCATGGGCCCGAATATGTGTTCCCTACTAAACCGTGAAAAATCACGGTTTCTGGGGTGTGTTTTGTTTTTAGGGGGAAGAGCTTACTAAGCATTAATTTGTTATCTCTTATTTCCTGCTCAGAGCTTCATCACGACGTCGCCATCGATGGGTATCTAAGACTAGCTGTGGGCCTGGTGTGTGTGTGTGCCAGTGAAACATTACATAACATATAATTTTATAGTATATATATAATCATATAATATTTATATAATTCCATAATATATATATAATGTATTATATATATATATTACATACTGTTGTTTTGAAGGTTGTGTTTGAAAACACTAACAGCTTCCACTGAGTTGATGCGAAAGCAGCATTTTACATTTGACCTGATTTGGGGATGATCAATGTTCTTTGTTCCCACCGTTGGAAAATGTAAAACGACTGTGTTTAACACAACACTATGGAATAAACACAAAATTTGTATAGACCATTCTATGTGTGTATATATATATATATGTAGATACTTTCTATATATACATGTATATTGTTGTAATATTTATATCCGCATGTATGCGCATATGTATGTATTATATATAATATACACATGTACATTAACGTATGGACATGGGAGATGTTCTTGGATTTTCCATGTTTTTTTTGGCAATGTTCCACTAGCCGAGGGTACACCTGGTCTGGCCCAGCCGTCTCCACATTTGCCGCAAGGAGCTTGAGTTGTACAAAGGTCTCACCCGATAGGTTCCGTTTCCGGCCGTTTCCTGGTCACTGGCAGAACTGGTTTCTGAATTTCTGAACCGAATGTTGTAATGATTCTCATACACAACCAAAAAAATCCCATATTATATAGTTTTGTAACAGATCTGAAAGTATCTAGAACTGATTCCACTAGGCCGCTGGATGTTCTACTCGGCACTTTGGGACATCAAATGACTTTGCCAGTCTTCCGGTGCCTAAGAAACTCCCCAATTTTTGTGGAGCCTTCTCCTGCAGTGGCCTGTAGTGCCATTGATATACCCCTGTTGAACACGATTGATTAGTTAATTATATCAGAAGTGGGAAACATTCATCTTATGTCATTTCTTAGTGTCAAGTTGGTTATTCTGCTTGTCATACTATATAATCCGATTGAAAACCTCTGTTGGAGGCATCAGGTTGAAATCCCACCTGTCAATTCAGAAGTGACCCTGCTCATCTGAGGCCGGTTACAGCTTATACAACGACTTTGTACCAGGATAAGTTTGAAGCGCCACGGGCGCACTGCAAGAGACTTGAAAGTTGCGAACTGTGCAACTTCCCCCAGTTTTTGTTTGAGGCTCAGTTCTTGAGCCTGGTTTTGAAGGGAGGAGTGCTACCTGGAGTTGGTTGGGGGGTGGCAAAGCTGCTATGTTCATGTCGTGCCCATGGTCATGTAATGTCATTTTATTTATAACATGGTCCTGTTCCAGAAGGATAATTGGTTTGAGATGGTGAAATCATGTGAAATCACTAACTTGCATGTTTCGACCGGCGTTCGCTACAAAGTTTGAACGCTTGTGTTTTTGACGCCGCCACTACCCCACACAATCCACAGGGCCAGATTTGATTTTGATCTGGATCCATTTCTACCATGAAAGTATGGAGGAAGATAAATATCATACTGGTTGATGGTTTGGAACGGTTTTTTTTTCTCCATATATTGGGAATAATCATCCCAACTGACTAAAATTTGTCAGAGGGGTTGAAACCACCAACCAGCATAAGTCTGAACATGTCTGAACTGTCTTAACGGTTTCCAACAGGGTGTCCAATTTGAATCAGAGGCACGACTCACCCAGCAACTGCAAAGCACTCCTGCCATCACGTTGCCACGCCGCGTTTTGCGGCCAAAGATTGGGTGACCAAAAAGTTTCGAACGTCGACCGGGACATGACTTTGCCGGCTGGGGCTGGGTATAGAATGGGATGCTGTGCACGTGTAATGGGTATAACTATAACCAATCGTATTCACCGGCCACATAAGTTGGAATATGGGGGTTTCCTTGCATAAATGGGAATACCCCAAAATGGATGGTTTACAATTATTTACAATTTATAATGGATTTGTTTAAAGACATATTAAAAATGGATGATTTGATGATTTGGAGGTCCTTCCAGTGGAAACCCTCATGTAACGCCACACCAGGTATATAGAGTAGCCACGTTAGCCTCCGGTGTGATGAGCTCCATGGCGCTGTGAAAACCATGCCATGACGACTGGATGATGATTTAGGGGTACCCCTATTTGAATGGAAACCTCCGAAAAAACAATACGTATGACATGTAAATACAGAAAGGGACTTTGTGGAGACATCATTAACCATTTTTACTGTACGGTGTTAAAACAAAGTCAATAAACCTAATCTTTCGTGAACATATTCATCTATGGAGGCCTCATCTTTTGCTGTACGGAACATTTCAATGTATATATATATAAATATCTTTGTCTTTAACGCTGCTCACATTTTGGTTGTCTATGTGATCTTTTGTCTTATGTGGCTTCTGGACAGAGGAAATTAAAGGAACCCAAAGATGTTATGCCTGGTTTAAACTCCCCAGTTGTGCTTGTCAAAGTCTTTAATTTCTGCCTAACGGATCTACGTTGTGAGTCATAGAAATGCAAGTGGCCCAATTTTGACCAATGATTTTCACTGATCAGGTTTGGGCTACATACACATGGTGAGTCATGACAAATTCATACAATTTCAAACATCCCAGATCTTGCCGGCTAAAATTCCAAGTTTTGTTCAAACAAATCCAGATATCCCAAATTTGCTACAGAAAGTTAGCCCCCTAATATTGCTATTCAAATTTACAAAAGGGACACATCTTCCAATTTCCACCAGCGAAATCCCAAGGCTAGCAGCTCAATGGTGGCCTTGAAGCGTGTGGGGATGCCAACACGATACCAAAAAGGGAGTTTGTTTTGTTTCATTGGTGAAACATGGGAAACGGAAAACATTTTTGTTCCTGGGAACGTTGTGGGAAATAACATGATACTAACCTTACCCCCACCACAGAAAAAACACATTGAGATACCTCAAGGATTGAAATTCCGAAAGGTCCAGCAAGCAACCATGGTGTATTCATTAAAAAAAAAGAGGTATTTCATGGGGATGCTATGACCAACCCACCATTTGAGACACGTGTGTCTGAAGATAGGTTAGTCTCACCCCCAAAATGACAAGTTGTTCATCTGAAAAATGAGAAACGAGTGAATTTAGGGGTGCCCTATTTTCAGACAAACCCAGGTGGATATCGTATCCAAAAAAACACACATACATAGGGTGGTTATATAATTGATATTTACCACGAATAGCTGGAGAAACCTTTGGTATTTATACGATAATTCGGAATTGAAGCCACGGAATTTCTAGGGATATCTCACTAGCCCTCTGGATTCAACTACTAAGAAGCTACGTAGCCCGGGCCCCAAATGCTTCGTCAAAAGGTACGGAGCCACAGGGCCCCAGTGATGTTGAACGAACTGGAGTAATGATGATACGGCACCAGGAAACTGACAACAATTGCTATGGAAACATGATGAACAATGGCCCAGAAACGAACAGTTTACTATGGGATAGAGGGCCCATCTGGTGATTTCCTTATTTTTAATCTTAGCGTACCAGAGGGTAAGGATTTTTGAATTACCGCATGTTAAAATGTATATTTCAGGGTGGCAAACTTTCCCTAGCCAGATTGGTTCTTGGGAATCGGGTGAGAACCGCACGTACTGGTTTTGTGAGGAGTATGGATTAATTATATACCCTCTGGTTATTTAACATAGCCATGGAAAATGGCCCATTTATAGATGGTTTACCTATTAAAATGGTGATTTTCCATGGCTATGTTAAATAACCAGATGGTAATCCAATACAAGGAACCCTTTTCAACCAACCAATAGGTTTCGGGATGAGAGCTTTGTAATTCCCTAAGTATCCAGTCTTCCGCATTCTCAAGATATTATCGGATGGCCGGAGACTTTATTTAGCTGTCTGGATATGTCTATGTTATATATCGTGTATTGTATATATATATAATATTAATATATATATACATGTACATTTAATTTATATTTATTTGGATGTATCAATTTTGGTAATGTCTCCATCCATATAACCATGGCTTTTTGAATTGGACACCCATGGGTTTTTAAGTTCGGCTTTTCGGATCCCTTTGTGAAACTCTGTGAGCGTTCAACAGTGGTAAAATGGGCTCATTCCTTAGAGAACACACTACTTATAATAATTAAAGAGTAAACCCCGTGCATTTTTTGATAAGATTTGTTTCAATGATACATGTGTTCCACCCAGTTAATTAATTATATAACCCAGTTCACACACACATATATATATATATATATACTGGTTGGTGGTTTGGAACATTTTTTATTTTCCATAATATATGGGATAATCTTTCCCATTGACTAATATTTTTCAGGGGGTTGAAATCACCAACCAGTATATATATGTATATGCAGATAGATATATAATATCCCATACTGATATACAGTGTAACCCATCAGATGGATATCACTAATAGATATATATATATATATATATGTATACACAGATAGATACTGTATTGGTAACCCATTTGTATATCATATTGTGTCCATATTGGGATCAAATGGATACAGATAGATATATATATATATATATATATATGGGATAATCTTTCCCACTAATATTTTTCAGTTGAAATCACCAACCAGTATATATATATATGTATATATATAGATAGATATATAATATCAATATTAACCCATTTGATCCCAATTCTCATTGGGAAGTGCTTCAACCCCCACGTGCCAGGCGCGTGTGGGGCCACTCTCAGAGGCTGTGCCCCTAGAGATATGGCCATGGCTATTAGTTATAGCTGGTTATTTCTATGGGATTATACATTCTATAAATGGGGTTATAACCAGTCATAAATGGGATTAGTACAGTTCTAGGATTATACATTTAAATGGGGTTATAAGTACTTATAACTGGTAATGGGCCATAACTTTCGAAAATCCTAGAAATGTGTTTGTTGTTTATAGCAAAGTGGACACTTGTGACAGGGTACTCTATGATTACGAAAAAAACACGGTTAAGAACGGAAAACATATTTAAGTTATTTAAGTGGTTTTTTGGATCACAAGAAGGGTAAGGACTGGGGCGACCCTCTTCGTAGAGCTTATCGGGTACTAATTCCAATTTGTTCTTGTGGCTTTTTGATTGCAAGCTACTTGAAGGATATCACTCAGCCACACTTCAAGCATTAGATACTTGGGCACGATGCCTGCATCTGGGGAATATCTATTATTGTTTGCATTTGGATCTTGGTTCAGGTGATTTGTGGACACAAGAGTGAACATGCTCAGATGCTCCTGCACACATGCACACCGCAACATGTATCCATATAATTTTCCCAGTTACCATTTACAGTAGTATACAGTATACCCAAGAAACATCATGATACCACCGATATCCCTAATATATATATATATATATACCCATGATATCCCTAGTATATCCTCACTATATATATATATATATAATATCCTCATGTTCAAAATGCATTTCCCCATCCTGTCCTCATTGTGAAAACACCCACCACCACCACAACAACAACAACGAACAAGCGATAACAACAATACATATTAATATATATATATATATGTATACACTGTTTAGATAAATGTATATATATATATACACACGCATTAAAACACCATCCTATGTATAAGTACCGTCTATAGGAAATAATAATGATTATATCTGTATTCATTTTGAATAGATATACTGTACTCATTAAGATAGCTATGGTCAGATCAAAGACATATTGCATATATATATATAGAGAGAGAGAGAGTCATTACTACAACTATTTCTATAAGTAGCACAACTATTCCCCCCTATGAAAATGGGTAAAATGGAGAAACAACTACAGATGTGAATATATCATAATATATCTATATCCATGTAGTATCTATCAATAACTATAGCTATAATCACCATCTATAGCTATTCGCCTATAAAAAGAAGCATTATTTTCGCGCCTGGCGCAGTGAGCCCAAAAGGTGGCCTCTGACAAGGCCCAGGAGGAGGCGCAGCTCCTGATGAAACTCAGCCAGGAGCTTTAACAAGCAGCAGGAAGCGATGCGTTTTTCGTGATTTTTTTGCTGATTTTCCAAGGATCGACTTGTGACTTTAGACAGATTTTAGATGATTTTCCCCAGGCTTTAGGGATGACTTTGGAGGATTTTTTGGTGGTTTGCCAAACAAAAACATAGGGATGCGGGATGATTTTCCATGGATTTAGATGAAATTAGTACATGTGAAAAATGATGGATGAAGTTGTTTTAGAACCATACATATATATATATATATTGTCAATTGTTTTTCTTGGTGTTTCTCAATATTTTTTGGGGGCTCATCATCTTTATCGAATTATGTTGTTCTTTGTGTTATCATTTTTGTTGTGGGTCACATTTAGGGGTTGCCATTTCATCTCGGCGTGGATGTGTCATTAGTCAAGTTGAATAACCGTGGACAGTAACTCTTCCAACTGTGGGCATCTTATGTTTAACTGGGCCATTTCCATGGTTGTCTCACACACACACATATATATATATACACATAGTAATGAACTGAGATGAACATCTAAGTGGGTTTGTCCAAAAAAGGTACCCCAAGATCCACCGGTTCATAGTTTTCTCATGCAAGATCACACTAGGCATTCAATGATTCGCAAGTGTGGAAAATTGTTTTTTTCTCAGGATGAACTTAAGGGCCGTGTAGGGATCATTTTCCGCCAGCCGAACTAGGAGTGTCCACAGATCCTCCGCTGCTACGACTTTCGCCTGATGTCAAGCACATTGCCCATGCAGCTTTCTTAGCCGGGCTGGGTAGTTTCTGACTGGTGCAGCGTTCATAGCTTAGTTTTTAGCTCAGTTGTCATGTTGGGGAATATATTCGCCTCCAGCCAAATGAACACAGCTCTGGTATACTTGTGTGGTGAGTATCTTGATATCAGCTATGTTAGCGGAATTGCTTTGATTCCATGTTTGTTTACCAAGCAAGTCGCATTTGGCCATAGAAGTGAAATCTGGTCTGCTCACGGTTCCGCTCAAGCGGCTCGTGTTCTTTTTTGGCGTGGACTCCGGGCGCCATAATGGGCGTGGCAATGGGACATCCTCTATATATAAATGAATTTTAGCAGGACAAACTATCTATAGTCTATCATTTCATCAACGGGGATTTTCCAGGAAGCCACGAGCTTTTTCTCCATTTCTACACACCGCACAAAATTCCGCCTGCGCTGCCGGATAAGGAACAGTTCCCATCACTCAGAACCATCACTAGGTAATTAAGATGGATTTTGAAAACCAACGACACCCCCAGAAAATAAAACAAACAAACGCCGAATGATGGGTGCATCGTTGCTGAACGATGGAACTAGGCTGTATGATGGTTGTATCTATAGTTAGAAGGGCCTTGATAGGTCTATAACTGCAGCAATGGCCGCGGAAGAGCTGTTGGAGTTGGAAATCAATGGCCTCGCGGGGCGCTTGTGCCAGTTGAAGTTGGAACGCTTCAGGCCGGGAAAAACCACGGTGTTTTCCAAAGAAAGCATGAGTTATGTTGCTTATGTTGATATGTTTAGCATTGTCTAACTGTAACACACATACTGGAACTATGAAACTTTAGAACTGATGGCCTTTATAATGGGATATATAAACCAAATAAATACTTGGAATTGCTGATGATTTGGTTGATTTTCCCAGTGGGAAATCCACTACAATTGGAGAGCATGATTTTTGGTGGTTTCTTGAGCAAACCCAAGCTTAAAAATAATGCATGTTGATGGGTTTAAAGGGAAATGCTGGTGGGATTGCGATCCATGGAGCAAAAAGGAGGGAAACTCAGCATCTCAAGAATCAAGCAATGTTGGCATGGTTCACTCAGATTCAGAAAACTGGTATATATAGTACCTCAATGGCTGTGGTCGTTTAACATCGTTTAACGGTGGAGAAAGTCATGATTTGCCATGGCCATAATTTGTTCGCCCTATCCATCCGCTGATTGGCAAACATGAAGTGCGCCTGGAGGCTAAAAAAAAGCATAATTGGACATACAGGAACCGACAGAATTATGGAAAAAAAAACGTTTCAATTTACAGGCGCCGCCTGTCTATGATAGAAAAGTTACGAACCTTTTTTTTTCCCATAATTATTTTTTCCATAATTATTTTTTTTCCATAATTCTGTCGGTGACTGTATGTCCATC
>Ga0126342_10003194_pt1 | contig 26799 bp, 25 predicted proteins | sample Cyp1metagenome_FD_92528 | JGI IMG/M metagenome (GOLD analysis project Ga0126342, IMG submission 92528) | Coral microbial communities from Lord Howe Island, Old Settlement Bay, Australia - Cyphastrea 1 metagenome | ecosystem: Host-associated > Invertebrates > Cnidaria > Coral ...
GAAGGCGATCTGCTGGTAGTTAACCTGGGTTTTCTTTGTTTTTTGCTGATAACTCTTGTTATCATTTCCTAATTTTGACAAATATGCTGCGAAGTGGAGTAAAAGAAATGCACTGACATCTTTATATATATATTACAAAACGCTTATCCCAACGCAAATTTCAAGACAATCATGGACATGGCTCTGTATACTATCAAAACTATGTCATATTCTGCCGATATTTGGGTCTTTGGACCAAATATTCTACAGCTCGCATGACATGTTGACCCATTGAAGATTTTCAACCAACCAGCCATATTGCTATGGATCAATACCTATTAATACCATTTTTAGTGGGTTATTCACATCCATTTTATCCCAGCTATTTTGATGTGAACAGAAGGGGTACTATTGGTTTTGACACACTGCCATATTTGTACAGGTGGATGTGTTTCGAAATCCTGCGAATTGGGTCAATGATAAAGTTTTTTGTTTTTCACGCCTACTGAGCCGCTCACGTAAAAATTGTGATTTGACATTGTTTTTTTAAGCCAATCTGATCCGAACTTCATATGTGTTTTGCCCATATTTTTGGGGTATGGGTTTGCTGTTCTTTCCAAAGTTTTGCTCGTTCGATCCGATAGTTATTTCCATGCCTTTGCTTGGTGGGGCCCGGTATGAATTTTGTCAACCAATTCCACAAGTACAGATGATTTCCCCGTCATTTTCCCATTAAAGCCTTCATTTTTAAGGGATTGCCCAGCCAGCTATGTCTGATTTCCGAGGCTCTAACCGATATGTCCACCAAGACCTGCTGACAGCGATGGTTTTCGGTTGAACCATTGCTGTTCCATAAAGATTCCAAGGAAAAATAGTTGGGGGGGTCCAATATGTAATGTATTGTTTTTTCAACCATACAAAAGGATACAAGAGGGATGATAGGTTGAGATGACTCATATTTCTTGAATGGGTTAAAAACCACCAACCAGATAATGATGAATAAGGTATAATTATATAGTACAATGTATTTTGTCATAAAGCTGAAGACCTGTCAGTGACTCGATAGAGTCGGCTGCAAGAAGCGGCAACCAGCTTCGCCAGTGCCGTTCGGGTTGACTTTGGATGGTTTGTTGATAAAGGATGATGAAGGGAATATGTATATATATATATACCTATGTATATATATATATACCTATGTATATATATATATACACAATGACTATGGTTATATGTACATAGTTCTCTTTTAAACACATAACGGAGCCTCTAATGTTTTTTTTGTTCTAGAATATTATATCTCAGAACATCTTAGAACATCATATTTTATATCAAAATCTATTATCTTGGAGCATCATCTATCTTGGAGCATCATATTTTCGCATATCATATATTGGATGATTCTAAGTTGATTTTTTTGTTGCTTTCAGGTTGGTATTACAGGCTTCAGCAGGCATGATCTAGATAATTAGCCACAATTGGTCAATTTCCAACCTAGAAAGATCGCCAATGACAGGGCACTAACCATGGTCACTATCCAGTCACCAAGCGGAAGAAGCATATTATTTTGGGAGTTTGGATGCCGGTCTCTGGGTAAACGTAAGTGTTTATATCTGCAATGATCATCAATTATTTGCAAAAACCATTTGGGAAATTAATCTGGTAAAGATATTCTGCCTGTCTCTGTTCTTTCTGTGGCACGGAACCTTATAGGGATACGGATACCCGCAAGCCTGTGCTAGTTCTTCAGAGGGTAACAAGGATTCCATTGGTGGATCGTGTCCACCAATTATATCTTTGGATACAGCATTAGTTGGATATTATACACTAATCACTACTCTACATAGGTACCTATAACTAGCATTAACTAACATATATAATACATGATTTATACATATTTCATAGGCTATTTCCTGTGTCCAACACTTGAAACTGGAACCAAACATAGACAGCCCAGATAACCCAGACCTGCGATTGGTTGAAGCTGGTCTGACTCGGCTCGGTTTCACTAATATCGAAACAGCTTTATATATATATATATATGTGTAGTGGTATGTTTGATAAGATATAAATATAACTTGTATACAACTGAGCCTGTTGATTTTTGTTCCATTCCACAAACAATCAGACCACTTGAGACATTTGGTCATATTTTGACAATACTTGGTTCGAGTTCTTAGTTTGAACACTTGCTTGAATCCCAGTGTCAGAGGTACCTATGGAAACTACAACTGATCTCGAAAAATGCTGAAAATGTGTGTGAAATTCTTTGAGCGCCGAATGAGGGTACAAAGTCTGGGTCATAAATCGACCTGACCATGCCATCAGTGACCACTCAGCTGAGTTTGAAAACGCATCGGGCCTTTGGTCGTCAAACGGCTGTTGGGTAATGAAGACGAAATGTCAAATGTTCTTTTGGATAGTATGCTGTGTGGTGACATGCTGAAAAGTGTGTGTGTGTGCTTGCTGATGTATGCTTAGTGTTTTCGTTGATAACAACATCAATGACACACAATTAGACGGGTTTGTCTCAAAATGGTGTATACCGTATACCCCTAAATCACAGTTCGATGGGAAAAATATTGTAAAATATGATGAAAATATGATTGCATTTTGGTTGTTCCAGTCATTTTCAGGTACCAAACTTTAAATCTAGAATGCTTGCAGTGCCCACTGGGAAGATCTAGGACAATTCTACAATTAAATGTATTATATTAATGTATTAAATGTAGTGAAAAAAATATAAGTAGATAGAAGTAGTAAATACATGCTATAGTTGATTGTTCATTGAAACATATGAACTTATAAGTAGTGTGTCATTGAAGTTTCATTTATTTAGTGTTAAACGTTCATTGAAACTTCAAAGATTGATTGTTCATTACCAGGCTGGATTTCTGGACGGTCCTACTCCAAATTGGTTGACACGTCTACATGGCCCAAAACTTTGCCAATGGCCGGTGATCTCTTTAGTGATCGCATATCATACTATTTGGTGATGGTATCAATATGCATATCATTAGTGTGGTTGTCCAATTGTATCCATACGTTATATACACATGGGATATCAGAAAGAATGGTACTCGTGTTATATACTTCTACCCTCTTGGTCCCTCCTGTAAATTAACACACCCTCTGATAATCAAACATGACTAGCTGGAAAATGCTCATTTAATTTTTTTCGATGATTTTCCAATTTAAACATCCATTTAGTTCGGGGATTTCCCAGCTTTTCCCAGCTAGCCATGTTTGATTATCGACGGGTAAATGGATTAGAATCCCTTTTGTTGATAATCAAAACATGGCTAGCTGATCCATTTCTAAAGGGATTCTAATCAACTATTAATTATCGATGAAATCCCTTTTTAATCCCTTTTCTTATCCCGTTAGAAATCCCACTATAAATCCATCAAATATCTGGGTAAATTTCATCACGACCGAACCCTGTTCTCCCGAAGCCTGGTTTATCATGGTAAGTTAATAAGGGAAATCATCCCCTTTTATGGCCTGCCTTAATTCAGGTTAGTGAATTATTATAATGTACCCAGATCTAAATCCCAAATGTCACCATACCCATAGGATCCATGGTGCTGGTATATATGCTAACATTTGGGGTATATTGATGGTAAATGTTACCATATATAGCATACATGGCTCCTATGGGTCATGTTAAAATATGTTCAAGGTACCTGATATGGTAAGTGTTTTTAATCATGTTTTCAATGAACCAAATGATGGGATTATGGTATTTTTAACCAACCACATAATTCCAAATAATGGGTTAAATTACCAGAGGGTAACAATGGTTTTTCTTGGTGAAACAATCTACCGAACCCCCTAATTTCGGCACCTTGGCTCAGATTCTCCCCCGGCGAGCGCTTCCAGCGCGCCGCTTCCCCCGGGGGGTCATCGGCTTACCGAACCTATGATGTGCTCGGCCCGGTGGTGGGTAGAACGTGGTAGAACCATCAAACAACCCTGGCTTTAGATGGGTTTTATGATGATTTTTCTGATGGTGTTACTGGGTAAAAATGATGTTTTATGATGTTAAATATGGATAAATATGGTGTTTTATGATGATTTATGATGTTTTATGATGTTTAATATGGTGTTTTATGATGTTTCATGATGATTTTATGATGATTTGTATGGTTATATGATCAACCAGATGGATTCATTTTGGGAAAATGGGGATAGGTTTGCGGATAAGGCTTACTAACCACCAACAACCACATGTTGGAAGGTGAACCTTAACCAATTGTGTCGGTATGTGTCGGTCAGTTTTGGGTGGGTTGGTTAAAACGACAACACATTAAACTTCCAACGACGATGGTCTCCGGAAGGGTTGGCAGGTCAATGGTAGTACGATCTAATACGGTCATGATGAAGTCGAAGTCTTTCTGGATACATTGCTAAGTTTTGAAAAGGCTCCGTGCGGAACCCAAAGACCAACTCTGCAGCTGGAGCCCTTCTCATATATTGCTAATGGAGCTGATCGCTATCATCTATGGTGGTAACATCACCTCCCTTAAAAGTGGCATGAAGGGTTGGAGCCACAACGTTCCACAGCGTCCCAACCTCACCGACTACTCCCTCTATTTCCCGTTGGAATATCAAGCCCTCAATGCCCTGTAGCAGCCCGCTGGACGTTAACGCTCTGAAATGTGCGGACATGACTTACTCCACTTACCATTAAAACTCCGAGAGTCATTCCACCACATCTCATTTGATCAGTCTGGCAGGATGCATTTTTTGTTGATTTGTTCCAAGATCTACAGTGAGTCTACAGTGTGCTCCAGCGTTTCGTGCTGGTTCCTACCTGATTCGGTAAAAACCAGCTTTCAGACTTATCTGGGTCGAGATCTGACATACCAAACGGCTGAGGTACAGATATCTTCAGTATGCCCTTCTCGCAGGGTGCGGTACCAAGCATGGAGATGCATGGAGTGAAGTTTCAGCAGCGAAGCGCTTGGGGGTTACAATGGTTACAGTTCATGCAAGCCCAGCCATGGCTGAAAACATGTGTCGAAAATACATGAAAATACATGAAAATGTGTCGAAAACATGTGTCGAAAATGCAGCAAACTTGGATGGTTCCGAACTGTCTTTTTCGGGCATACGTATTATTACCAATAGGATCCATGTATGCTATATATGGTAACATTTACCATCTACCCCAAATGTTAGCATATATACCATACATGGATCCTATGGGTTATAAGCGTCATAACCATCCAGCTTGATGGCCATACAAAAAGAAATGTCCACAATCTCACCAGTCTGAACAAAATGATCATGATGAATCCCTTGCCCCTAGTTTGAAACACATTCGCTCAGTGTTGGATGGATTAATTCTAGGGGCCCATATATCATAGAATTGGATGATGGGAAAATTTACAGGAAAGCCCTATATTTGATGGTAAAAACCATGGTTTCCTGTAGATTTTCCTTAAACCAATCCAATGAATATAGGGCAGTTTCGAATAGAAGGGGTGAATGGGATAGGGCAGTCGTTGCTACAATCGTTGCACCCTGTGCGGATTCGATGTCCCAAAATAACGCGACGCTGCGCCGCAGGCTGTTTTCACATGGCTTAGCTGTGCTCAAGCGAAGAGCACGACAGGCCGGGGGGGAAAGCCATTTGCGATACAGGCGTGGAACTATAATTACCCTTCTGTGTCATCAAAGATGGCTAGGGGGTAAATCCCCCCCATCAATGGAGGTCTTAATAGAAAATCATGGCACTAAATGGGGCAGTTTCCAGCCATGTTTGCCAGAGATGATCATTTCCCGAATCAAGATAGACCCTGAGAAGTGCCAACTTTTAGCGGACACAATTGTTTGGGGCCACACCCAACTCATGTCATGGCAGGGTCTATGGGAGTTGGATGGGGGGGGGTTGGGAAGCTGTTTGGTGGTTTTGCTTTTGTCTTTGTCCATCTTATTTATTTAAGGTGATGATCCCAATTGACTAGGCTAGGACTCTTTAGGGCGGCTAGAAGTGCCAACCAGACTATGCAAATCTACGGAAATACTATAGTTCAAGATGGCTCCACAAGATTTGCAGCACGTTGTTCACTTTTTTTGATAGTATCTATAACATATTATTGGCATGATATTGATGTTAGATATTCCATTATGTATTATATATATATTATTGCAAAACATATCGTAAATACCAGTGAAGGCAGTAAAAAGGTAGGTTTTGGGGTGGTATGGTACCATAGGTCGTGGGGTACATAGCCCTAAATCAATCCTCCGGCTATTGGGGTTGCCAGGATGTGGCGAAAGATCAGAGTCCCAGTCCTAGCTTTTGTAGTGAGGCGGTCCAAGAGTTGGGTCTGAAGATGATTTACCCTCTGGTAAACTAACAGTTTTAATGGGAAAACTCACTATTTCTATGGGAAATCACCATTTTTAATGGGAAAACTCACTAAAAACTATGGAAAATCACCATTTTGAGTGGGAAAATCCACTATAAAAATGGAAAATCACCATGTTTAATGGGAAAATGCACTAGTTCTATGGTCATTTTCAATAGCTTTTTGTTAAATTACCAGAGGGTAAGGATTTCATGGGATCAAAAAAAAAGTCGGAAAAATCACTACAAATGGAAGATGCAGATGATAACTCAGGATTTCATGGGACCAAAAAAAAACACAGAAAAATCACTTCCAGTTGGAGCTTTCGAGCTGTGAACATCAGCTATGATTTTGATTTGCTGAGTCGATGATTTTTCTGATTTTTTTCCCAATGAGAAAAATCCAACATTTCTTGGGGAATCGAGAAATTTTGGGATTTGAAAAAGAACGGAGGCAAAAAGAAAATTGGAGGGTTTTTTTTGGCAAATCCAAGTCCCATCATGTCCCATGACCAGAGGATGGTTCATCAATGGTTAACCAGTTTTTTTCGATCCAGTGACCAGAGGATGGGATTGCTTTCAACAGCAAAGATCCAATCCAAGGTCCAAGATCAGAGAAGCTGAAGTCTGTGTGGGTATTTCCGAACCAGCTCATGTTGAGTATTGAATCAATTGAATCCATTCATTTTAGTGTTCCCTATTTGAGGTAGAGTAACACCGTGTAACACCCCCCAAAAGAATATAGAACAGGAATTTATATCCCAATACGGGTACATTATGGGTACATTTTCTCCATGTTTATCAGTTTCAGAGTTGTGTTTCTTGTCATGAGATGATGATGGATGGTGTAAGTTTCCCAGATCTCTCAGGTGACCTGCAGATTTCGAAGCTGGCAGGAGACGTTTGTTGAAACCAGCAGCAATCGCTTAGTGACTGACTTCACAAAGGAAGGTGACTTTTTTAGCTGCCCTTTCAATTACTTTTGATATATTTTGACACAACATGACACAACCACAAGGTTCCAAATTGGGGGCAGTTGGCTCTTTCCTTACATTTTTGAGCTCAAGCTGGTAAGTGAGAGGTAATGCCCATGCCCCCTGAACGAGATATGTCGGGTCATGTCCAGTCATATGTACCAAGGAAAAAAATGAGCTATATACCACCGCAAGTGCAAGCTGTGATCATTTGTCAACCTCCAAAACTAAGCTGGATTCATTCGTTATCTATAATATATATATATGATTATATATGATTATATATATATGATTATATATATATGATTATATATATGATTATATATATGATTATATATATATGATTATATATATATATATGATTATATGTATAATCATATTATATACATATTATACAGATATATATATATATATATATATCATGTATATATATAGTAGCTGCAGCTCTCGATGCCAGGAACAACAGCACCTTATTTGCTGGCGTCTTAGTCGGCGGCCTTCCTTGGTGTTTTGAATCTCTGCATGGCATCCTGTTTCCATCTTTTGTCCATCTTTTTCCACTATAAATGGCAATTTTCAATAGCTATGCTAAATTACCAAAGGGCAACCAATAGGTAAATGATGAATGGCGCAGCCGGTGTCACCAGATCTCCTTTTTGTGCCATGGTGCCATAATGTGCCTAATACAATTCTGCAGCAACGCCGCTGAGGGCAGCCAAGTTCTTTGACGAATTTAGCGAAGGTGAATCCACCTATGATGAGGAGCGGATGGGGCTGGATTTGTGCTTGTCTTTAAGTTAAATGGATGAAAAAAACTATGGAAACTATGCAGAATGTTCACAATCCATGAATATATATGAACATGAGATCCCAATTTTCCAAGAGGTTTTCGATACATTGCTGAACTTTTCTGGACATGACAGGCTTTTTTCCACAGATCACCGGACTACGACCAAGTCGGCTATGACGAGGATACACCTCGTAGCTTCGCTCAGAGTGGTTACGCAATGGCTTGTTGGGAGAAAACGGTGTACCAACAAGGACGACGCTATGTTGTCCAACAATAGACGTGTCAGCTTTGAAGCATCAATTTTACAGGTACCGCATTTTGACTCACTGAGATTTGACGGCTAAGCGTTGTTGGAAGATTTCAGAATGCAGTTTTCAAATACAGGGTGTTACATTTGTATGGTTGGTCACTGTCGGTTCTTCCAAATCCAGCACTTTGGGAGAGATGAACATCACGACAGCTAGCTCCTTTGAGACACACAGCTATACAGACATTTGATCAATGGTTATGAGAATTTTAAGCCTCTTGAACATATAATTCAAGAATGATATGGATTTGGTCCACTGTAGCAGCATGATCAATAATGAGTGGTGCAAGATCTTCCTAATCTCTTCATTTTTTTCTGGCAACCGGCCGGTGCCTTCTGCGATTGCACGCCGCCAAGAACAAGCCGTTGATGCAAAGATCTTTGCAGAGACACCATCAGCAGGCTCGAGCGCTTTGTGATTACGAATGAAGTATGAGTAAACCCAAGAAAGAATAAGAAAGATAGAACGGTCAGTTACCACTATTTTCATCTATTTTCGTTATTTCAGCACAACTTATTAATCGATTTAACATGATTTAACAATATTTGTACAACATGATTTAACTGTTCTTTCTTTCGGGAGGGGGGGTCGCCATACATGATATGGAAAGATCACATTCCTTGGAAGCCCAGGGTGTTGAACATTATATATTTCTGATGAATTTGTGCCCTTCGGCCATTGACCATCCAAGTTTTTGTGCACCCCATTTTGACCCGCACCAACAACGCACCCATTGGCCATCCCAATATAATTATATATATATAGAGATATATGTGTATAATATTATAATCACTATAATTTGTGTGTCTGAAGTCCATTATCGAACTGGGCCAATGGTTCCATGATTCACTGAAAGAGCAAAAGGTCGCGCTGTGGATACGGTCCGTGGTCGGGCGTCCGCGGTCGTGTGTGGAGGTTCAAGGGAAGCCTGGCAAACTTATTGGCCTGGTTCAGCAAAAGTGCCAGTGGCTCAGCAACGCACGAATTGGCTCACCCGAGTGCCCATGGCCGTGAAGTCTCCAGCGTTCCTGGCATTTTGTGGCCGTGTTTTTTCAAAGATGCGGTCGCGGTCTAAAAAATGCGCGCAGTTTGTGCCATATTTTTCCATCCAGATCCCATAGGATCCATGTATGCTATATATGGTAACATTTACCATCAATATACCCCAAATGTTAGCATATATACCAGCACCATGGATCCTGTGGGGATGCATCAGATGCGCATTTTGTTAGCACAGAGGCAGACCAATCGCATTGGGCCAAAACCCACCTGGCATCCATCCAATATCGGGTCGGGATCCCAGCGGCGGTGAAGAGAGGTTTCCCGCTTTTTTCGTTCATGTTTGGCATGGCAGATACGATGACAAATGTGATACCAGCATGTGGGTTTCGCACTAACATGATGTTATGTGATTATATATATATATGATGTTCATCCTTGAATCTAAAGCTTCAGGGATTCAAGCATAATGTCAAAGTCGGATTTTCAATTATTTAACCCAACAGAGTAACAGATGATCACTACTTGAGGCTAACTCCCCTAATGTTACCCTCTGGTAAACATACAAAAAGCTATTGAACATGGCCATAGAAATAGTGGATTTACCCATTAAAAATGGTGGATCTTTCCATAGTTACGTTAGTTTACCGGAGGGTAATATGGGATAATAGTGGGATAATAGTGGGATTCAAGCATAATGTCAATTCAATTATTCACCCCTGGGGGTAACAGATGATATCAGATGATCACTACTTGAGGGTAACTCCCCTTTTTTGTTATCAACCAGGCCTTATTAATCCCAAGGATCTCCAAGCCTTGGGGCTTAATCCAAGGGATGACCAGATGGTCAGCCACTGACAGATGTCACACAGCCGAGATATGACGAGCCCTACCTGGTGGCTGGATCCAACAGTGCCTTGGTCACGGCTGTGTCGGCTGTGTCTTAAATTTTTGGGGCAATCACCATAGGAAAATGGGAAAACCATAGGAAAACCATAGGAAAACCATAGGAAAATGGAGGTTTACCCTCTGGTAAACTGTTAACAAAAAACTATGGAAAGATAATCACCATGTTCAATGGGAAAACTCCACGATTTCTAAATGGTGATTTTCAATAGCTATGTAACAAATTACCAGAGGGTAAATCCCCAATCTGTGGCCATGTTGTTGCGAAAATGCTGAACCAGTGGATTTAGGAAAACCATGGTTTATCGTATTTTCAGACGCCAATTTGTGCAGCTGTTCTGGGGTGAATATGGGTGAATTGATAGGTCTATTCCTTTCTATTCCTTTCTCCTGATCAGGGAAAAAAAGCAGCCAAATTCGTGGAGCTCCTCAAACCTGGTCAACATCATATTGTCCTTCAATGACATGCAGTTTCTCATCAAACCATGTATTATATAATACGTAGTAGGTTGGTGGATAGAAAGATAGAGAGATAGATAGGTAGGTAGATAGATAAATAGGAATAAAGAAAGATAGATAGATCGATAGGCAGATAGATAGAGATTAGATGAAATCACTATTTGATTATTTTAAGATTACCCACTTTGCGAATAAGATTTTAAGATATAAATAAAGTGAGACAAGAGCAGATCGAATTTAAGATTCGACAAGGTTCGGTCGTATTAGAATAAACATAAGTTTATATAGATAATAGATAGATAAAGATAGATTATGATGGATAGATCAGGATCTATACATATCTATTATAAGATATTAGATAATAATAGATAATCTTAGATTATGATAGATAGATCAATAGATCGATCCATAGATTTGCATAGACCGTTGATGACTTCCATTGACCAAACGCAACGTCAGAGGTGATGGCACGGGTAGCTCTGGCTTCAAGGTGCGCATGCTGAAAGTGACGGGGGCCCACGGGAAAGCCAACATATTTTTGCAACCCAAAAAGCTGCCTTAGTGTTATGATCTTTAATGAAGGACTGAATAGGTCATATCATGTCATATAAAATGTGTTTGAAGAAACAATCAGATACTCTAACAGTTACATGTGTGAACCGGATGTTTCACCATTTCCATGGTAGATGAAAAAATGTTTCGATCTTTTGGCGCCGCACTGGCCACAGTCGCACCATGAGCGAAGCAGCCACAGGCTGCGAGATGGTTTGATTCCTCGGTCCTGAAGTACAATGGTCCCGTCCTCAATCCCGGCCCTTTTACTTGATGCATAGTGATGTAGTAAACCCAAGAAGAAACCAACAAATGCATCATGAAGTACAGGACCAGCTTGGGTTGCACCTCAACATACCTCAAAGGGATGGGATGGGGTTTATGACTGGGCACACTACAAATCAAGTGACTTCTACAAAGTACTGCAAGTATCCGGCATCGATTTTATTTGTCGAGGGAAACTCACAATAATAATTCTTTGCGGTCCATACTCTAGGCAAGCCACCAAGGCATTTAAAGGCATTTAAAGGCATTTAAAGGCATTTAAAGGCATTTAAAGGCATTTAAAGGCATCATGGTTTATGCCTCCCTTCAATGAAGAGGATTCATTGTCCGCTGTGGGATTCAAGCTGATTGATCTTGAAGTCATGAAGAACATCCAGTCTTACAATTGACAACCCAGCCCAGACTATCCAACTATACATACATGTATATATATATGTAATTATATATATACATGTATATATATATATATATATATTCTACATTACTGGGTAATTTTGGGGGTCCCAAGTTTGCTCAGGGCACTACCACAAGTTTCTTCCATCGCATGTCCATCAAAGCGCCAATACATTGAGACTCCTCCCAGCGGACTTCGGCTCAGGCATGGGGCAGCCACAGTTGTTGGCGTCTCAGACGAACCCATACACTACTCGTGCTCATGACTCTTGATGGAAGTAACCCTTGGTCTTCAGATGTGTTGGATGATGCTTCTCAAAACATCAACATGTCTCTCTTCCATCAATGCTGTCGTTTGTCTACTTCAGTTGGATTCGCTGTGTAGCATTTTGAGACTTGGAAGGTTGAAGTGCACCAAGGGCCAAAATGGATCAAAATGGTGGAATTTCATTGATGTCACAGGGGTTTCACTCTGTGCTTCACCCAGTGAATCAATTAGTGTTTGTTAAAATTACAAGTTGTTCAACCTCAACCAGTGCCCTGTGCTACACTGACTACACCTGTAACATTTTTGTGCAACGGGATTATGTGACCATGTCTCCGACGAATTGAAAGTAGGAATTGTACAATCCATGCCAGCAACAACCTGTTAACATGGTGTCACCCGGGTTAGTTTTTGGCTAAGTTTGGCTTCTTATTGCTCTCAAGGAACTTAGGTTTGTTGATGGTCAACACATCTGTATTTTGGTTTTGAAATGATATAAATCTCTGATTTTGTTGTCAAAATTCCATGTTCATTGCTATTGTTAAGCTTTGATGCTCAAATTCTATTTTGGATGGTTAAATCATATCAACTCCCTATCCCATAGGATCCATGTATGGTATATATGCTAACATTTGGGGTATATTGATGGTAAATGTTACCATATATATATATAGCATACGTGGATCCTATGGGTATTTGGTTGACTAAATATCATTCTGATTCCTTGTCCCTCTGCTGTGCCTCTCCGTTATGGTCCGTTCCCAGATGTTCCCCGAGGCCGGCAAAAGGCACCGGAGCAAGGCTACAGGAGGCAGACGCGATGAACAATCCATGGGTTTGGGGCCCCAGCGACAACGATTGGTTGAAGGGAAACATACCGGAACATACCGGCTACCATATGGATCCATATGGTTTTTGACCACTCATAAAATCAGGATTTCCCGTAGATATGAAACCAATTCTGGGGAAACAAACATGCGATGCATTGCGATGCTTCAAACCGAAAGCATGTGAAAACAACAAAATTTTGAAGTTTGGGGGATGCCAGTTATGCAGTTCCTCCGCGAGGTGCAGCGTGCAGTCAATACATCGCTTCTTTGCAAGGAGGTGGGGGTCCAACTTTCAGGTTTTGGACCGCGGTCCCGGTGCCAACTGGCTATGGTCCATTTGATGGTACACTCTAGGTTGGGTAGGTTGATATAGGTTGATGGAAATTGGCGAATGATTTGGGCCTTCGAAGCATCCAGATTTCCACGCTTGCCCTGAATGATTTGGGCCCAATTCTTGAATATATATATATATAATTATATATCAAGAATTCTCAAGAGAGTTTTCAATATACTTTCCAGATATTTCCAGTGGTTGTATGTTTTTGTTGGGGAGAAAAAGGCGACTCAAACCCCCCACATTTTGGGGTACCCGCTCGCCGGAGGCTGGATGCACTGCCACCTCGAAAGTGACAGTTTTCAATACGACGACGGAGGAGGTTGAACGCTGCAGGTGCAGCCTGACACGACTGACACGACTGACACGACTCACACGTTTTTGCTTAACAGTTTAACTTAAACCATGTCGTTGAATACGTTCCTGACATGCTAATAAGTCGTTCGTTGGTTTGAGAGATGTGTTTTGGGAACGTGTTGAACAACATGTTTTTTTTTGGCGACTGTAAGGAATTCATGATTTTTACATGTAAATTGTCCACTAATCATTATTCCAATTCTATCAACCACTCTATCCCATTCTGCGATTAAGTCCCAGACTTTACATCGTTGCGAAGATTTGCAGGAACTTCCTACGTTTGATGCTGATGTTTTTTTTAGAATTTCTCTTAAACCAAGGCAGTGATAGAGGTGTGCAGCTGTGTTTTGGAAGGTCAGATCCAAGGTCAGATCATTTAGAATGATTTAGATTTACCCTCTTGTGATTTAACATAGCCATGGAAAATGGCCCATTTATAGATGGTTTGCCTATTAAAAATGGTGATTTTCCATGGCTATGTTAAATTACCAGAGGGTAGATATTTTTTTGAATCCCAATGAGTGTCCTATTGTGTTTTTTGATGTTTTTTGGGGACCTGCCTCGAAAATCTGGAGAGTTTCGATTTTCAGGGGACTAATTTTCGGAATTGCCTTCAGCTGCCTGTAGCAACAGTCACAAACAGAACCATCTGGTGGTTTCAAAGATGTTTTATTTTCCGTATATTGGGAATAATCCTTCCCAACTGACGAACTCATATTTTTCAGAGGGGTAGGTCAACCACCAACCAGTCATAATTCAAGCAGGCTTCAATCGCAGCGTTGGCTCAGCGTTGTGATTTTCGTGACATCCGCTTGCATCGCTTGCATCGCTTGCATCGCTTGCATCCCGCAGGCTGAACATCGAGGTTCATCCAACAGACTATGACAACCAGTGGGGGCAGGAGTGGATGGATCGGGTGCAAAAGTGGTGGTTGGGTGCAGTGAAATGGTTGTAGTGTTCGTGTGCTGCAGTCTAGCACCACCCTGGTGGAGTTTCCTAACTCCACTTTATGAATATCTAAAATTATGTGTGTATGTCTATATATATAATATACAGTGCCATTATTATTGTAAAGTTTTCTAAAATTATTCTTATGTCTAAAAATATATAAGAATGTATAGTATGTATAGTGCCAATTTAGATCAATTTAGGAGGTCTTCTGCAGAAGTCTGAAACCAGCTCAAATTCCTTTCCATCCTTACTGGGAAGGAATGCATCTTTGTTCTCACATTCTGAAGGGATGTGTGGCTCAAAATACCTAGCAGTGCATCCTTCTTCTAGTTGTACCACCACTATACTAGCCATACTAGCCACATCAGGTCCATTGTAGGCGGCTTGAGAGCCTCGAAGCCTCGCCAGGAGTTTGTCAAGATCTGGAAGGTCAATGGGCACATGGTCCGCTCCTTTCATGGCTGCAACATGCTGCAGAGAGACCTGGTGGTTTCCAGAGTTGTATATATATATATATATTATTTGTTAATCTATTATAATATATATAGTTTTAATCTATTATATATATATGTATTATATATATACATGGCCCAGCAAAATCCGTCCTTTGAGGCCACAGCCAAGTGCCTTCCCAATGCCATGGGCTGCAACGTGCGGCTCTTAAAGCACTTGCTGGCTGTATACCTCGACTAGCTGGACACTGTGTAGAAGAGTTCAATGACTAGGATCCCAGAATTGGAGAAAACTGATGAGACAATTTACTTGAAACCTATGTATTTCAGAGTAAACATATAAAAACAAGAGTTTCCTGCAGATAATCCCTGAAATCATTCCATTCATCAGGAAGATCACTCTGAACCAGACCTGTTTTCCGGCCTGGTGGTGCTTAAGGATTCAGCGTGGCGTCCCTTGATCCCCTGTTTGCAGGACTTGAGCGTCCCTTGAACTCAGCGCAACACGCGCGTGGGACACGAGTTTGTCTCATGGTAGAAATTGACAATTATACACCATTGGATTATAATCATTGGGTTTGCACTAAACATGATATCATAATCCATGTACGTCTGACAATTTATTTAGGGGAAGTATCCATGTTCACCATTAAAACCTTGCCATTTAGGTATCCACCGTTTTTAGACAGACCCAATTGATGTCAATTCTCAACTGGAGCTTTTCGATGCTTTTGAAAGTACATCTCCAATTCACGTCTTGAAGATTCTTGAAGTATGCGCAGAAACTGACTTGAGATCTCTCCTGAAGATATAGTTTGCACATGTTTGCATGTCGTTTGCTCATTTACTTGCAGAGATCGTGAAGCCCTTTACACATGCCAACTGCATAGGTGCAGACAGACTGATCCTGCAGAAAAACTTGCGTGCTGTTGCACTTTTGCACCTCTGTTTTCGGATAAATGTATATTAAGCGATGTTTTTGCACATCACTTGGGGGATCATTTTGGGCTGTTCCGGGTGTACAGGGGTTCTCTATTATATGGGGATGGGTCAAAACCTTGTACCCCTGGTGAACCTCAAAATAGCTGGTAAATGGATGTTCATCACCCTAAAAATGGTACTTATAGGTATTGATCCATAGCCATATTCCCATAACATTCCCATTGACTATCCCCATTGACTATCCCCATTGACTAGCAGCAGTTTGACGCTCCTCTGAGGTAGATCATGTGTTGGCTGCAGGGGACACGGGCGCCTTGTTCATTGAGGGCTCCATCAACAAGTTCCTGGGTGAGTTTTAAGCGCGGCGTTTGGGCCAGATCATAGCAGCTCTTGTAGAGTTTTTTCTGGGTAAAACCATGCCATAAACATCCATAAACCACGACAAAATTTGGGAATGATAACCATAGCACATAAAAATGGTGATGACTGGGGGATGGTTTATCATTGTTTTACCCACATTATTAGTTATCCAAAATGAGAACCTACCACTTTTATCCACTTAAGGTTCTTGTCTTGCTGGCATCCGGTGTGAATACAATCCTGGTCATTCCTGATGGGTGTCTCACTGTCGCAGGCAGACTCCAAGCATTTGTTTTGCTAGTTGCAGGAATATCCACTTTCAACCAAGAAGGAATGACAAACACGGACAAACCATGTTTGAAGGATTTTTACCCAAGTTCCTCATGATCAAAATAGAACACACACACATATATATATATATACACATATTATTCCTGGTTTTCCAGTAAGATTCCAAGGTTTGATAGATTGTTACTCACATTCCATCATCAGATTGTGGGTTGATACCTGCAAAGAGTTTCCTGCAGCGGCCTATGACAGTTGCCCTTGAGGTTGGTTGACGAGCGACTCGCTACAACTGCTGGCAGGGGAGTAGTCAGTCGGTCCATTTCTGGCTTCAGATGTTCTAAACTAGTTCATGAATGAATATGAATGAATATGAGGAAATTCCATGGACTTTAACTTCCATGATTGTTTCAAAATGAGTTTAATGTTTGACCCAAAATGCCTCCACGGAATGGCAGAGGGAAGCAACAAACACCAGTCTGGACATCACCAAAAATAGGGATCAAACTAGCAAACATTTTATATGTGATGTAACCAACAAACAACAAACAATGGGGATTTAATGACATCGCCAAGAATATTGGGCATGTCCAATCATACAAGGACTACTTTCTAGAGTAAAATTGTATATAACATAATTTAACATAGGCCTTTCCATGAGTCGGGGGTTGGAAGATTCGTTCCCACTCAAACTTTGTAAAATCATCAGGGTCGAACTGGTACTGGAGGGTCAATCAGCATCACAGCTGTGTCGTTTCAAATGGGCCTTGAGGTGCCCCTACCAGGGCTTTTTGCTGAATGCTGTGGCTACTGTCACCTGCATGGTGGGAAGCTTAGTTTGGGAACCAGGACTGGTGGACCTTTTTTTGGGTGCAAAATGCAGGGAAGTTGACGGCTGATACTGGTGTTGCGTGTCGAGATTGCCATCTGCGTGGCTTTGCAAAAAAATGGAATTTTTTGAAAGCTGTCAAGGAGGGTTGACTGAGACAGGTGTTCACCATTCACCCCTGTTTCATGTTTCCACTTCTCATTTCGCCATGACAATTTAGGGCTGGTTGCCGGTCTCGAGATGAGTCGAATTGCTAGCAGGGATGATCACAGTCACCAGCCAGACGATAGGGCCTGGGGTGATTTGCTTCGCTGAGGCGCGTCCCAAAATGAGGGCCCCCTTTTTGTTAGCACCGCATGTTGGGACCTCAGGGCCTAGTTCCGTGGCATGACTTGTGATTGGATATACATCAATTTTTATACACATGTATACTGTATACTGGATGTGTATACAACATGTACAATGTACATCTATAACTTAACATCTATAGTTTGCAAGCTCAATATTCTTGATGGTTTAGTTGTTAGAAGCCCCATTTATCAATTTGCCCCATACTTTTCCAAATGTTGACTTGTCCCCAAACGGGAAAGTGCACTTTGCATCACCATCAACCTATATGGGATTGGCTCCAATCTTCAGACCTCAAAGGTGCAGATCGCTGGGTATCAAATGTTCACCAGCGCCATTCGGGGCCTCGCCATGTGGTTGGTTAAATTCTCATTTGTTTCTTGTTTAGCATCCCATTTGTGTTGATCACTATCTCCATTTTCACATCGCAGCATCTCGCACAAGGCCCAATATGGCGGTGCAGGTCAGGGAGCCCGAAGCGGTGCCTTCGACACAGCCCTGGGGGGCTATGGTTACTATGGCCCGAACAGCCGGCCCAATGGACCCAATGGGCCTAACGCCGGCCCCAATGGGCCCAACGGAGCCTATGGAGTCTATGGCGCCTATGGGCCCTACGGGCTCTTTGGACCCTATGGCAACCCCAGCAATGGCCTCTCTGGTAGCGAGCCCCTGGGGCCCTTTGGATACCTCTATGCCTCTTTGGGCTATGGGACAAGCTCGACCAACAGCTTCTGGGGGCATGATCTGCAACTCAGCTGCAAGGATTGAAAGGCTGAATCGCTTTCGCAGTTTCACAAGTTTCTGCTTCACTTGCTGTAGATCGAGTCGCAATGTCCTCAAACATGAAATGGTTCGACTGGGAAACAACCCAAAATCGTGTGGGTCGATGGGTCAGTTCAACTTTGATCCTTACGCAGACTGCAAGCCGTGAGTCTCCAACCCAGGAATGCTTCAGACATCAGGCGGATACTACATGATAGGCACCTGGCAGCCTGAGTCATGAGATGTGTTGGCTGGACATGTCTTGACCAGCAGCTTGTTTTTTTTCTGTCTGTTTTTAAGCGGTTCAGTTTAAAAGACTGAGATGACTGAGCGCCTTTACAGTATTCCTTCACAGATTTAGGTTCAAACTGACTGTTTTGCTTATTCCCGTTGGAACAGTACTCGTACCAGGTCGATCTTTAGACAACATCTTGAAGTGGTGCGAGAGTTTACTTGATCCTATCTCCGTAGTTCTGGTTCCTGTGTGAATTCAGGATAATTCTCCCATTGTCTCAGAGTTTTTTAAGGAGCGCCAATCCCAGGAGTTGTTTTTTGATGTTTTCTGGAAGATTTGTGGGAAACCCTATCTGGAAAAAAGGTGTTTAAACAAAGCCAGTGAATCAATGGATCGCAGGCTGGATCCCGGCATGTCCTTCTTGATGCATGCCCCGCTCCGGTGCTGCTTTTCTGCCTCGTTTGGAAGCCACAAATAGTCAAACCTCCACAGAATTTCGTGAAAGAATGTTTTTGTTCATTCCCATAGGATCCATGTATGCTATATATGGTAACATTTACCATCAATATACCCCAAATGTTAGCATATATAGCATACATGGATCCTATGGGATATGTTTGTTCATATGTTTTTTCAATATTTTCACTAGGGAGCAAGGCAGCTGATTGCTTATCTTTCTGGCGCCAGGTGCCCCTGGATGTGCCTCGGCGAAAGAAAAATCGCGACAGTCGGACTGTCATTTCTGGTGTGATGTTACCTGCTCCATTGGATATTTGTATGGTATTTATATGTACTTATGTTATACATAATTTGTATACCTTCAAACTGGTTGGTGATTTCAAATATGAATCATCCATGTTTGATTATTAATTGTGTGATATTGATTGATAGTGTATGTATATATTTAATTATATATATATATCAACATATTTCAAAACATGTTATGTATGCTTACGTTCAACCATGTTTAGGATGATGATCCCTAATTAATGACCAGCATATCTTTCAGGGTTGAAACATCTTGAAACCTGCAACCAGCAACTTAGGGGCGCTTATCCTGGAGGAACAAACCTTGTAACCTTTGATCTATTCGTCAAACATAAACTGTATTAATATGTATGAAATGTCAACAGTCCTATAATTGATTCTTGGATATTCTGGTAAAATCTGCCAGAGAACCTTAAATTTGGGTGACAACATAAACACGTCCATTTATCTTCCATTTAGATGTCCTCTTAAACGAATCCATTAAAACACAAGTGCTTGCATTTGTAAATGCGATAAACCTGGACTGCCATCTTTCTTCTCTTCACATGCTTCACTCTGGCATTGGACAATGCTACAGCGGATGCGCATGCTTCGTTATTGCTGCGCAGTAGCGTCAGTTGTTTTGGTGTTTCTTCAGCCATGTCATTCGCATGGAGCTTCCAGATCGTCACTTCCAACTAGCTCCTGGAAGATAAGCATCAGACAGCATGGTGCTTGCATCATGAACATCACTTCCAACATCTGGAGAAAACCCTGTTCTTCCACCATTGTCACCATAATTTCACCAGCATCCACTTAACCAACATCTATCGAATCTATCAACATCTTCTGGATTTTCCATGATTTTCCAATGTTCGAACATTGTCACCAACATCTGGCTGTCGCAAGACCTCCACAATCCCCTTAGGTGCAGCCAGAGGAGTCCTGGAGGTGGATCCTGTGATTCTCCGCGCGGGTGCGTGGGGATGCCCAAGACACCAAGACACGAGACGAGGCCTGTGGGTGTTAAATATATACTGTGGATAGGATGGTTTAGCCCATTATTTATATGGTTTCAACATGTTTCAACCATCCGTTTGGTGGTTTTTCGGATTTCGCAACCATCTACAGTATTTCTAAATCATCCAAGTTTCTCCAAAAATGCTGGATCTATGAGTTATGGCCAGATGATCAACGAGAGAAATCGGGGACGCACTAGTTTCGGGCAAGCGCAAATCACCCAGATTCTGCCTTGAGATGTATATATATATATGTACTGCACCGGTCTAGATAGTCCCGAATCATCCTGAGTCCATCAGATTGATCTATACTGCTGCCATGCAGTGCTTCATAGGTAGTAAAATTTGACCGCTGGTATCGGCTGCAAAAGTTGAGGATCATTCAGACTTCTTTGTTTTGCTTTTGGCGGTTGGGGTCGTTGTGACTTGTTGTTGTTGTTGTTGTTGTTGTTGTTGTTGTGGTCGTTGGTGGTGGTGGTGGTGGTTGTCGTGCTGGTGCTGGTTGTCGTGGTTGTCGTGGTTGTCGTGGTTGTCGTGGTTGTCGTGGTTGTCGTGGTTGTCGTGGTTGTCGTGCTGGTGCTGGCGCTGGCGCTGCTGGTGCTGGTGCTGCTGGTGGTGGTGGTGGTGGTCTTCTTCTTCCTCTTCTTCTTCTTCTTTTTCTTCTTCTTCTTCTTTTTCTTCTTCTTATTGTTTGTTGTTTTTTTGTTCTTATGTTCTTCTTCCTCCTTCTCATTCTTGTTTGTTCTTGTCCTTCTTGTTGTTATGTATGTTCTTCTTCTTCCTTTTGTTCACTTCTCGTATTCATCTTTGTCCAGCCTGGAAAGAGCCATCCCAGGCCAATCTTCCCAATTTTCAGGGTTTTTTTTTTCCGCGAACTCTCAGGCAGTGCTTCTTGAATTTCTCAGTGGCCAGCACCTCAGTGTCGACTTTGCCATAGATGGCATGAATTTGGTACCACAGAATTGGGGGAAACTGAGAGTTTAAACCATGGAATTCATCCCATACTGGACATTGAATCATCATTGTCTTTACTTTGGATGGGATTTGGGGGTATCCAATTTTGAGATAAAAACATATTCTCAACTCGAAAATGGTATGGGGTCAGAAGATCTGTCAGTATCCAAATTCGTTAAGGATACTTAAGACCCTGGGAGTCACACAAACAGGCCATTGCTGGTCTGACACATGAACTTGTTGGGCTATACCCAAATTTGACCCATCCTAAATGACGGTTTAAATACTTTGGGAAATCACCCCAACTAAACTCGTTCAGGTGCTACAATCAATGAACACAAAGTAGGCCTGGATATTAAAGCCTTACTGGGTAGCTGTGCCTATGTATAAACGGAATATTCGTCACCAGGTAACCAAATGCCATTCGTGGTTGTAGGGGGGCAACCGGCTTTCTGGCCGAGAACTGATTTTGCGGACGGGCCCACAGGGTTACGAGATAACGAGATAAAACAAGTACGCTGAGCTTTTGGTGAAGCCATCAAAGAAATTGAGAGAAAGAGCATTGTTTTGCAATGAACCGCCTTACTTGGCGGGATAAAAGGTGAACAGTGCAGTGTTTTTTTTGGTCACTGAGCAGGTGAGGATTCAGCCATCCATCGCAGGTGCAGACCGACTACGACGAATCCGTGGGAAACGACGTGGAACGTATCGAGTCTCTGGGTCGAAGAAGTCCGACTGAACTGAGGTGCTTTTCTGGAAGCCAGTTGGATATGGAGATGGGTCAAAATCTGTCAAAATCTCCCCAAAATGGTGCAAATCCCATGCAAATCCAACAGCCAATGGGCCTCATCTAGTTATGAATCTAGCATAATCTAGCTATCCCCATGAACCTGTCCACCGGGATGAGTCTCAGAGTCTCAGGTTCATTTCAGTGTCCGGCCTGGGGAATGTGAGCAAGAACATGAAGCCCGGGAGGCAAGGGGTGTCTTGAAAAAAGTGCAACTGACACTGGCCAACACCTTCCCAACACCTTCCCAACATGTGTTTTTTTTTGAGGTGGGAAGATGGTTGCCATGAACCCCTGATGTTCCTATTGCTGCAATGCTCGATGTTTAAGTTGTGATTCTGATGTTGATTCTCAATGAGATTGATCACTGACAGAGGTTTCGGCATTTGGCCACTGTCCGATAGGAAGAATTTTCTGATACTTTCTGCCATGGTCTGGGCATGGCTATTGGTTGAGACATGTTGAGACCACGCTTCCCCCCAAAAAAACTACAGGAACGGCTTAAACATCTGGCGTTTCCGCTAGGCCCCGAGAAGTATTGAGACCTGTGTACCTTGCCAATCAGGGTGTTCCTGAAAATCATTAGTTCAACATAGTTCAACTATGTTGAAATATTGGACCCATTGAACCCCACCCTGAAATCCAGGAATCCCTGCACGGAGGAGTGCGGGGCCTCAACTGAGGGTTGACTGCGCTTCAAATAACTCACCAGAAATGGGCCAGATTTGAATCAGTAGCAGTTTCATGAGATTATGTTCCCTACAATTCTCCTATTGATTCATGCCCAGAGGGATGAAGAGCCTCAGCCCTGTGATGCCCTGTGTTTAAGGGATCACAGAGGGATCACTGAGGTCATCACTTGTGAGCAGCCACCAAGAGAATGTGCCAATTGACTGTCAACTGGGCTTTCATGTTGTTAAGTGCAGAACGTGCTATGATGATCTATGATGCAGATGTAGATTTGATTGAAGCTATTGATTGGAGATTGGAGCAATGTCGATCTTAGTGATATGTGCACCATGATGCAAGGAAGTAGCAAAACTGGGGGTGTGTATGCATTCATGTCCATATGTATCTATTATCTATTTGCATAATTATACAGATTCGGGTATCCCAGATGATGGGCACTCCACTTCACTCTTGAGACATACAAACAAAATCGGTCTACGGGGCCAAGTAATGTGACATGCAATTTGAGTTTGTTTGAAAATAGGGTCGATCTGTGCCCAAAGAAAGATATACACATAGTGAATCATAGTGACGAAGATATACACAATGTCCATGATATAATCCCCTATTTATTACACAGATCTATATATACAGTTTTTAGATCCTACAGATCAGTTGTGTCGATCGACAACTAAGGTATAGTACAGGCAAAAGCGTGCCAACAGCAGAGAGGGCCAGGAGCCTGGCATTGCATCATTAGCAGGTCCTGGTGCCGCACGAAATAGCCTCCAGTCTGTCCAGTAGTTGAACAGATTTGAACAGCCATAGCTATGGAACATGATGGAAATGCTCCGTTTGTTGGATGATCTATCTGTACCTGTTAGAGATTGTAATGTTTCCATGGTTATGTCAAATAATACAGGTATATACATGTTTTTTTTCCGGTCAGGATGTTGCACTAGGCTGGAGACATACGACAACAATCCACAACATAACCAGGCATGTTGGCTTGAAATGGCTTAAATATAAGCATTGTGTACTCAGTTTGCAGGCACACACACAAACTAGCTATACTTGGGACTATGTGGGATATGTGTTGTTTTCTCAATGAATATGCTGTTCTTATTCTCCAAGATTTTTTGCAAACCAGACTAGTAGCTTCCGGAGCTAAATCGCTCCATTGGTGCACCAGTCATGTTGAGATTGGTTAAACGTGGCTGAATCTATGGAATCTATGCTGGCAACAACCACCAAGGGCCAGACCATGAGTGATCCTGATTTCATCTGATTTCCATTCTTGCTCAAACTACCCTCTGGTAAACTAACATAGCTATGGAAAATCACCATGTTTAATGGGAACACTCACTATAAACGGCCATTTTCAATAGCTATGTTAGTTTACCAGAGGGTATCTGAAACTCCCTCTTTATGCTGGCATCTGCTTGAGCGTTTCAAGCGTTTTTGTCGGCTTTCTTCATGTTTAAAACTTTCATTTCTCCGGCTGAAACTCCACCATTTCCCCAAGGGTCGCATGCCATAGCTGGGGCCGGCACCGTTGCCCCCCGGGGGCCCCCGGGGGCCCCGGGGTCCCAGGTTGTGACGGTGCTGGAGAATCAAAACGTCACGGAGCAGCTCTTGGCACCTCCGGTCAGCTGCAGAGGGGTCGGCCAAGCCAAGCCATGGCAGCCATAGGTCCTGGTAAAAGATATGGAGCCAAGCATCAAAAATGGACTTAATCATTGTTAATAATGGTTAATAATGGTTGATAATGGTTAATTACTAGTGATTTTTTCCATATTAATTGGGAAGAATCATCCCAACTAACGAACTCATATTTTTCAGAGGGGTAGGTCAACCACCAACCAGAAATGGACTTCGAATCTGGATGAGTATGGTCCAGTAAATGGTAGAAAAAATGCCTCAGTTATGACCATTCTTTGCCGATGATTGGCGAAGTTTCCGCAACTTTGGATTGTTTACTTGGCGGGTTCAATCGCCGTTCATAGTCCAGTGGCCATCAAACATCAGGTATCAACTGGGCATTTGGGGTCAAAATGACTGGATTCCCAAAGCACGGATGGTTTTCTTGCAGCACGCGACCAAATTTTGTGTGTCCAGAAAGGTACCCCGACTGTGACCCATACCATCCCATACCTATTTTGAAAAGGGACCAAAACACATGAAGCATCCAACTTTGCGTTCGTAACGTTCGTTGTTTTTTGTTAATCGTCCATCCAAGTAGTGGGGCAAATAGATAGTGGTGCAAATGCCGAAAAGCAATTTTTGCAATGTCCATCAAAATTTGGTTGTCTTTGGCACCAACAATCCAACTTGAGCGCTTTTCCAGAAAAAATATTTAGAGCAATATGTGATGCCATATGTTTTTGCTGGTTAGGGTTGAGCAACAAAGATGGACATATAACCCACACAGCAGTATTGGAAATCTATGAAACTTGGCCTTGGAGAAGCCAAGAATTCCCATGGTGAATCACCATGTTCCCTGGCTTCCCTGGCATGAAATGGTCAATTGCTTCCAGAACGCCCGTTGTTTTTTTCGAGAAAAACAATTAGAGATCAAGTTGGTTCGTAAGAGATCCCATTGCAGTCATTGATTTTTTTACCGCATGAGATTTGATTATAAGATATTATAACTTATACCATCTTGTATATTCTTATATAGTATTTAATATCAGAGTATAATGTGGTAAACCTGCTATATGATCCTAATAGTAAACCATCCCTAAGTCATCGCCATGTTTGTGGGTGTTATAAACCATCCCCAAGTGGTAGGTCTATGGCATTAGGTTGCCGACATTCACCATGATTGTTGGACCATGGAAAACTTGGCAGTTTGGACAGCTGATCATTGACAGCAAGATTACGGAGCAGGTCGGGTAAGGGTCGGGGCTGGGGCACCTGTGGAATCAGACCGTGTGGGGAATAGCTCCTGTGTGTTCCGGGGAGATAGCCATGAGATGTCAGACTTTAAGATTCCATAAGGTTCCACAATTAGTCTCTGGATCCTGTGGTGACTTAAAATAGACCCTGAACAGAACCATAACCCAAGCGGAAACGAATCTTCCAAGCTGTATCTGCCAGGGCCTATGTTAGCTGCGCAGGTGGACGACTGTGCCTTCGAGGATGCCTTGTTCCATGGCATGGCTGTGGTGCAGTGTCGACTTCCAAGCCTCGCTGCTGGGCCAAGGATGGGATATTTGTTCTCCAACCCAAGAACAGTGTAAGGTAGTGCCCCATAGCTAGCTAAGTCGGTTTTTAATTTTTATATATAACTCCAATCACTTGGGTTGTTTGGGAAGATCGATCTATCTATCTTCTGTCTGTCTGTCTGTCTATCTATCCATCCATCCATCCATCCATCGATCCATCCATCCATCGATCCATCGATCTATCTATCCATCCATCCATCCATCCATCCATCGATCCATCCATTCATCCATCTATCTATCTATCTATCTATCTATCTATCTATCCTATCTATCTATCTATCTATCTATCTATTCTATCTATCTATCTATTCTATCTATCTATCTATTCTATCTATCTATCTATTCTATCTATCTATCTATCTATCTATCTATCTATCTATCTATCTATCTATCTATCTATCTATCTATCTATCTATCTATCTATTCTATCTATCTATCTATCTATC
>Ga0126342_10003195_pt1 | contig 26798 bp, 24 predicted proteins | sample Cyp1metagenome_FD_92528 | JGI IMG/M metagenome (GOLD analysis project Ga0126342, IMG submission 92528) | Coral microbial communities from Lord Howe Island, Old Settlement Bay, Australia - Cyphastrea 1 metagenome | ecosystem: Host-associated > Invertebrates > Cnidaria > Coral ...
AATTCAAAAGCTTGAGTTCCCCATACGCGTCAAGAGCCTTTATCATATCTGCGGTAAGATCATCATGGCCGGGCGCTTTGCCCTTACGCAGCTTATCAATGGCAGTTGAAAGTTCTACCGAGGTATGGAGCCATTGGTTCCACATGAAAGTTCGATATGTAGTCAGCCAAAGTCCTGGAAAAGGAATCAGTGGACAGCGGTTGCCTAAAAACCACTCTGTACGATGCCAGGTCCCTCAGCAAAGAATGATGGCTGAGAGCAACAGCGCTCAGCGCATGCTCGCTGATGTATGCCACCACACGAGAACAGACACGTTCCGTGGATGTCGTCTCCGATCCTGAAGCCTTCACAGTGGCATTGAGCGGCGTGAGGTGGCTGATCTCCATGCCGCGACATATGATGAACCTGTTATCCATCGCCATCTCAACGGCTTCATCACATATTTGACGGGAGATGAGCCACTGCAGCAAGTGCTGAGAGTTACCGCTGTCGTACTCTTCAGACAAAACTGGTAGCTCTGCAAAGTGCTGCTGCCAGTTGTCTTCATCAAGTTCTATGTTCAATTCAAAACAAGCGGATTTTGTAACTGCATATTTTGTCGGTTATTAATTTAAGTCCTACAAAGTTACAAAGTACTTGTTCGCAAAGTTTCCACCAATTCCAGAAAGATCAAAAAGCAATGGTGGGCAAAGAAGCACCAGGAGTGATCGCCCACTACATGGATTCTGTGCAGGAATCGTCAGTGAGTAAAACAATATACTACTGTAATATTATCTAACAATATTACTCACAGAGTACGCAGTACATAAACTTACGGTGGATTAGTGGGTGATATCCGGGATGTCCTAGTTCATTAACCACTTATGAGGATACAGTACATCGTGGGGTGATTTTAGATGGCTGATTTCACCATATTCCCTTGATCTTGGAAAACAAAAACACTTTTGTAAAGGTGAACTCACCCCAAAAAATAGTAACATATTTCGAGAATTTATTGAAAGTACATGAACGTACTATAGTCATTGATCAATGATTCAAAGTCCTTTTTGGATCATCGAGAACATTGCCAATCTTAGATATTCCCATTAATACCAAAAGACTAAAGGATTAAAGTATCCATCTAAGATTGACCTAGTTTGGATCATCAAGAATAAGACATCCCTGAAACATCCTGAAACATCCAAGCGACTGATCCGGGTGATCATCCAACTCCTCGGCTTCCAATTCCTGCGGAAAAATTCTTCCAGACCGCGGTATGAATAGGTCCGGCCCTACTTCTTCCCGTGTCATAAGGCCTGTGGACAGCAATAGAGGCCCCAACCACAAGGGGGTTCTATATATTGTGTATATATATATATATAATCCGACAGGTAGGGTAAACCACCATATACACATTGCTGTGGGAGGTTGGCGACGGTCTCCGAGAGAACTAAAGCTATCAGCAGTTTCAGCTGTGTTTTAACCATGTTCAGCTGATATGTTTTTGAACTTTTTCCCCTATATTCGTCATGCCGCTTGGGATTAGTCCATAGTATAAACATCCACCCGTATCTACCAGTCATAAAGAAAGGTGTCTCCACCCATCATGAATCACAGTTCGCCTCGTTCACCAACTTACCAATCGTTTAGGGGCCCCACAAAAGGATGTGCAGGTCATGTGTGCCCCAGGAAAGCCAGGCCGCTGTTCTCACAAAAAAAAAGTAACTCTACCCTTAGTGGTAGATATATCTACAGTCAGTTAATCATTAAATATAACTAGTATGAGTTCGTATACACTATACCCTCCGGTCATTTAACATAGCCATGGAAGGCATGGCCCATAGAAATAGATGGTTTACCTATTAATAGCATGGTGATTTTCCATGGCAAACTGTTAGTCATAACCAGGTGGTAAACACATTTCACAGGGGCGCAGCCTATGGCAATGATGCGTCGTATGTTTGGACCCATGGGATCTCCTGCAGGTAGGCGTCCAAGAGCTTGTGATCTGTCCTCCGACCTAAGCGCCATGGATGAAAAATCTTCGCTTGTGAAAAGTGCTTCATTGGATTTCATTGGTTTATTTATTACAATTGTTGATTTTGCATTTTTTTAAGTATTCCATTTAAGTGTTTGCTCTTCTTTGAAACACAGAGAACAAAACATATTGAAACGTGTAGTGTGCCTATACGCTGTGATAACTTCCTTGACGTTTAGAGCAAATTACATGTAAACCAGCCATGCTGCTGGGTATTGATGGCATTTGGTTCTACACCAGGATCTAATAGAACCGGAGATATTCTGCCAACCAACAGAGATACTACGAAATCTCCAAGGTCTTTAACAGTTGAAGCTTCTTTAAGTGTTCCTGCTCAATCGTCAAAAAAGGAATGTCACCCGTCACCCATGTTCTATTACGGTGATCTCCAGCATGTGGCATACTGTTGATGAGGATAGCTGAGAGACAGTTTACTGTTTAACTGTTGCGATTACCAAAGACCAAAGATTCCATGTGCTTTGGCTTGTTTTTTGTTCAGGTGCCTTCAGTTGGAGCGGCAGGGATCTCTGTGATGTGATTTGGAGGTGGGCACCCACTGAACAGTGGAGCGTTCCCTGAGCTGTTGCGTGTCTCACGGCTCTTTTTGTTGAAGACCCTAGTAATCGGAACCGTGGCTTATCACAAGGTTATAACCCCAGTGAAAACATGCTACAACTGAACTACATAATCCGACTTCATTACCCGGTCTGAGTTAACTGGAGTAAACTGACCACAAGCACGATTCCTGGGGTGAACCGCCAAGTTCATGCAAAGAGCCGCCGTTTTCCAACAGTCGGATTTGGATAGGTGAAAAAGCAACTTTCAGGAAGGCCCCCCCAATATAAGCTGTTTCGCAAGCACATCAACCTATAGACTATAGATATATCCATTTCAAATTTTCAAATCCCAAATAAACATATATAAATATATCTTATATTTTATCTTATACGAACAAAAAAAAAGTGTGTCTCAAAATGCGGTATCTCCCAGAAGTTAATATTACGATCAAAATGATGATAAACCATTCCAAACCATTGTATTTTTGGAGTACCCTATTTTCAGACCCATATGGATGGCCGATGACATCCATTTCTATCCAGTCATAGACCTGGGGGTGCAACAACCAGCTCACGAAATGTCATGTAGCTGCTAGCAGTTTCCGGTAAACTGAAGGTCTAGGAACCCCTTAAAGCAGCAAACGTCTTCCAGCTTGTGAGCTGGCGGTTGAGCCACCCTCATATGCTCGTCAATTGGGGTCCCATTTTGAGGGTGAAAAGATATCGAAAACGTGTTTGAAACCCACCACCTTCAACAAGATTCTGCAACCACTTTCCCAACAACAACCCAACCGGATTAAAAGTGTAGAATAGCGACTTTGGTGTTTGTTTTCCACTCCTATTAGCTATATTACCCATCATGGCCTTTTTTGGGTGGTTATTAGCTACCATTTTTTACCTGGCTTGTCTTCAGGTTGACAGAAACTCCTTTTGTACTGCTAGCCTGCACCAGGTTCAAAAGACTTACCTATTTGAGTGTCTGAAAATAGATATCAACACCTATTGATGAGTGTATATGGAATATCCCCTATTATATATGGGATGAACTATGGGTTATATAATGTTATACAAATATAACGGTTATGACGTGGATTGTAGACCACTTACTAAGTGGGATATGTGCGTGCACGTATGATGATCAAATAAAATGATGAACCACATGATTTAGGGTTGGCTCGATTCCAAACAACGCAGATTCTTTACCAGTTGTAAGATGATCTAGATGGACACAGCATACCCATATGCTCCATGGCTCCATGTATGCCCATATGCTCCATGGCTCCATGTATGGTATATTTACCTACATCTGGGCACTTTTTGCGGTAAAAAGTAGTAAACGCTGCATAGGTGGGATAAACGAATATGTTGTGTATATATATTTATAAATATTGTACATACATATGTCTTATGTCTCTTCTGTGTATCTCCTCTTATACACACTTATACAAAAACCACACCCATTCACAGGATCCAATTGAAGAATTTCCAGGATCCGTTTCTACAGCGATTGGAGTCCACGGTACCGCTTACGGCAGTCGAATGCTGTTTATCCACCTCCTTAGCTCAAGAAGTGAGAGGAATGGGGGTTCCCAGGTGTGAACAGGCGACGCCAACGACTAAGCCGTGCTTAGAAATCTGATGGATTTCAAGTTCATAAGGATGTGCTTAAGCACAGTTTACAAGTTGTTTACGCCGATCAGGAATTTCCTTGTGCAAGGCCATTGAAATACGCAAGGTTCCATTTCCAATTACACCGCTTTGGTTTCGGTGACCATTGGTAATTGGTACCAAACTCTTCAAAAAAAACAAATGCCTACAGGTTCATGGGAATTCTGTACATGCCAGGACTCAAAAGTTGTTACTGATCGCAGTGACAACGCAGATGGAAATTGGATAAACCCAAACCATATATGGGTTACTAAGTGTTTGGAGACTTACTAAGCGAGATGGACATCCAAGAAGTCAGGGCCTTCAGGGTTGCCAGAACCAGCCAGGAACTGACTATATAATGAAACCAACTCATGGACGATTTTCTGGAAAAACACATGGTTTCCCTGCCACCCTCAAGGGATGTCCATACCACGCTCAATGATATACCATGTCTCTGCCATGTTGCTGGTTGGCTTCAGGCCCCAGAAAGGTTGGGCTCAGAATCCCCAATACAGTTGAACATAAAACATGTTTGAAACCATAATCAAGACAAACATAAACTTCCAGCGGTCGATATATCTACCAAATAAACAACACTTATGTAGCCTAGTGAATTCAAACTATAAATCCCCCAAGTGTTGCGTGTTTATTGAACTCATTCTTGCTGGATTTCGCCCTCCCCCAATTAGGGAAAGCCGCCGGTGACTTTGGTTTCACCTTGGCGAGATGCTTGGGATTTGCCCTTGTTGTGGTTGCTGTTTGTTTCAGCCCTATGCATAAAGCCGACATAAAACCAAATATTTCTAGAGTCCGCTAGCTGCACAGCCCCATGATGCTTTACCTATGTGCATGAAAACACATTTGCATTGTGTGTATGTGTAGATGTATGTATGTATGTTTTAAAATAAAGTATGGTAATATATATACACACATATATATATATATATACATAGTATTTTTATATATACATAAATGTAAATCGTTGTAAATAAGAAATTCCTAAAATGTATAATGTTACATGCATTCTATACGTGTTTCTCAAACCGAATGGGCATCGCAACTGCCGTTGCTTGGTCGCCCTCTTGGGGTGACATTAACCCTTCAATTGATTGAATAATATTGAATACCAAAAAATGGAGACTCCCATATCCCCATTAGGAATTATTAAGTACTTTAACTATACGATCAACTCCCACCATTTGCACCGTGTTTGGAAGAGTTCGACGTGATCATCATCATCATCATCATCTCATCGTCTTCCTCGTCTTCCTCGTCTTCCTCGTCTTCCTCGTCTTCCTCGTCGTCGTCGTCGTCGTCGTCGTCGTCGTCGCTGTCGCCGCCGCCGCCGTCGCCGTCGTCGCCGTCGTCGTCCTCGTCATCGTCATCATCATCATCATCATCGTGTCATTGTCATCATCGTCATCATCGTCATCATCATCATCATCATCACCATCACCATCACCATCATCATCATCATCGTCATGGTCATCGTCATCGGCATCGTCATCATCGTCATCATCGTCATCATTGTCATCATCATCATCATCATCATCACCATCACCATCACCATCATCGTCATCATCATCAGCATCATCATCCTCATCGTCATCGTCATCGTCGTCATCATCATCATCGTCATCATAATCACCATCACCATCACCACCATCATCATCATCATCGTCATCATCATACATCATCATATATCATCAAATATCATTTATCATCAAATATCATCAAATATCATCAAATATTTAATATCATTAATACAGTCAAATATAGTCATACATCATCATATATCATCATATATCAACATCATTGGTATGCTGCATCGTGATCTTGGGCACAGCATCAAAGTCTTGTGCAAGGTCGACTGAGCGTTATCATCGCCCCATCCCGCCCCACCCCGTCATCTAAGGCGGAGCATCAAAGTCTTGTGCTAGGTCGGGTGAGCACTAGCATCGCCCCACCTCACCCCACTCCATGTGAGCGTAGCATCAACATCCTGTGCAAGGTCGAGGGAACGTGGTCGAAGAAACGGTAACATCCCGACCCCACCCGACCCCATGCGAGCGTAGCATCAACATGGAGGGAAGGTGGCCGATGGAACGTCAATATCCCCACCCCACCCCACCCCATGTAAACTGTGGTGCAAATGGTGGGCGTTGCGTCTAACTCTACGTATACTTACAACACATTTATCTTAATGTTTTTAAATATCATATATTGCATATAAGCATATACATATATATATAATTACAGTATACATATTGGACAATTTGTCTTAAAATGGGCTATTCCAAATCCATGCGTTTATCGATTTTCAGGCAGACATCTGGCTGAAGTGTACTAATTCACTAACCTGGAAATAGCTGTTATCATGCAGTCATTTGGGGATGATTCCCCTTGCTAGCCATCATTCCAGTGACGTCACGGCTTGAAGTTAAATTATAATTCATCCAAATACATGACATACCCGTACATAGTTATGCTTCGGGGTATATTAATCTCATTACTAATCTCTACTGGTTCCTATGAAGAATCGCTATTGTTGGTGCTTCAATCCCATTACATCCCCACAATATATCACCAGCATCGTGGGATCATCGCTGTGCGAGTCGCGACCTCGGCGACCTCGTCTTGCGGCTCCGTCTCAGCATCCTCCGGTGACATAGCGGTGACAAGAATCATCGGGAAATCTGTGGTGAAATCCAATGTTTATGGGAAACACATATGTTTAAGTATGCTAAACTATGTTAAACTGTTAAAGTTCAACAACTTTTCAGGGTTGGAACGTAAAATGGGTATGGTCCAAGAATAGGGTACCAATGGACCTGCCAAATTGGTGATGCTAGTGTTTAGCAATCCGTTCTTTCTGGATATATGATCGTAAACCATACCTATACGTAAAAGCCCAAGTGTCTCTGATTGGAACGCGAACGGTTTGCATACCAGAAACAACTGTAATTAAATGATTGTTGATCATGGAATTTATGCTCTCAGTATCTTAAACTCCTTTTGTTTGGAGTCTACACCTGTAAGACCCCTGTTTTTGCTGTGTGCCTGGGCGCTGTGGCCTTAATATTCCCAAGGTTTTTTCCGCATGCTTCCCCCTATTCAGATGGTCCCGAACCAAAGACCCACCAGTCACGGGTTTGCTCACCTTTTTGCTGGGCTACCTTCCAGAAAACTCAAATAGATGTAATAACATGGCTGTTGCATATGTTTGCAGGAAAGTGATCTAGGAATTGCGTTTTTTTTGCCACATCGATGATCGTTTTCGGGCGGGTATGTTTTCACAACAACCAGATTGCTATCAAAGCAAGGCTTGCTCAGCGGTGCCCTGCTGTTCACAAAATGCTTGTCCTGCTGGGATATGAACAATATCAAGTGTTGAGCATGCTTGGTGTAAAAAAATATTCATGCCCTACAGCAAAAAAAACCTTTCTGGATTCTGAGACTGTGATGGTGGCAGTTGGAGGACCAGGGATTGATTTTCACCTCAAAAAATGATATCGTACAAGTGTGAGCATTGTGTATAATGGAGGGACACATGTTTGCGAGGGCAGCTTTCAAAGGCACAGTGATTTCTTGGCAATTATTTGCACGCGGTTCTGAGATTTCTGAACAAAGAAACACAAGCACTGTATATATATGGCTAGCGGCTAACGGTGTTTGGTGCCTTGCCGGTATCAAAGCATTCGGTATTCACATGTTTTTTTAAGGTGCAAACACGTACAAATTTGCTAAGTAACCATGCGGTTCCTCATTTTTTTGCATGTGCAGGAAGGCTTTGAAGTGACAAGCTGCTTGTAAACCCATCCAACCGTAGATATATCAGTTGCGACCGCCACTTAGCGTAGTCAAGTACATCAACTTACCGAACAACATTACCAAATCAGAAGCCCTCAACGCTCTTCGGCATCTGGGGGCCATCGTAAAGAGTTTGACATAAATATCAGGATTGGTTCAATCGAATGGTTTGCAGGTAAAATCCCAAGCTGTATGGTTGAATCCGCATTTTTTATGGCTAACTCCTATAATATTTATTGGTGAATTCACAAGTCGTGTTGGCTTACTGTTTATAATCGTGGTTCATGTCCTTTTGGTGAACGGCACCACCTATTGGTTGGTTGAATCCGAGATCTTTTTGATGACCAAAGGGTAAAGGGTATACATCTTTCGCTTCTGCAACGTCATATATTTCAGGCCACATCACCCGATTTTGCAGGTTCCAAAATTCGCCTTTCGTTCGTTTTGGTGGTATCCAGTGGCATTCCAATTTTTAGACGCACCAGTGTGGATTCGTAGATTTCAGAGATCCCACAAAACTAGAGAAAATGGATGGTCAAGTAAGGCCATCCCCGAAATTTCCACACATGAAATGACATAAATCATAATTCCTAATTGTATCCAGTATCCTCCAGTTTTCACCTTCCATGACTCCATTTCCGATACCTTTGGGCCGTCCCATGACGCCCCTTTCCCGCGCCTGGAACCTGGTACGCCGTGGCGGTTCCTGCGCCTTGCCACGCTCCTCCTCCTCCTCCTCCTCGTCGTCCAATTCCTGAGATATGGGGTCAGCCAAAGCCAGGACCTCAATCGTTTCCATGGACGAAACGGTACCAGTTGTCAAATGAGATTCAAATTTGGAGAAATCTATATGATGGTAACAAAATGTGACAAATGCCAGTTCAAACTGAGGAATCTCGCGTACCAAAACATCTGACCAAGAATTTGGATTTGATCAACATATAAATGATACAAGGGGGTGCCGACAGCTATAAGTTGCAATGGTTTGCAATGTTTGCTGGCTCCAAAATGCTCCAAACCCCTGGTATCACTATATACTGCGATATATAATCTATACCGTACCATAAATCCGACCGTTGGCCTAGTGAATCCATGTGAATCCTATAACCAGCTAGACCATCGCCTTGTAATTCTCATGGCCAAGCCCTAGCAGTGGATCTAGCAGCTCTTGGTCTCCCAGGAATTCTATGGGAAAGTTACAATCCCAGCGAAAGAACTGGAACATCAAACTTTCAAACCCATGTTTTTTCCTATTGGGTGGATAAATGTTCCTGGGGTTGGAAAAGCGCTGACATTTGCTTAGGGGAAAAACAAACCTCTCTTATTGCTGGACTTGCAGGTGGTAAAGTTCCAATCAACCGGCCAGTGGTATATCGCTAGCTACGTATGTGTTAAATAGATCTCAATAGGGGTTGTAGACGGGTTATAGATGGGTTTTAGATGTATTACAGATGGGTTATAGATTGTGGTATGGTCTGGCTATCAAGTGAGGCCGCAGATGCACCCCGAAGTAGCTACCAACGATATAGGTTTGAAGCAGTAAAGTTCAAACAACCAACATAGGCATTCAACGTGATTCAACCAGCAGCAATAGTGATACAAACAAGTTCTGGAGAGAGGTGCCATCAACAAACACTGCTGACGCACGCACGGCTGCAGGAGTACGATTTACTATAGTTCCGCCAAGCATCGTCCAGCATTTCTTGTAGAACATCTGATTTGGTTCTTCTGCCTGAAGTAAAGACCGGAAACCACTGGGTCTGGGGGTTGAGACAGTTGTGCAATTACTATCAAGTACGTATATGAATGTATATGTTATGACTATATCCGGGCAAATTTCTGATTTTAAGGGCTATCGAACGACCATTTCAAGTGATTCTAAAGCACGCAGAATTGGATATATATAATTAAAAAACATTGCCATTCATGGCAAAAAAAATCATTTGGCGTGTTCCTGGAACTGGGACCCACTAAATCATTTTTAGTCCAGAATCCGATGTGCAGTTCCACTTAATAAGTGTGTATTGGCCAAACTCATAGACGTAGTATCCCAACTTATGCAATTTATAATCATGGTTCACCCATCAGAACCCCCAAAACACCATGTGGACTTACCCACTACTGGCCCGACCAGGACGGGTCCAAGGTGCTCTTGACCGTCTCACGGACGGTTGGTACCACTGGATGAGGTCCTGCCTCTTCCTCCTGCAGTTTTTGGAGAGTTTGTGGTGCGGCTTCCAGTGCCGGATTCGCAGTGGTTCAGACAATGTTCAGACTGGTTCCGGAGGCTCCCGTGAAGGTTGCTCCAAGGGTTCCGGTGCAGTTCCAGGTGGTTGTCGAGATTCCAAAGGTCCCACACTTCTGGAAAAATGTTGTTCCAGTTCGGTTTTGGGGTGGTTCCGGGTGGCTCCGGGTTCTGCTGCGGGTTCCGCGGTGGAAGTTTCGGTGCAGGTCGGTGTTGGATCTGGTTCCAGTGCGCCACAAGTAGTGTTGAGATGTTTTTTTTGTTGTGCATTTTTTTTAAATCATGCTTGCTGGTGAGGATTCAGTCTCTGTTGGCCAAAAGCAAATTTTGCATCCTCCTTGTCATTCCCTGGGTGGGTTCGCAGTGGTCCATTTTGGAGGGAACCAGCCTTTTTGTCTACAAAATGGTTGTGGGACCTCTTCTCCAGCCTACCAAATGGTATGGCCATAGACCCTGGGCACTTCATGGCCTACAAAATGGTGGTGCCTGTCAATTGTCTTGGATCTCTTGAATCCACAACCATTTCGATATTTTTCATCCAACAATGATCAAACAGGCGCATTCATGCTCTTATAGAAATTGTTTTAAAAGAACAGAGCCATTTTGTAGAGTTTACACCTCCCCAGGAACACAGTTCAAACTGCCTTTTTCCCGCTGCCATTTTGTAGAGCAAAACCATGTCAATCGTCCTTTTTGCGGCTCTTCTGGTGTCTGCGCGGCCGTATCATCCCCAACGCCCAACACCGCAATGCAATGTGCCAAAAGCACCAAGTGCGTGAGGGCGAACATTGCTGTCAGGTGGCCCGGGCAAACGCAAGTTCCTCTGAGCCAACCGTGGCAACCATAATCTGGCACATCACAAAACATGTATACATGTATATATATATAAATAGAAAATGGTAAATGTCTTGGAACAATTGGTTCTCTATAGAATGGCTACCTGGTTTTTGCTTACCAATGGCCAACTCATATTATCTTTAAAAAAACAAAACGTACCCTGAAAAACCTCTAGAAAACGTGTTTTTTGTTTCTTACAGATCTGTTGGGCTTGGTGCCCATACATGATCATGCCATCAAAATAAAAATGACAAAACCAACTAACACCCACTAATTACTACAAAATTGTAGCCCTGACCCATTTTTCAAACTCATTTGCCACAGAAGTGTCACTTTATGGAGGGTCAACCTATACCATTCTGTGGTGCAAATGGCGACGGCGATAATTTTTCTGGTTTCATTGTTTGGTTGACTCTGTTGCTGTCTTTTTTTGATTGGTCCATAGAATTGCCAGTGGTGCCCCGTCGTGCTGGGGAGGAAGTTTTGAAACACTGACATGACGATAAAAAAACGATGGCTGTACGAATGCCTGGGAGATGCAGAAGCAATGAAGTGTTGAGGCTGTGATTTGCATCAACGAATGGGTCTAGCAAATTGTTGCTGAGAGGCCAATGAAATGACATGAAAAAAATCAATGCACAACGGTTGGATGAATTGAAAAAACAATCTATGCATGAATGAACGAATGAAGGAAAGAAACAGGGAATGAACAACTGAATGAATGAAGGAAAGAAGGAATGAAGGAACAAATGAATAGATAAATGAATGAATGAATGAATGAATGAATGATTGAATGAATGAATGAATGAATGAGTGAATGGATGGATGGATGAATGGATGAATGAATGAAGGAACGAAGGAATGAAGGAATGCATGCATGCATGCATGCATGGATGGATGGATGGATGGATGAAGGAATCAATGGATGAATAAAGGAAGGGACGAACAAACGAATAAATGAATGGCTGACTGGCTGAATGAATGAAGGGAGGAAGGAACGAATGAAACAAGGAATGAATGAATGATTGACTGACTGACCGTTGGAATCAACCACTGAATCAACCAATGAACTGATCAATGAAACGTTGGATGGATTAAACAATCAATGAACCAATGAAAGAACTGTTCCATGGGTGAGTGGTCCAATGGATGAAGCGGTAGGCGGATGAATCAATAAACCAACCGACGATTCAATGAACGACTGAACCAATGAGTGAGTGAATCAATGAGCGGATCAATAAATGCAAGGATGGATGAACAGGTAAATGGATCAATGAATATAAATGAACGAATCAATGAAGCAACCGCCAGTTAATTACTAACAACCAGCGAGTCAGTGAATCAATGAACCATTGAATGAACCAATGAGTCAATGAAACTCAGCTACTTATTCTCTGACCCGCTCCTCCTCTGAGCTACCGCCCTTTCGCGGAGCTATCTCTTCAATTCTTCTTTTTGCCGAGCCAGTACAAGGTGGCGACCCCCTGGTTACTAGAAGGTGTTTTTTTAACCCCGCAACTAAAGATGTATCTATCATAAACCCACGGTACTGGGGTTATAAACCAACTTAACTAGCTATGGGGCACTAACTTGCACAATGCGTTTTCCAACCTCCAGCTGCAATCCCGGAAAGCACGAGAGGCACCATGCTCCAAACGATTTGTTGCAGCTTTTACAATGTGTTTTGCAACCTCCAGCTGCAGTCCCCCAAAGCTGCAGAATCACTCATACTCCCCTTGCGCGCAGCTGTGCCAATGCGTTTCGTCACCTCCAGTTGCAATCGCGAATAGCAGGAGCCTCACACCAAATTGAACAACATGCACAACAGGGACGATTCTGCAGTCTGTGCCCTTCAGTTTTTAGATACTTTTCTGCGAAAACGGGCTCTCACTATACAGTCTCGTGCGGTTTTTGGGCGACAGCTTTACCAGATCGAACATTCGTGGAAACACAGACCCTACCTCAGCGACGCGTGGAGCCACCCTACCTGTAAAAGCACAGGGACTCGCGCCGCACTTCCATGGTTTCACCAGCGAACCTACACACTCCCAGACTGTTACTGTCATCTTTTGTTACCACTGTGGTTGACATGATGAAAAGACTGACCATGGACATTCGTTCGTAACTCGGAAGTTTGCAAACTATAAACTTCCTTTGATATAACCCCCATAGAACCATCAGTCAGCATTAATTTCACTTATCAGCTACAGCAGCTACATCCCAATATGTTTGATGGTTGGATCCCATTTAAATGCCATGAATCACCGGACCATATACCTTCTGGCTATCAAACATGGCTATGGAAAATGGCGCAGCTATGAGTTGAAAATGGTGCAGCTGAGATAGCCAGAGGATAATAATATATCCATTCGGTTGATTTTGATCATAATCCTATGAAATCCCCAAAAATAAGAATCCATTTTTCCTGGTTCAGTTGATTATGGCGCTGGTGGTTTTGTCTCTTCACAGGCGCTCCTCCACATCTTCAAGTGCCAGGCCTGGTCCGACGCCATTTTCGAAGCCTAGCTGGGGCTTTTTGTTCATCCCAGTCAACTATGTACATTTGCCACATATATACTACAGATATATCTACTATAGATATATCTACTATAGATATATCTACTATAGATATATCTACTATAGATATATCTACTATAGATATACCCAACTCTGGACTGTTGATAGGCCTACTATCTACTATAGATATATCTACCGAGAAATTGATTGAACAAAAAAACTATGATTGTTTAACACACATTAAGTATAGATATATCTACAATACACCCTAGTGAAATTGGAGTTGAAACCAACTTAGCCACTCGCAAGGTAAAGCCGTCCCCCCCAGCGACCTGTTTGTTGGATTATTTTTGTGTTTGGAGGTTGCTTTCAAGGTAAGTAAAATTAGTGTAGTTGCTTCATTTATTTCACTGGCGTGATGCAAATACCAACTTACAAACGGGCCTGAAGCACCAACTGCGTGTTTCTGGGCAAAACAGCTGGATGTGTGATGCGTGGTAAACAAAACAAACACACATTGAGCTTTAGTCGTCCTACCCATATAGTCGCATTACATCATCTTAATCCAAACATTACAGTAAATATCTAGGACCCCAAAATGAATAGATTCAAATCAAATCAGGGTTCCAAACAAATTTAATATTAGAGGATGTGATTGTAACCATGTTTTCCCATGCATTAGTATATTTGCTACAAGAAGGTGCCCCCCAAGGTGTATTTTCACCCATCAAGGTTAATCAGCTAATGGGGATAGACCAGCAAACAGTTCACTTGGAGGCATCACCTTGTAGCACCGGAGGGCCAACAACCGGCAAAGGGTACTGACTGGATCATATCCACCCCCGGACCAGCCAGCCCCTACATGGATGTGCATCCCAGTTAGTAAGTCGGTATTTAACCATATTATGCCCCAGTTGTATGTGGCCATGTGTACACACACATATATATATATATATACAGTAAATTATTTGCATACAATCCTTTGCGTTAAAAAACCATAAACCAAATACATCCAAATACGATCTATAAATCTAAAACATGCGGGCTGTTAGCTTGGGGGTATCAATTGTAGCTGTCTATAGGGCCCCCTATATCGGTACCACTCTGGGGGTATTGATTTTAGCTATCTATAGGGCCGCATTGAACCGTTCTTTTTCCACAGGGCGATGCCGCCGTTCATTAACTAACTTAGTTTACAACTGCAATCACTGTTGGATTGATAGCAAATATATCGAACGAGTTCATGGGGTTCATGAACCAACTTACAACATCTTAAAACATCTTAAAACTGGGGTGCACCAGATTGAAGGTACGTTCCACTGGATTTGGGTGGTCCCTATCCCAATCTGTAAAGTTCCCCAGGGCAAATTGGCATAGTCCATTGCAGTGTTTGAGCTTGACACCGCGGTATCACGGCGGTTGTTGCTTTTTAAATGATGGACATTCAGAGCAGACAATGGAGCTACTAATTCATCAGACCGAAGTTCGAAGATGTTTAACAATCACCAAGCTAGAATCCGCCGGCCTGCCGGCGTGTCTGATTGGAAGGTGTTGTTCTTGTTTCTGTGGCTTGTCCTTGTTCCTTTGTTCTCTTGCTTCGCGTTTTTGCTTCGTCTGAATCAAGGTCGCCCCCCCCTCCCCCCCCAGTAATTACTCATTTGGTATGCATTCCATTGGTTGTTCAAGCACGCACTTGCTACTCAAGCTGCTTCTGATCTACGGCTCTGTCTTCGTCTCTTCTTCTCTCATGCTTCCACCTAGCGTGCACGTCAACCTCCCTTGGGGCAATCTCTCTCCCCTGTCTCCTTCCATGCAGCGGTCTGCTGTCAAGCCAGAAGCTCATACATAGTACCTGGCGCTACTTTACTGGAAACGGTACTAATTTGGTATACGGTCAATAGGTTGTTACAGCAAACCTTGCTACACAAGCCGCTTCCGTTTTACGGCTTTGTCTTCGTCTTCCTTTCTTATTTTTCTTCTTCTTCTTCTTCTTCTCCTTCTTTTCTCTTCTGCTCTCTCGCGGGCTTCCACCTAGAATGCACATCAAACTCCCTCGGGGCCACCTCTCTATGGCCGGCGGGCTTGCCGAAGGCAAATAAATATTTTTGCCGGGTTGGTTCCACTCATTGATGGTGACATCGTTGTGAGGTTGCTAACATTCATCCGGTCACCTAGATTAATCCTCAGAGCGATCACTGGTGCAAAGTAGGGTAGGGACCACATAGCCCGTGGCCCATTCTTTGTCCAGGCCCCAGTTTGATGAGTAGAGCGTCGTGTTGATGGTTGATCGTGAATCCATAGACTAAATGCTTCGATCTCTGGTTTCTTGGCCACATCCCCATCTGTCTGTGATAATGTAGAGCCCCATGTGCTTTTCTTCACCCGATTCAAAAACTATTGAAGAACAAAACGAATAACCAACATGCAAAACAAAAACCCTTAACTTGGCATCATTGTCAAACTCAAGAAACCTTGGCAGTAACACTTTACCGATTTGCTAGAGGTTCAACTTGGTTGTGGGCGAAAAAACATGGCCCAGCTTCGAACCTAAAACTCTTCGGCTAAAATCTACACACCTTCACCAGTGCCAGTGATGCTTGAGGGAACCCCTGGCCCAAGAACCTTCATGCTCCACATGCCCAGGAATCGGCGCGCTGGCACCCTCACGATTTTCCTCAGGGTGTAGTGAACTATGCGACACAAAAAATGGAGTTCTAAACTGGGTGCGCCAGAAAATGCTGGGGGATATTTTTGATGTCTAACATTGGTAATGGCGAAATACTATGGTGATATTTGGGGAGATGCCGGGATGTAGTGGAGACGTCTGCCACTAATGAAAGCGGAACATGACCAACAACTTGTTTTGGGATTTTTGGGTACTCACATTTCAAAAAAATCGGATGTTGAAGATGTAAAGCAACATTTCGAATTCAATATATGTATGTATATACTACATATATATTAATTATGGTAACTACATTTAAATATACGGGCCTTAAAATATACGAACAGGTATTTTAGACTACCTCCGGGAAGGTTTTTCTTGGCCCCCCAGGCCATTTGAACATACGGAATCCAATTCATTTAAACATACGGGTGCTGCATTTAAATATACGAACTGGTATTTCATACTACCTCCGGGGCCTCGCGGTCTGGCCCGCCCTCCACATATTTAAATGTCGTTACCGTATGTATATATGTGTATTAATATACATACATATCATATATACATCATATGTATGCGCGTGCATGTGCAGAACAACATGTTCATAACCGAGTGAAATCGGGTTTAAGTTTAAAATAGGATACTCCTCAATCAATTGACTAGCCCTCATGATCCCCATCAACATGTACATTCTGAGGATATCCCATATTTTTCACAAAACCATAAATCAACTTAGCTCAAAAATAAGAAGAAACAGTTGGGTGCTGGATTGGCCTCTTGTGAGGATCAAAATAAGCCTTCGGACTATGAATTTCTTGGGGCTATTTATGAAAGATTTTGAAAGTATGGGATAACAAGACGAAGAATGCATCAGTGGGCTGCCCTCTGGATTTCTGGTTGACATTGCGGCATCACCTTCTTGGCGGTGAACTACCCACGAAGCGCAAGTGAATTAGTTAAAGTTAAGCCCAGTGAATTCAGTAGGGTAAGCCACTTACGCTGGCTTTTCACCAGACAGTATGCTCGTGTGCTATAATTGGTTTATAACTACAATCAGTTTGTTTTTGAACCCCATCCCATTTCCGGGGGTGAACCACCAATTCACCCCCGCTGCTTTCACAAACCGCCGCCAGCATGCGAAAGCGTGCGAGCGCGCTGAGGAGGGCGCTGGCGTCGCTTCGCTGTGGACACCCTCTGTGGCCGGCAGAGCCCATTTAATTTCCTGGCCGTGGTGGGTTCAGGCCTGAGGAATGGGGTTCTGATGGATTTTATAGTACGACATGTCATCAAACTCAGCGGTTGGACACGAAGACTAGTGGTTTGATCAATAGAAATACTGAAATAAGGAGCAGGAAAACATGTAGGTAAACGGACACATATGACACATATTATACATATTATTGATTTAAACATCAAACATGATGGAAAAATATGGGGAACATGAATTTTAAATTCCTTAATGAAACACATCAAAATCCCTTCCCGCTAAAATTAAAGGCACCCCAGAATAAAGATTGGACATAGAAGCAGGTCGACACGTTTTTGAATTGTTATGTGGTTGCCTTTGTCCGGCCTTTTATATAAATTAAACTGCTGAGACTGGCGTGTACACCCCTGCACCCCCCTATTTGGATTTTCAAGGAACCATTGGGGACCATTTCAATGGAATGGACCGTCAGGAACTGGCATTCTGGGAGCTCTTGAAGCACATGATTCTAAACGGCATCTGAAGGGAATCCACAACTCAAAAGTCTTGTCTCACCGTCCTCGGCAGCAAATCCGAATGCATTCAAAAGGAGTCTGAAGACAGCATAAAAAGAGTATGAGAGCAGTCTGAAAAGAACCGGAAAGCAGGTTGAAAGGAGCCTGAAATCACCTTGGAAAGAAATTTGAAATCATGTTTAGAGGAATATAAGAAATTATAAAAGCACCCTGAACAGGAATCCCAGAATTCTAAACTTCCTTCGGATATATAACAACAACAATGTCAACACCCCATTGCGCTCTGTCCTTCGGCAGGGGGAGGTGGTAATACTACGGGAACATTATTATACAAAATGAGATGTTACTGGAGCAGTATATGGAGGTTTCCTGAAATGGGGGGTGCCCCCAAATCATCCATTTGAATAGGATTTTCCATTATAAACCAACCATTTTGGGAATCCCCTATTTATGTAAACCCCCATACGTTGAACTTTGTAACTTGACCCCATGAATTGGTGTTGGATGCCGAATCGTTCAATAGTGAAAAAACAAAAAACAACAAAAATCTGTTCCAACAAGGGGTTCGGCTAAATAGTATTCTCTTGTTGGTTTTGAGGCTGCAAAAATGTCTACGCTGTCTAGACTGTGACCCCCTAACTTGTTGGCTGTGATCATTCTGGACAATTAATCCTCTATATGCGCCTACTCTAAACTAGCATTTAAAAATATCCGCAAATACCCACTGTTTCTGGGTGTCTGCTGGCCTTCGGCAGGAAAGTATCCATGCAAAACAAAAAAAAAAAGATAAGTCACAGCTGAGGTTTCTTAAGCTCCCGCAGAATATTCGGTCTTCCGAAGCTTGCAGTTGCAGAAATTAGACCAAATTCATTCCATGTTGGGATGGTTCCCCCTAGATCCCCCCGCTGTGCAAACATCATTTACTGTGAGGTCAGCCAGCGATACGCCCCTCAGAATTTAGGAGCTAACATGCCATGCCGATTTTTCCCCTACTAGGTTCAAAGCCTGGATCTGAAGTGCAATGACCGTTTCGGATTCTTAACAGGGTCCGACTTCGGCCCAAAACCAGGGGTGTAATTCTTGAGCTTGTATACGTGTCCATTCATCTCAGGCATTTTGTCACTGATTTAAGGGTTTCCCAAGCATGGAATCACTTGGTGGTTCATCACATGGGTATGTGGGGATAGCCTGGGATGAAAAGCAATGCAGTGCACTCCATGTAGGGTTCATAGGATAAACCACCAAAGCAGTATATCTCAAAAAAATGTACCCTTTAAATGGTAAGTTTAAAGAGGAAAATGAGCACGTTGATAGGGAACATATTGAGTAATCCCTGGAATTACAATTTTCAGACAAAGCCGAAAAATCCAGGAACAACTTCAGTCGGACAGCAACGGCATGCAATAAAATCGCGCACCTTGCCGATCTTGCTGACCTTGCTGACCTTGCTTTTTTTGCTGTGCATTTTGCTTTTTCTTCTCAAGAGAACCACCTCAGGAACACCGAGTTCAACAAGGGATTTCAGCAATGAAGCTTTAGCAGACTACAGAAATGGGCAAACTAAGGCGTGGAACTGGGTTGCAACCCCAACTCTAGTTATGGAATGGCAGAATCAGGTATACCCCAGCAGCATTGGAATATCAAAAAGAATGCAAAAACTCATGGAGAACCAATATAAATATGTCGAACTGGTGGAGAACATACATAGTACTCATATAGAGTTTGATAGTTTTTAAGTTATTAATATATTTAAACAATTTTAAACCTTCTATTCGAACTGCTGGTGATGTTTTAGCGGCTTGAAAAGTGTGCGTTGTGCGTATTGTCTGTGACCGGTCTGCTGGGGTGGACGACTTGCTCAGATGCTACTCTGATGATGTGTGGGGCGGGGTGGAATCCAATTCTTAACCAAAAAATGTTGTGAGTGAAAAGTTACAAACAATTTTTAGAGTGAAAGGGTATTCCATTTTGCGATTGCGTTCGAAAAACAAAGGCGAACAGTTGTTTGCGATGGAGCAAAGTGTTTTCTCAGACTGGCAGCAGCTCACAAGTTGACACACGGCATGTTCTCATAATATCTTGTCGCCAAAATGAATTAGTCTGAAAAAAAACTGCATGCTCGAAGATGGTGCCTGGTTCACATTGGTAGGATCGATGTGTGTAGGGGAATGCAAAAAAAAACATTAAAAAAAAACACTTTATCCTCTCAGTTGCCAACTATGTTCGCTCATGGCAATGGCGATGGGAATCAAATGTTCTACAGTAGGACTCGCCCTGGTGCTGAAAAAAATGGTGCCCACTTCTCTCTGAAAATCACCGGCGCTGGCGCTATTGTTTCGGGCACATGGGCTTCACAAATGAATAGTTTTATATACTGCATGATCTTTACAACACTCGGAAAATCCCCATAATTAATTATTGCACAAAAACTAGAAATCACCCAAATAACCACGACAAAGTAATGAAAAAAAACTGCGACATTTATGACTGACATCATTCATCTGATTCGAATTGTTCAAAGTTCCTGAATTGACACGTTCAATTTCCAACTCAGCGGGATGTCTTCCAACATACGTTCATAACTTTGTTTGCAAAAACACCGTAGTTGGCTGTGGTTCCATCCTTCGTGAAACATGTTACCAGTGTTGCGGATGATAACCTCATGGTTTCATGTTTCTGCTAGCACTATCTACAACTTGAACATGATGATATATATATATGCATAATATTATATAATTATACTGTATACTTATGGGTGATTCAATTCATTACATGTTGTCAGGGTCAATAACAATAACTCACTAACCTGATTTTTTTGGCCATTATGGGATACTTACCCTTACATTCACCGTCATCTAAGGTGACGTCGTGACGTGAGGCTTTGATGAAATCTATCCAGTACAGCATGGCATAGCTGCTGCGTACTAGTATGTGCGGGCTACGAGGTGACACAGTTATGCCATGTCATATAATATCCCCATGTCTGACGATTATGATACTTGTCACAGCGGCTGTCGCAACGACGATGCCAAAGACGGCACTTCGATGGTGTGGTCTTGCCAGTATGAATGATTGGACCAGCACAAGACATTGTGGATGGTCAGTGGAAACCTCACGTCCACAATGGCGCTCCCTTTTCATGGCACCCCAAGTTGGCCGTCGTCAGCGGGTACTCCACTTTGGGCGTAGAGTTCCTCATCCAGTAGTCGGTGGACTCCGCTGAAACATTCATGGCCAAAACGTCAAAACTTGCAGCTGAATTCAGCCCAAAAAAGGCTCCGCATCGAACAATGGTGCAAACATGTCGTATTCTGCCATCACATCATCATTACAATCTTTATCACCCTAGGTTGTTAAGAGACACCGTCATGGCATCTTATTTATGCTTATTCTGTTAGAACCAACTTATGACTTATAACTTATAACCCACCTGTAAGTCAACCCTGATGGAATAAAACCCTTGGCTGTTTATTGGGGGGGTGTACCAAATATCATACTATCACTATTTGGAGGATATCCCCATAATTCTTCAAAACATGGCCACTATTCAGGGCCAAGCAGCTTCAACAGATCTCCAGCAGGCTTTTTGAAGCCACAAGACCTCGCTGCGCAGCCCCATCCCCGAACTCAATGGAGCTTTGATCAGAGCGCAAGCGATGTGGATGATTACCGGGTAGAGTAACCTCTGGTAAACATACAAAAAGCTATTAAAAATGATTATTTATAGGGGATTTCCCTATTAAAAATGGTGATTTTCCATAGTTATGTTAGTTTACCAGAGGGTAACTATGGATGATCAAAGTCTGAAACCCCAAAATGACCCAAAATATCCCAAAAGTGTCCGGATTGACGCCCTCATCGGCAGTGTATGGAAACCATGACAGCCATGTGGATCATCCTAACTTGGAGTCCTGTAAAAACCCTGGTTCGAAACAGCGAAAAACCCTCCGGATCCCTCCGGGAATTTCACAGCTGCGAAAATAAACCATTCAATTTAAAAGTTCCTATTCTTGAACATTGTTATTTTCCAAAACAATCTTAAATTACCAGAGGGTACTTTGAGATAAATCGAATGAAGTCCAATCATCACGTATCCGTCTGTTTCGGGACGCCTAAAGCAGGATAAGGACATGGACATGGATTGAAAACTACCATTACACAGCGATCAAAGCTCCCCACGACTTTGACAATGTAATCGTATATAACTACCAACATCATCATCTACCAACTACTTTCATATTTATGAATGTGAGGGACCAAAAAAAATCATCTTTCCAACAATCATGCCGTACCAAAGTGTTCCAACCCATCCCAGAAACGTGAAGCCACCGGGTTCAACTCCCCGTGCAGGTCAGGACATCCAGAAACATGAGTGATTAGTGATCTTGGGTCTTCCACAAGGGTTGTTTAATAGTTTTAATCCATCCCGGATTTGGTAGTAACTGGTACCTGATTACACAGCTGTAGGGTTGCTTTGCGGTAGTCTCATAGGCAACTATTCGAAATCTAGCACCCTGAAGACAAAAACATTTCTGATAGGCAAATGTTCATGTTTTATGCATTTTTGCTAAAAATATCAACCGCCGTGGTAAACTTTTTGGTAAACCTTGTCCGTGGCAAATGTGCATTTTTCCGACTCAAGAGTGGGGCAAAATTGTGGCAATAGTTTTGGTAGAGGTTGTGGTATTGTTTTTTCCGTGGTAAACCTGTGGTAAAGGTGTGGCAAACGTGCTGCAATGTTTCGTGGTATTTGTTTCTCCTTTTTTCCTGGAAAATACGCAGTATAAACTAGCAAGGTTTACCACGGCCAAACTTGAAAGGTTTACCACACCTTTTACCACAGTTTTACCACAAAAAAGTCTACCGCAAAAAAGTTTACCACAGCGTCTATCACCTTGTTTTTGTGTGTTTTTGCTATTTGCCTGGGACAGGTTTACCACATCGTTTGCCACAGGGTTTATCACATGTGCTTTCACATGTCCACACCATGGTTGCTCTTTTCGGCGGTGGTGGTGGGAGACATGCAATTCTGAAGAGGACATATTATATTTAGTTGTGTTTTCGGTCGTTGGTTTGTACCGCGTTTGTTTTCCCTAATTAAACAGAAAACCAGACAATAGAACGCAACATCTAGGGAAAAAACGCAAAGTATTTTTTTCCCATAATGGTTCCCCTCGCACTGAAACAGTTTTGCAAAAACATGGGCAAAATACAGCCTGTACGCTCTGTGGCGCGCTTAAAAAAAATGCAGCCACACACACACACAAATTCAAAACTGATAATTGCAACTTGGCAAAGCCCTGCTCCCCCCGTCCTTTGGTGTGACCCTGGATACATTGGTATAGCTGGGTGCACCTTTCCTCTTGTGGGTCCATGGATGCAGCACGCATAGCTTGGGACACTAGCCTTCCCGTCCTCCTCTCTCCCCCTCTTTTTCCTCCTCTTCCCTCAAAACACCCTCTCTCTCCCCATGCCGCATCCCGCATCCTCATCCTCAGGTATGTGTGTGTGTGTTTGTGTGTGTTTGTGTGTTTGTGTGTGTTTGTGTGTGTTTGTGTGTGTTTGTGTGTTTGTGTGTTTGTGTCTGTGTGTTTGTGTGTTTGTGTCTGTGTGTTTGTGTGTGTTTGTGTGTGTTTGTGTGTGTATATGTTCCTTCCTCATGCTGCCCTGCTTCAATTGTCTCGCTGCCGTGTTTTTGCGTTGTTGCCTGTTCTGCTTTGTGCTGTTTGCTCTTCTGCGTGCCAGGGTCAGGTTCCTGTGTGCTTCCTCTCCCCGCTCCCACCCTTTTCTTTTCTTTGTTTTGCCTGCTTGTTGTATGCTCCCTCTGCCTGTTGCCTGCCTTAGTTGTTTTTCCTCTTGTTTCCCCCGTTGTTGTGTTGTGGCTGGCTGTCCTGGTTCCCTCATGTTCTGACCGTTCATGTCGAAGCCCAGGTCAGATTACAAAGTTGGTTCGGTCGCATCATCCACTTCTTAATGCCTGTGAGACTTTTCAATTTCAGACTTGATGCCGTTTGAAAAAGCAGTTGGTGCTGTCTTGTTGCCCTTATTTCAAGGACATTTGTGTGTGTGTAAACCGCTAGCTCTCATGCGGTCAAGAACTAAGGACTATGCATGTAACAAGAAGGGGGGCAGTGAGAACGTTTGTGAGATCACTGCTAACGAAGATGGCCACATTCCCTGGTGATGCATTAGGAGACGTCCTGGTGCGCACCTGCAAAACCAAGCAAGCGGTTCTCATCAAGCTGCTTCAGGTTTCAGATCAGGTCTTTTGCTCGCATCATTCCAAGTCAGAGTAAATCAATTACTCTCTCAGCAGTGCGTGCCCCCAGCGGGATGTATTGTCCAAATCGAGAGACCCTCACCTGGCATGTGGTGAACAACAAAAACATATATGAAAATACGTACCAATGTTAACTGGCTATAGTGCAAGCCTGAAGTTCAACATTGACCTACCCCGGAATGTCGGAATCTTGAACGACAACGTTTCACGTGTCTGCTAGATCTTTGTAAAAAGGAGCCGAAATTGTTTATGCAGGTGCAAAGCGAACGAAGTGGGCTACAGCGAGAAACACATAAACACAATAATACTGTGGTTGAAGGCCATTCATTCCCCTGCATCTTAGATGATCTTAGAGTTTTAACTCCTGGGTTTCATGGCACCAAAAGTGTTGAGCTTGGGCATCTGCGACTGAGATACGACGAGGAGGAGCCCCTCAAACACAGTGTGCGCGATCGCCAAACCTACGAAGCGGCGCAACAAACGGATGGATGCCGGACATTTCTGCCAATATGGGTGTGTACCGCATAACCCAATGTATATCATCCTGTTCCCATCAAATGGCAAAGCCAGTTTTGGGGTGAGTCCCTCGGAAATCATCAGTTATTTTTAACACAGAATTAAAGAATGTTGACGTAAAGTGAAAGTTGGGCCATTTTGGGGGGCACCCCATGATGATGTGTAGAGGTGGTCGGCCAACAAGGCACGTGGTGAAATCACAGATTCCCTTGGAATCTGATCTATATCTGGCAGATTTTCCGCATGGCTATTGTGGCTATAAGGCAACCAACGCTAGAAAGAACATGATTACCATCAAGACTTTGAGATTGGTTTGAAGCAAATGACATGTCGAAAAATAATTCCAGGAATATCAGGACACCCTGCTCTATTTTCTTGTGATCTAAGATTGCGTCCAAATACCTATGGTGTGGTAAAGTTAACACCACAAACATCCAACTCAGCATGGTTCAAACTTAAACCATGTCTGTGAACATGTGGGGTGGTTTCATAGGTTTAATAGGTTTACCACATTCATCGGCTTCTAAAAACTAACCTTGGATTTTTCCTTCTACACCTGCCAGAAAGGGCTGCTCTAAAGCTACACTTGAGGAGTTTCCATGCTGCTCTTAGGTTACTGGAGGGTAACCCTAACTGCACCCCCAAGTATCATCTCCTAAAACTTCACTCCTGTGGTCTGATTGAATACACGCTAGTGCTTCACCTTGGAAGCATTTCCCAAGATGGGACCAGCCATCCGACGGTAGATTGATATCCACTATTAATCCTACTTGAACACAGTTGTAAGTTGTAAACCAATTTGGCGATATAATATATATATATATAGGAAATAATATGTACACATTCAAATCATCGAATATATATATATATATATGTAAATGTAAGTGTATATATGATGCAGCCTCCCAGGTCCCCCCCCAAAGGGTATGGGTATATGGGTATAAAGCTATGGGTATACAGGAGCTATGTTCCCCTCCCTGTGGGTGGGTGGGGGGGTAGTAGGAGTAGTAGTAGTAGTAGTAGTAGCAGTAGTAGTAGTAGTAGAAGTAGTAGTAGTAGTAGTTGTTGTTGTTGTTAGTTGTTAGTTGTAGTGAGTAGTAGTTAGTAGTAGTTAGTAGTAGGAATGGGTATGGATATACAGGAGCTATGTTCCCCGCCCCCCCCTGTGGGTGGGTGGGGGCGTGATATGTAAATATATATATATATATATATGTAAATATGTATGTGTATATATATATGTGTGTGTATGTATGTATGTATGACTGTATGTATGTATGTATGTATGTATATATATATGTAAATTATAGGACCGGGCAACCCCACATGTTAACAACTGCTCCAGGCTTAGACTGAGCATAGGAAAGCAAGAAGGGACGAGGAAGTATGAGAGTGATGGAGGGGTGATGGTGGGTGAGTTTTGTGTACATGTGTGATGGCGTGTGTATGGATGGTGATATGGTGATATGTTTGCGGCGCAAATATAAGAATCCGATGATGTATGTTTCAGTTACTATGTATATTTACTCCTCCCGTCGCTCCGCAGAATTTTTTGCTTCTAGGCATATCGGTTGTCCAAGTGCCATAGACCAGCATCATGACCTGAGCAGACACAGCATGAATAAACAAGCCATGATAAGCTCACAAGCAATCAATCTGAATGAGCTGAGTTGATACATCGCCGTGCCCTGCTTCTGAAGAGCCATACGTTTTTTTTCTGGCCAGCGAGGTCAACAAGTCGCGTTAAATTTGGACAAGTGATGTATATGTGATGAGTAAAGTGCCGCGCCTGCCACGCAAAAGCCACCGGCTGAGTGAGTGATGTGTGTGTGTGATGTGTGTGATGTGTGTGATGTGTGTGATGTGCGTGATGTGTGTGATGTGTGTGATGTGTGTGTGATGTGTGTGTGTGATGTGTGTGATGTGTGTGTGATGTGTGTGTGATGTGTGTGTGATGTGTGTGTGATGTGTGTGTGATGTGTGTG
>Ga0126342_10003196_pt1 | contig 26797 bp, 25 predicted proteins | sample Cyp1metagenome_FD_92528 | JGI IMG/M metagenome (GOLD analysis project Ga0126342, IMG submission 92528) | Coral microbial communities from Lord Howe Island, Old Settlement Bay, Australia - Cyphastrea 1 metagenome | ecosystem: Host-associated > Invertebrates > Cnidaria > Coral ...
ATCACCTTAACCCGACCCGCCCCACCCCGCCCAGCACCGTACCATGAACTTGACGTTAACATGCCCCACCCCGCCCCACCCAGCAACGTACCATGAATTTGACGTTAACATGCCCCACCCCACCCCACCCATCAACGTACCATGAACATGACGTTAACATGCCCCACCCCGCCCCCCCCCACCCCTTGCGGAAACCTGGGGCCCCGAGGATATGTATATACAGTAATATTGCACGTATCATTATGATTGATGATGTATCATACCATATCATACCATTCCTTTGACGACAGTCCTGTGAGTCCTTGCTCCGTTATAAGAATGGGTGCTGGTACCACTTGTTGCCAAGTGGCCAAGAACGCCAGCCGCAACGCCGTTCTTCAGCATCAAAAGACACATGATCTTCTTCCACGGAGCCATGTGCCAAGAATGCGACCAGAACTCCTGGATCTCACCGATCTCCTCCACCGAATTGCTCTTCAGATACAAATGAAGTCTCTGGAGCGGTCCACATCTGCCCCCAGACCGCAAAGCTTCTCCGAAGTTTCCAAGCGCCTTGCAGGAGGTGGTGGCACGAACCACCGAAGGATCCACATCGAGCCTGGCGATGAAGTCAACCAAACCTGGTCGAGGATGGTCAAGGGTTGTGGCACGGTTGCCATGGTTGTGACGTGTTTGAGACAATAGAATCGTGTGTCCTTGAGTCCAACAACGGAATTCAACTTCAAGGCACATCATTGAAATAGTTAAATACATTGTATTAATATTAAATAACATTAATATGTATGTATTATTATATAGTATGTATGAAACACAATCCATTAACGTTAATCGAACATAAATAAAGGAACTAGAACTAACTAGAACAAAATGATCCGGACTCATTGAAATTTCATTGAGCCTGTTGGATCCGCTTGCTTTTGCACTCCTTCGTGCACTGGCTTGGTCTCAGCCTGTGTGGAACTGAGTGAGGACGTTGTCGAATCTTCCAGCTCAAGGGCTCCAAAGTTCGCATCAAAATCTGCGCTTTCAGGTTCCATGGATTCCATGGATTCCATGGATTTCATTCATTTCAAGTGCATGGTCATGGATGGTCATGGATGGTCATGGATGGTCATGGGTGGTCATGGATGGTCATGGTATTCTTGCAGGATCTTGCAGGTTCTTGCAGGTAAGGCAGCGTATATCTTTCAATTTTCAATTGTGTTCATAGCTTATATCCACGTTCGACTGTTGCTGTGTTGTTTTGCATCTGTTTTGCGTGCACTTGAACTACGATAAAGATATGCTTGAGGCGTCACCGCGGGTACCTGTGTACCCTGACGTGGTTTTTGAGGCAAACAACTTATATACGAAAGGCACTGTTTTCAGGGGAGAAATTCAAGTCGGCAGAATTTCAGCATCAAGACTCAATGGTGACTTGAGGTCTATCGTCTATGAAAACATGGAAAAAAACATCCGCAACAACAAGCCAGGAGTAGTCCCTCCGAAGAGAATGCTTTCGATGTAGAAATCACCGCTCTTGATGATGGGGAGAAATCGTGAGGCTCCATGCGGACCAAATCATTCTCATGCGCACTACGGCACACGTTTTTTTCTCAGCTGCTCTACCTGTCTTTGCCCAGAAGCAACATGGAGGAATGCAATCCGATTCGATCCTAGGTTGCCTGGTGTTTATATATCTATACTGGAGAGCATCACAATCTGGTTCCAGTGGAACGATCACTTTGCTTTGCTGTGACGTCAGAAAGGCTGGATTGACAAATTGAATCAAAGAAACCTTTTTCAAAGGACGACGAGGAAGTGTGGGAAATGACTCAAATGATCTGTGACAGATGCCCCACCTGCCCCCGGCTGACTCAATAGCCAATACCTGACGGGCCTTATGTATCCTTATGTGGGGGTGCGATCCAAGCATCTCACAAGCTCACCACCAACACTTCACACTCTCGAATGGGACACTGACCTGTCCGACTTTGTACAAAGGATTCATCCTCTGGTTTAGATTGGACAGGTTCTGTGGGTTCTGGAAAGCTCTTGTAGCGGTTCCGCAGGATGAACTCCTCAAAGCTTTGCTCGCACCTCGTCACTTCTGCCACAAAGAGTCTGAACTTTGCGTCGTGCAAGGAGCCTGCACGTTTGCGATAGGCGCCCAGATCAATGCCACCGTCTGCAGCTATCAAAGTGCGCCAATCCTCTACCGTGCATGGTGTCCTATCCCTTCAGCTTCCAAGCCGAGCTCAGAACCGAAAGGAAACCACGGAATAACATAGAACAACGGACGAACAACGGATGAACAACAAATGAACGCAGCACAAAAAAATATCACGAGAATATCACAAGGATCGCCGATTCCAGTCACTTTTTCAATGGCTATCCATGAAACACTATTAATCACCACTAAGTCACTACCAATCATCAACGTTGCCTTTCCAAGCTGCAGTTCCTGCTCTCCAAGTGCTGGCCAAGCTGCAGTTCCTGCGTTACCTTTCACGGTGACCCAGCCGACAGAGCCAGATCCAACGATGCGGCCAAACCTTGGAAAGGACAAATAGGTCTCGTGTATTTGCGTCGCCTGATCATTAGCCAGTATATATATATATATATGTATGTATGTACGTATAATATTGTATAATATGCACATATGCGAATATGATCGAACATGTATATTGTCCAAGGTCAACACTGCCATATCGTGCTTCCATAAATTGTTCAGAATTGCTCGACATGACCCAAACTTGCCCGACAAAAATATTCAAAATTGCTCGAAATTGCCCAAGCTGGCCCGAAAAAACTGCTCAAAATTGCTCAAAGTTGCTCAAATTTGCTCAAAATTTCCCAAACTTGCTCGAAATGTCTCAAAATGTCTCAAAATGGGCCAACAATTGTCTAAAGGGGTGATGTGCTTGCATATACAGATGCGAAAGTTGTCATTGCTTGGCATTGCTGTTGCCGGCGTTTGGGCTTAAGGTCAGTGTCAGTTGAGCCAAGGTCATGCCTGCTGCTACGTTCAGAACCCTCAATCGTCAGTTTCAACTGACAAGGATCACTTGTCATTAGATTGGCTGCCATAGTTTCAATCAACGGCTTATCCCGAAAAAATCAGCATTGCTTTGATAGAAAAAAATTCATGTCCGCAGTTTCTTTTGCTTCATTACAACCTCTTGGTGATAGCACAATCAGACATGAACTTAGTTTTTTTTTGAGATTTGAAAGGTAGCGGATCTAAACTTAACGGATCTACATCCCAAATTGCGAACTGTGATATACATAACATGTGTGTATATGTGTGCGATGCGCGTGTGAGCCTCAAAGGAGCCCAAGATAGCCCAAGCAAGGTATGGTACTTTGATGTCCCAAAATGTAGAATGTCACCAAATTGGGGGCCCAAGGATGGCTCAGGGTTAGTTCGATGCACACGTACAGTATACAAAATGATGAAAGTGTATACGTAAAGTGTATGTAAACCAAACCTATGAGGTTTTGAGATGTTTGGATCTCTGATGATCTATGAGGCTTTGTTATCTTTGTTCCAATGGTGGACTTTTGCCATTTTTGCCAAGAAGCAAACGCTGCAAATCACCCTTGGGATCAGTTGATGGGCCTCCCTGCGCCAAGAGATGCCAAGAGATGCCAAGAGGCCCAGCTTTACATCGCTTTACATCGCTTTAGCCATGTTACTCATTGATCTCATTGTTACTCTTGGAGATGCCCTTGGACAGAATTGACACATTGAGATCATTGAGACGTGGCTAGAGCAGACTGAAACTTGTCGGCGTTTTGCTTCCAACACGTTCAGCAGCAAGATGAAAACGATTTCATAGGATTTCCTGTTTCTTAGCTTCAAGACTCAGGAAAAAGAACAGCTTTTCTGTGGCGTACCAGAGACTCCCAGGCCTACCAGCCGGGTTTCCCGGTATAAGATGGTATTAGCATGTCTTGGCCAGCTTGCAGTCCTTACAGTCCTTACAGTCCTTACACTCTTGTGCACCCGGGCCTCCGGCACCAAGCAAGTGCCCTTGGCAAGTCGGCCTATGACTTTGCTTTCTATGTCCAATTCTTCTGTCATTGCCACTGCAGATGAGCATTTGTACCTCGATCGCAGTGGATTTCAAGACAGCAGTGTGGTGAAGAAGGGGTCCTGAAACGTACGCAAGGATCCAAAATGATCCAAACAAACTCTTGGAACACGCTGGAACAAGCTGGAACAAGCTGGAACAAGCTGGAACAAGCTGGAACAAGCTGGAACAAGCTGGAACAAGCTGGAACAAGCTGGAACAAGATGGAACAAGATGGAACAAGGTGCAGGTTCGGAAGCTTTTCGGCATAGGCGGTGCCAAACTTGTCCACCAAGGTAAACCATCCAGAGGCTTGATCGGAGAGCGCCTCCAAGGAATTAAGGCGCGCAATTAGGCGCAATTGTTGCGGCATGCAACGGTACACCGGCATACACCGGCTAGGGCGGCTAGGGCGGCTAGGGTTGTATGATGTATGTGAAATGGAAACAACATGAAACAACTGCTGGAGAGTCAAGAGTGAAATGTCTGAAGTTAGATGGTTGACCAACGTCATGGCACTCTGGATTTGGGATGGATTTTGGTCATAGATTCAACATAATCCGACCAGGAATGACCAGGAAATGACTTTAAACATCTTTAAACCACTCCCTTGGCAGTCCCGTGGCCGGAAAAGCTGCCTGGCAGCGCGCTCTTTGAATGTTGGAGCTCGTTCGATCAGGACCCTGCCAAGATTTTGCATGGGATTCACTGTATGGACCCTCCTCGCCACCACCGAGATTGAATTGCCATATGCCATGAATTGCCCATGTCAAACCTGTCAAACCTGTCAAAGCCAGCCATCAACTGCCTGCATCAGCTCCACAACTTCGCCCAGCTTCAATGTGTCGTCGCCCAAAGCAATCTGTGGGAAACGTCTCAATGACAGAAACGACAAAGATCCACGGAGGCTACGGAGTGTGACGGATGAAGCTAACCAAAGCTGAGCGAAGCGCTTAGCACCTCTGGTTTTGGTAATGTTTTGGTATATTATGAATCATTCTGATGTACTTTGCAAATTAATTGTAAATTAATTGCTGATTTTGAAGCATTTTGCAACTGGTTCCTCTTGTGGCCTCTTCTTTGCTGATGCAAACATAGAAAGGCTTGGCCGCGTCCTTGACGTAGCTGGTGCCCTGATTGCCTTCCATGGTCACCCTGAGACAGGACCAGACATGATGACAGCATCTTCGTGCTATGTAGTCTCGCAGCGTCAATGCTGGGACGAAGGTGCAAACCTTTCAAAGCATGTCCAACATTGCCCACAATGGATTCATACAACAAAAAAAACATGTCATGGTGTCACGGATCATTCGTTGCTTTTCACCCACTCTGAATAAGTTTTGGATCACGCCAAGCATCCACCCCTCAACGCCATCGCGAAGGGCACGAGCGAAGACGCGCTGCAAATCACCACAAGTTGAAGGCCCCTCCAAGACTTGTAGGATCTCCGGAGGTGTCAACTTTCGCACCTCAGTCACGGTTCGTGAACAAAAAGAACGGAAACAATCAGAAAAACAGCATGTAATTTCATATCCTATTGTGGCCTATTTCTGCATATACATCTACCTACTAAATTTATCAACTTACATTACGTCATTGTTGCATACACCGTGCTTGTGAGGAGCTGTCTTTGCATCCTCCAGATTGCTGCTGTTCGTCATGGCAATCGGACGCTGAACCATGAGGTACCTGCAAATGCAATGCAAATGTGCAAATTCGCGTTTATCAAATCCGAATTCACCGCAATTTCAATTAATTAATCTCATATGTCATACATACTGTACACAATTTGTTTCAAGGTGACTTGCTTAATTGGCAATTGCATAGCATTGCAAGCTGTGAATGTGGCATGGCGCACTTTTGGGACAACTGCAACAACTTCAATTCATCATCCCCGAGGCTTTCAATCAGCAGCTGCTGGTGCTCCTGGGTTTTTGGGCCACAAAATGCCACAAAACGGTTTCACAACATCTCCAAACCTCTCAGCATCTCTCAACCATTGGGAGTGACGGATTCACGGAGGGACGGACTGACAGAGAGTGACGGAGAGTGACAGAGAGTGGAGATGTTTCCTCCCAAGCCCAAGAAAGCCCATGGTGTTGCAAAATCTCCCTGTTTGGAAAAAAAACTGAATGCCACTTGATCGTCGGATCAACTGATGTCACCTCCTAAAACATGGTTTGCTATGGCTCGCTATGGCTCGTTATTGTTGTGCTTGGAAGCCATTGGAAGTCATTGTGTAACTGATGTGCCATGCACCTCTGGAGCGTCCAATTCCTTTCGAATCAGCTTCTCAAGCTCCTCCGGACGAGAACAAAATGCGCAGAACGGCGTTTAGATTTTGTTTTGTGTGGCTCGCACGTGCATCAATTTGCATCGCACAAGCAGCATACAGAAGCAAATCATACTTTCTGTTGTGGAGATTTTGCACTCGATGCTGAACTCTTTCAGCAGCTTCCGTCACTCCTGTTTACTCCTCAAGACAGCATGGCTTGGAGATTTCCGCAGAATCACGCTTAACTTTGAGAACCTCAGAAGCCAGCTACTCTTCAAACCGCCTGGAAACGAGTATCATCAACCCGCATTGAAGTTGTGAGGTGTCAGATTCTCTTTAATTTTCAGTGGATGACCAGAACCTTAACGTGTCATTCGCACCATCCATTTACAGTATAGCTATACTTGGCTGGCTAAAGAAACATGCCGAAATCCTGCAGAATCCTGCAGCCTCAGCATGGCATTGCAACATATCGCAACGCAATGACCATTCCACTAGGCTCGGGACGCTGATGTGCGAATGGCCTGGAGTCTGCTAGGTCTGCATATAATAATATATATATATATACAAATAGATATAATCATATCAACTATAATATGTATAACAATTGTATGTATATATATATATATGTATAATCACATCGATAGATTGCTAAGTGCACTACCTATCACTCGGTTGCATCAGGCTAAACTCTTGATCCAGGTTCTTTCATACTTGGAAGGTCTAGCATCCTCACTAATCCATATTGGGGCGGTATATCGGCTGCACTATTTTCCCCGTGAGCATTTCACAGCTACTCTCATGCACCCAACCAACGCCAAAGAACCTCGACGGCTTTCTCCAAAGTCTTCATTTCAGAAGCGCCTAGTTTAGAAGCACCCGAAAACATCCAGAAGAAACACAGAGGAGACATAGAGGAGACATCTGTAATCTTCCGCAAGAATCTGGAGGCGTATGTTATCTAAACCCCCTCACAGCAAAAAACACGAGATGCCCAAGCCATAGATGCAAAAGCGGATGTGATACGTGACAAATACCTGTATGCGACGTGTCTTTCCAGAATTCCACCACAAAAGCATCAAACATCTCTGAAATGAAAAATATGGAATTGATGCAACATGATGGGAAGATGATGGGAACATGATGCGACCAAAGTCCCCAGATGTCCCCAGCCTTCACTCTTGGCCTTCTGAGATCGCTTGGTGAGTTTGAGAAGCTGTTGCTTCACCGCCTGCGGGCACGATTTTACCTTCTCTTGCTCCTGTAAGACCACAGCCTTGCAAGGCAGCTGAGATCAGCTGAGAAAGCATGTGTCATGATGTGTCACACGATGTGATTATGATGTCCAGTGGAATGTCCATGGCTTGGTCAAAACATTTACGAATCTTGGATTGATGGATCTTGGGCTGAGTATGTGTTGGATCCTGTTCGGTGGGCCACGCGAAGCAAGACTCGCGCAGAAATATTTTCAGGGCAAGCAAATCCACCATGATCCTGTAGTCCTGTAGTTTCATGTAGTCTCCCACCTTGGCTTCATCTGTGGCTGCCATAATCTTCTTGTGCAATTCATTCAGCTCCTCGACAGAAGGATGCAATATGAAAGATATGCAATACAACAGTCGCAAAGGATACAGCAATATTATATAATTGATTTGATACCAAGCGACATCAATGATCATAATAGTGACTGATGGTGTATGGTTAGAGAGCTTCAGAGTTTGGATGAGTTCGGCCTGCTCAATGCACAAAAGGTTATAGAATGTTATAGATACATTCATCCGACACCGCCGGGGCTGCCAGATCTTGGCCTTCTGCAATGAAACTGGGCGCTGGCACTCTTCTGTGCCTCCTCCCTGAGCGCCACAAAGCACTGCTTCACAAATTCAAACAACACACCCTGAAGATCTTAAGATCCCTCATTCGCCCCGTTGCAAGAGCTTTGGCCCTCAACCCTAAGCTGATTAGATCACCAAGGCAAACAATAGATCCTGCGCAAGGCATTACATGAAAACCAACTAATAAATCCTAATAACATGACATAATAAGTAATGATAACAATTATAACAATAATAATGACAATGATAATACGAATAATCCAGCCCGCCCTCTAATAGTAGCAATACTAAATATACTATACAATAATAATATAACTAGTTGTGACATGTTGTAACAATTATTACGTAGTGTACAGTAGTATACATAACTAATACATAACTTACATATCTAAAGATACCAAACATTACCAAACACATCAAACAAACTGCCTTTGGAAATCCTTTCCAGCTCAGCTCAGACAGCTCACCAGCTCACACCTCCGTCTTCTTGAGCTTGGCGAGCTTGCTTTGTAGCTCTTGTTGCAATGCCTGCAGTGGCTGCAGTAGCTGGCGCGCACTGAATCGGCATCTCTTTCACAATGTAAGTCTTGTAAAGTCTTGTAGAGTCTTGTAGAGTCTTGTCCCATCGGAATCATTCTGCATCTCTCCCTGGAATTCCACATCATGGCTATTCACGGCTCTGACGGCTCTTAAATTCTTTTGTCTTTTTGAAGGCCTCGGCTTCCTCGACTTTTGCTTCCATTTTAGCAACCACTTCCTGCAGAATTCCCGGGCAGCATGCAATAGCCTCAATTGGCCTCTTTGCAACGGTTGCAACATATTGCAACGGCTACAAATTGGCTGTAAAAATCCACGGTGATAACTCAGTGATAACCTAACTTGTTCGACGTTTGTCATATCGTTCTTCGCTCCTCCGCCTCATTTTGGTGCAGATTGTCGAAGAGTTTTTGTCGCTCAGATGCCTCTGTAGACTCAAAAAGGTACAAGGTCAGGAACGGGTCAGGAATCTTTCAATATTTTCAATATATGATGATGAAATCTGAGAAGGCCCTTTTATGAATCAACATCAACATCAGACGAGATGGAAATGAGGCTACGGACTGCATGTTGGGGGGCAAGGGGGAAGGGGGGCATGGGTCCTGTGGCCAGTGCCATACGGTACAGATCGATACAGATCGGTACAGTGGTCGGATGTGGTCGGTAAGGGAAATCTGAAGAGCTCAGAGCTGACTGTGAAGACACACCACACAAAACTCGGGATGCCAGCCTGCCCTTTGGCGAAGTTGCGCTTGGACACCGCAATCTGTGACAGGATGCAGGATGATGTAGAAAGTCCATCTGTATGGAAACAGGATGGAATGTTGATTGCTGTGTTGATTGATGCTGGATGTGCAGATTAGATTCTCTTTGGAGCACATCCACACCTTCTTCTGGAGCAAGGAGAGCCCAGCCACTGGCACCTCAAAGAGAAAGATGCATCAGGTTGACCAAGAGATATCAAGTCAAGAGACATCACATGTTAACAACATATTATGTCAAACAATGTTAAACATACACTCAGCAGACTCAGCATACACTAAGCATCACTAAACATATTTTCAACGCATTTCAACATCCCAAACAATTGCCCCGAAGGCTGTTGACACAGCGACTTCCCGTCGACGCATTCACTTGTGCCTGCAGCTTGGGTGTGAGCTTTGCGAGCTCAGCCCTCACCTTCCGAGATGAATTGGGCTTCATTTCTCGGCTGCGAGATGCTGCTAGTATATCGATCATTTTCGATCCACATAGATTTTATACCCAAACTCTACTCTCATTGTGGAGAGCCTCTCAGAGCGTCTACGTCAAAAAAAGCATTCCATTCCCAACTGCATTTAAACTAAATGGATGTAAATGGGGCAGCAAACTTTCAGAATGATCTAGAAGAGACTGAGTGAATCACACGCCAAGGAACATCTATCCTACCCTGTGAATCTGAAGTCCGCTGGAACAACAGTGATGTCGAGCGGAAGCATGAAAGCATGATTTCCTGATGCCGTTCTTATCGTTCTTACCGTGCTTATCGTTCTTATCGTTCTTAATTATCGTTCTTATCGTTCTCTTTCAGATAATTTCAGACATCAAACACGGTTGGAGAGCACTGACTCGGCGCTCAGCACCTCGTCTGGTCCTGTCTGCACCTCCTTCGCCTGAACAAATGTGATGATTCGTTGCCCCTCACCGATGATGAACTGCGCAAAGGCATCATTTTGCTGGCCAAAGCCAAAGCAGCTCATATGGTTTTCAAACTAAGTCCAGAGTACGAGTACCTCATCTTTTTGCATCTTTTTGATGAAATCAAGATGTGCCGCATGACCAATTCTCTCGCTCCGAAACTCTCCGGGCACAAAACGTTAACGTCCTCTCCTTAGTTCTTATGGATATGGATGAATATAATGACAGTGACATGGTGGGCTTCCTTCTTCGGCTTTGTAGACTCTTTCCGTCTCTTTCCGTCTCTTTCTCACACTGTGTCCACCCTGTGCCTCTGAGGTGAGTTGAGTCACCTTGGCCTGAATTTTCGTCAAGGACTCCTGGAAAACGGCAACACAAACACGCTGCGGCAGTGCGGCAGCGAAGAGCCATGTCCGAGCCATGCCCAAGCCATGTCCGCAGCTTGTCAGGTCATGTGTTCATCGCAAAGTTGGGGATGTGTGATATGAATCTGGCATAGCCTGAAGATCCTTGAGGTATGTCTGGAGGAAGAATCCTAGAATATTGGCATCTGCATCAAATCATCCGGTCAAACCATTTCCACCTTTATTTTAAAGCCATCACACCCAGTGTAGATGCTGAATGTTCCTGATCGCCTTATTCATGACTTGATATGGCGATATGCCTTGTATATGCCTTGTATCAATCATGCTTGACAGGGGCTCACAAAGCAGGCTGCACACGGCTGCCACGGCCACGGAGCCACTGTCCTGTACAATCCGCTCGAGCTCTTCACCTGCAAAGGCCACACAAAGTCTGCAAAGTCATGGCCAACGATCGGCCCAACGGTGTGTTTTCCTAACGTCTTCTCAACAAGTGGACACTTCAGATATCTTCAGATCTTGTCCGTTTGGGTTTCTGAGACGATGACAGTGGAACTCAAAGGTGCTGCACGGGAGCAGCTGCAGCTTCTCCTCCGGCAATGAGCTAAGCTAAGATCAGCTAAGTATGCTAAGTTTCACCTGGATACACGGTACACATCGGTACACATCGGTACACATCGGTACACATCGGTACACTATGTACACTTACCCTCAAGTGGACACCGGAAGGGATCTCCAAGGCTGGACATCCATTCGGCCCCTGGCAATCCCTGGCATCCGCACATATTTTGACCATATGTTTTGGTCCACACAATTCCACATAAAGACTGTGCTAAAATGAGAGAGCTAGAGCTATAGAGAGCTTCAAGTTCCGATGTAGCTCGAAGTCTCTCTACGGTGTGCCTTGGTCTTGCAGCTGGCAAAACCCTTGACACCTGAAAGAAGTTCCACCTGACGGTGAGCGAACTTGCAAAATTGTGCAGAATTTGTGCACCGGAATTCACATTATTCACATTCATGCTGAATAGGGTGTCTCATGTTCAATGCCCTGCAGTCGCAGGAAACCCAGACTTCCAAAGCCGCCAACTTTGCCGCTACTGTTCTTCACTCTATCGGAACAGCATTGTTTCATACGCCCATTCAGCGTATGCAATTGTTTCAAGATGTTTCACGATGTTTCAAGTTTCATAGTTTCATACTTCCAGTCAAGTCCTTTACATTTCGTTACTGTGCACGGCCTCAAGAAGCTCCTTGCCATCTCTCGTGCCCTTCGTGCCATGGATCACCAGCAAATCTCCAGGCTTCAACTGCCGTTGGAGTTGCACGAGGCATCACGAGACAACGATGGAGACAGCACGAGATGTCAAAAAAAACATTTCAATACATTTCAATAAGAATGTTTGCCTCATCTTGCCTCAAACACGTTTTCCAAAAGAGCAATACATTACATCACATTGCAAATTTGCCCGCCTCTGTCACGAGTTCGCCTTTCTCGTTCTCCACCCGCGCTGCAGCAGCGCATTTTCCACAACGCCGCGCCAGGCTCTTCAACGAGGCCAAATCGATAGAAACCTGCATAGTTCGGCTCGAAGTCACTGTTTTGCTTGTGCATATTCTGTATATTTCTGTATTGCTACATTATGTTGCTGCTTTCAAATTGTTTTTTCCGATCCTTTTTGGCTGGACTCGTGGCTTTCAACGACTTATTCTCTGACAAGCCATACTTGTCCACAGTGAGAATCCCAGCATCAATGCAAGAAACTCATTTAAATTAGACTCGGACATTTAATTTAAAGAGAATGTCTCTGCTATCCCCCTGCAACCAGCCTGTTGCCCTTGCAGCCAGGCTTCTCGCTGCTCCTGTGCCCAGCTTTAAGTACGAAAAACTTGACTCCAAGAGGTCCCACAAATATGATACATATGTGTGTATATATATACACATTATATCAATTATATATAATTATATCACAGTATGTATATGTATGTATCATATACAAATATATACAGTATTATGTATATAGTTCCAGCATGTTTCATCAACACATCTTTCTCCCAGCTTATGGGAGGGCCAGCCCAGCCTCCAATATCAAGTCTATATCAAGTCTATATCAAGTCTATATCAAGTCTATATCAAGTCTATATCTGCAATCTTTCCATCTCTGGGATGGCAAGCCACCCCGTCCTCTGAGATCGCTTTGGGCTTCAGGGTGGTGACATATTTCACCAGCTGCTCAGGACTCACCTTGCCAACAACCCTGCATGGCTTGGGCTCCCAAGAGAGGGGTTCCACATCATTTTGCCAAATTCGATGTGATAAATATGGGATAAATATGGGATAAATCTTAGATAGATTAGATAGGATGGAGGGGCCGTCTGTGCCTATTGCAGCACAAAGATCACAGAGATCAGCGACGCGGCCCTGGCACCTGTTTGTTGCCATTCACCAAGTCCTTGAAGAGCTGTTCAAAGCTCCAGGCCTCGATGCAAATGCAAAAGTTATGTAGGTAGGATATAAACATATGAAACATATAGCTAATGGATATATGACATATTAATATATATATAGTATATATATATATTGTATATATATATATATTGTATATATATATTGTATATATATATATTGTATATATATATATTGTATATATATATTGTATATATATTGTATATATATATATATTGTATATATATATATTGTATATATATATTGTGTATATATATATTGTATATATATATGTTATATCATATATAATATGAATAATAAAAACAGAATATATATATATATATACATATATACTATATTGAATTTATATTCACAGTAGTAGCACATACAAGTACATCTAGTAACATTGTAGTAGCAGCACATAGTAGCACCTGATGTCAACATTTGAATCACCCGGTCACCTGAACATGCTTACGCAATGCTTAGTGATCTTTGCTGCTGTTTTGCTGCAAAGTAGGCGAGTACTTGGAAGGTCTCCCTAATGGCTCTGGACATTTGGAGCTCGTCACAAAGCTTACAAATGCTTACAGTGCTCAAGCTGAGGCGTTGAGGCTGTCTTCCCCTGACATTTGGTCACTGGCCTTGTCTTTCATGCGTTCTTGCAGCGCTACTGCCATGGTTTCCTGGCAAAGAACCTCAGGATATCATCGTGAAAACTAGTGAAAACAATGAAAATTCTGGAAAGAATCCAGCTCCATAGCAAAGCTCAGGAACACGCCGATGGCGTTGGTGCCAAGGCCAACCCTGCTTTCGTCTCACAGGTCTTCACCTGCTGTGGTCCCACCAAAGACACGGATGTACTCGGGGATGGCTTATTACTTATTAGTGATATTTATTGATACCTATTGGTTCCATATTGCACCATAGTCCTGTCCCAAAGATCACGGTGCTGACTTGATGTCCTATTTGCAGTAGTGAAATGTATACTCTATCAAAACGTATAATAACTATTGTCACAGTGAACTCCTAGTCACTATGTTTTGAGGGTATCCATGTTGTGGTGACTCCCTGTTTTGCATTTTGCATGCTCCGAATCAATTGCAATACCCAATGTCCAAACATGTCCAAACATTCTACTCACAAACATTATGTTTGACATAGAGCGGGCAAGCCAGAACTTCCCGTTTTGCCCAAGCTGAGCCTCTACATCCATCTCTTCCAAGTGTTTCTTCACCTGAATCCACTGAATGCTGAGAACATCTGAGAACTGAGAACGTTCTTTTTTTTTGCAATCTCATTGCGATAGAAACGATCCAGAAAACGATCCAAAAACTATCTCATGCAGCCACTAAGGTAAGATCCCACTGAGTTCACACATTGTTCACACTGCTTTCCCTGAAACAGGGTTCTCAATGATGTTCCAGGATGTTCCAGGGAAGCCCTGAAAAGGGAGTGTACCTTCAATGGAGAGTACCTGCATCGAAAACTATCGAAAAGAAGAATATACCGAATATACCATATATGGTTTTGGTTCACCTGTATTGCCTTCTAGTATGATAACATTATATAATAATCATAATGAAATACTTCATATATCTTCATGTATCATGTATCTTCATATTACAGCTTCATAAGTCATATTCCTTCTAATAGGTTTGGTTGTTTATCTTGTTTATGCCCTGTTTATCTATGGTGCAAGCATTTTGCCACGCTTTGCCACGCTTCGCCTGCACTAGAAGTTTGCCGACGCTGACCTGTCGCTCAAATTCCTGGCGATGGCTTCAACAGCTCCCACAGCTATAGACGGCTATTCTGCTAATTATATCTAATTATAATAATTATATCTAATTATAGTATATAGCTATCATATAGCTACTATTCATTCAACAATGGATTCTGATACGAGAAATGAATAGAAATGACAGTATGGAAATATATGGAAGATCATATGAAGATCATGAATATCATGCCAATCCTAGCTCGGCAGCAGTTTCAGCAATCTGATAGTAAGCACCTATTCACCGTCGTCTACACTTGTCCTTCAGCTTCCGTGTAACGGAAGTTTCGAGCTTTTTCTCCGCTCGCTTCAAGCGTACCTTTGCGACGTCTCTGCTGAGACCATGTGAGCGAGTGATAATTATTTGTCTGGGATACGCGGGATATCTATTTAATATATTTGTTTCATGGAAATGAGAAACTTGATGAACCCAAAGCTTTAAAGTATTGCACTCAATAATTCTTAACATCCATTGTAGTTGTTGATTCTGGCATCTGATCTGCGATCCTTTCTGTGCTTCCAAACTTGTCCAAGCGAAACAACTGTCTGGGTCCCCGTGCCACTGAACTCTGCCAGTCGGGTTGGAGCTCCTGTGAATTCTCGATGTTCGAAGAGCAAGACAGTTAGCCTAGAGGCTGGAACATATTTAAAAAAAAACATCAAAAAACATCATGTCATCATGTCATCATGTCATCATGTCATCATGTCATCCACCTGATACTAAGCCCGTTTTGCAGCACTGCGGTCCTTTGACGCCGTGCTTTTCAAAGCTTCATGTGCCTCTCGGGCCTCAGCGCCGTCATTTCTACAAAATTGCTGCAGTTGCGTTGCGGATGTCTCTGGGATACCCTGCCAACGCCTCTACAGTAGAAACCTGGCACGACACCAGCAGCTAGAAAGAAAATGAAAGAAATACTATCCGAATCTATCCGAGTGGCACCATGGCTTTTGTTCTATGAAGTAAGTACAGTGACAAAACGACTTTTTTGTAGTTTGGATAAATAACATCTTAAACATGTTTTCCTCACCATATCCAATGATATTAATGATATTTAATGATCATCTACGTTGGGCCCATACAGAACGACATCAGGCCTTTGCTCTCCGAGCTTCACAGTTTTTCAACAGCTTCTCATCGTCATCCTTGGCTGCCTCCTGTTTCGGCACGGGCTGTAACAAGTCTGATGGTCTTGGATCCATCTAGGACTTCTAGTAGAGAGAGAGAGAGCTTTCAGGAAAACAATGGAAACGTTCAGAATCGTTCAGATAACGAAAGACAAACGAAAAGAAATTTAGGAAACCAAATAGGCGGACAACACTGGGAGCGACTGGGATTTACGAGCTCAGCATTCATTTGATCACATTCGATCACATTCCATTCCAGCATGCCTCGACCAAAGCATCAACTGCCTGGCGCAACGGTGCGCTTGGCCGAGCTTCAACACCCTTTACACTTTACACAGATTTTACATAATTTTACACAGATTCTTCATGTATGTTCACTTGATGTTTCACATGTATGTTCACATGTTCGTGTCATCTTGTCATATCTTGCCATATCTTGTCATATCTTCTCAATCTTTTCTTTTCGAATTCTTTCGACATCTTGAAACTATGTAGTTGTGATATGTTGTGATATGATTGACACATATTTTCACATCCAGTGACTAAGATGTGGGTCCCAGCCATCCTCGCCTTCTCAAAGGCTGAGATCTTTGCTTCCTCAGAGATTTCTTTAGATGTCAGGTTGGCGCAGTGAATGTCAAGTGAAGTCAGGTGTCACGGTGTCACGTTCATTGTCTCGCACTGTCTCGCACTGTCTCGCACTCGCACTGTCTCGCACTGTCTCGCCGAGCATCTGCAGCTTGTGCTTGTGCCGCTTTGCGTCGTGCCAGATTTGTCTGGGTGCAGTGCTTCAGAGACCAACAAAGGTCATGGGACTTTCCCATCTGAGTCTGAACAGATGAAAAAGATTGCTTGGACATTGGACAACATGGAAAAACGATGAAAAACGATGAAATCGATGAAATCATATGAAGTCATAGACAAGCCTGGCGGAGCTCTCCAAGCCATGAGGATAGTGGCGGCAGTGCAGCGTTCCGTTGGAGCAGTTGATCTCGTTGCTTGGTAGCACCCATGGCTTTGCACGCCTTGCACTCAGCTGCAGTCAGCTGCACTTCAATCTAACCCATCTCATCACAATATATACTATATATGGATATAAATCATATATATATATATATCATGTATAGATAATGTATATTACATTATATAAATGTAATATACATTATACAGTAAATTGTCCATCATTATGCAATATCATTCCAACTTGAGCATTTAATAAACACCGATGTGAAATCCATGGGTCTTGGCGCGATTCGCTGAGGCGAACACCAGGCTCTTGGCTGCGATGAAACTCCTGGCCTCTTGCAGCCCAGCCTTGCACCGCCAGCGCCAGAAATGGCATCGGTACATCCGGGGTCAAAACGGTTGACATGATGAGATTGAATCAGATTGTAAGAGATTGTAAGAGATTGTAAGCGGCACAGGCATGGCTTGAAGATTCTTTTCGGCAAACTGTTCTGCTTTTGGAACCTGGGGATTCTGAGATGCCAAAGTCGATATGTTTGAAACAGGAAACTCTTGGGCAATCAAAACATCATGCGAAACTGTGCAAATCTTTCAAACTACTTGCAGAATACATATTGCATATTTATATTGCATATTTACGAAGTGATATGAACTGATGAACCTGTTGTTCATGTGTCCTGCGATGTCCTTCCCCTGAGCGGCCTCCATCTTCTTGGCAACCTCTTCCATACCAGTCACAGCACCAATGGCCTGGGAAGTTGGGTGAGATGTCAGGAGATGTCAGGAGATGTCAGGAGATGTCAGGAGATGTCAGGAGATCCAGAGCAACGCTCTAAACATCTCTAAACCAATGGCATACCAACGATACCAATGGCTTCTGGAAGCACACATGGAGACAAATGGAGCCATAGGACAAACATGGACAAACCTACATTGGTGGGTGCGGAACTGGTGAGATTAGCTCCAGCCGCAAAACCCTGCTCACCCCTTTTGTGGTCTGTCATTGCTCTGCTGCAGTCTTCCATTCAAGCAGCTTCAGACTGGTTTCATCTTCTACACCGGGTAGAAATCATTGAATGAAGTTGTTCGCAACCCTCTTTTGCGCTTTTGTCCAGGCAAAAATGGGAAAATCATGACTTCTTTGCTGGCGTATGCGCGCCACAACATGAAAGGCGTCAGAAGGACAGCCGCTCCCTTAGCATGACCGGTACTTGATGAACATACGGTAACCGTAAGACAAACCCCCATGGCACCTCTTCATAAGGCAAAACTTCTAGACCTCTGAGGAATGGTATCTCCAATTGCTCCGCCTCCGATGAACACCGTGCCAGTGAACATCAACCATAGAAGGCCCTGAAACGGACCTGAAATGGACCTGGAATGTCAAATTCAACTCGCGTTTGATCAGGAAATTGAGTTGAATATAGTTGAATCACGTATATCATGTTGAATCCATTTGAATCCCTTCATCGTTCTTTTCTGCACCAATTCTCTACAGTAGGATCTTCTCCCAGGTTCTCTGTCCAGTTTGTCCCGACCTCCGTCTTCAACTTTTGTAGCTGATCGAGACGTTCAGTTGCTCCTCTTGGGCTCAAAAACTGTTGGGATCAAGAACTGCACAAAACCTCTGGCCTTGTAATTGCATTACATGCTTGCATATGCTTGCAGGATTTGACTGTCATTGCATGCAGTTAAGGTGGTGTCACCACAACATATTGACATGTCGAAATGTCGAAATGTCGAAATGTCGCATTTCGATTCGCGAAGTCTCCTCGCTGCCAAATTTCCGTGAGGGTTTTCTCCCGCCGCTCCTGTCAGGGGACAGAGTCAGGGACGATGTCCTTGGACTCCTTGGACCGCAGCTTAGTGCACACAGTGCACACAGTGCATTGATGAAGAATTACAAACCAGCTCAGTCCATGGACGTCTTAAAATCATGCAAAATCAATCTACAAGAAAACATGATGAAAACATGATGAAAACATGTTACATGGCTCCATATGGCTCCATACTTTTGTTGTCATATGCAAAGCCACCCTGCACCTTGGAGGTGGCAACCAAAGTGTTTAACTGCGTATGGACCTGACCAGTCGAGTCGAGCCGACTGAGGCAATTCGTAAACCAAATGATGCCATGGCCATACCGCCCATGCCGCCCATGCCGCCCATGCCATTGAATATCAAATCTATTCAAATCTTGCATGCATTTGCATCCTGTATGAGTTATGTTATGATTTCCATTGAGTTCCCAGGGGAGTTAGCAAATGTCTGCGGGATCTGCACAAAATACAGGAAACTACACTGTGTGTTGCGTGTTCTGGATGTCAAGGCAGGTCGAACGAATGAGTGGCGTGAAGCCGGCATCGGATGGTATCTGGCTATCCCACGATCGACGCACAAAGAACCAGCCTTCCTTTGACGCTCCAGAATGCTTTGCAAGGCAGTTTTCAGACTCCTAAGCTGTGGATAAACGTTCAGTGTGGCAGTCGCCCTTCAATTTCTTCAAAGGACAATTGAGATAGTTTTTGAAAAGAAATTGATGACTCTCCAAAATGTCGGCAAGGCTTTTCACAGAAATTCCCTACACTTCATGGCAAGTTTCGGCTCTGCGTTGCTAGCTCTCAACTGAGCTGCGTTCAAGGCGGTCTGGAGTCACAGAGCGACGGTCGCATGTTCAGCTTCTGTTTCATCTGAGATTTACATCAGATTTACATCAGCTGAAACCTGGAAACATCTAGAAAGCTGTAGTGATAGACTGATAGACTGATAGACATTGACATCCAGGACACATCCCCAGATGCTACCATATGTTATGCCTATGGGAGAAGATAGTAGGCAACAAAATCAACAAATGACAATAGGGAGAACATCTAAACAGGCCAAAAATAATCACAGTGACAATCATTGGGAAACAATAGGAATTCTCAAGACATCTTAAGATGTTTCGAAGCCACTGCGAAAGGTCATCTCGACCATACGTTGCCATCCGTTGCCTGCAGACTCTTCTGCAGAGAGTCCATTACTTTCTGTTCCTGTGAGGCACAAGAAATTGAAGATTGGTCAAACACGGTCAAACACGGTCAAACTTCGTCGTCACTCAACCGACATATTGATGTTCTGTTAAAGCAGCGCGAAAAGCGGCTGAGTCCACAATGTCAACTGGATTTTGTCCCAGCTGGATTCGCTGCATTTGTTTCCTGATTATTTTTGAGTAGATTTAAATGATTTATAAATTTCATAAGAAACAGATAGAAACAGGTTGCTTCAAGATGCTTCAAGCACAAGAGATCTCTGCAGACTCACCCGGACCACACCTCCATGACCTGCTCCTCCTCCTCAGAGAGAGATGCACTGATCTCCTCACAAGATTTCACAGGGATTCACAGGGTATGTCTTCACAGAGCGATCGGCACAGCCCGGCCAACCTGATTTCATGCAGAGAGGTGCTGCAAATGTCTTTTATTATGTCTTTTTATATCTTCTTGGGAGTTGGCCAAAAAGCTTTCAGAATTTGCTCAACGAAACTGAAACATGTAAGTTCATATAAGCCATCTATACTACTTCAATCTACTCCATGTGCTTGCGTAAACTTATGTAAACAAGGTAAGTTGTAAACAAGTTGCATCCCAAGCTCAGTCCGCCAGTCCTGCAAATGTGCGAGTTGCGCTTCCAGCTGATCAGTGCGTCGCTGCTGATCTTCCAACAACTCTTTGCCTTGGCAGACGCGATGGGTAACTCGGTAACTTGTTTTCATGTCATATCATGTCATATAGACAATACAAGTATCAGACAATATCAGACAATATCAGACAATATCAGACAATACTAGAAACATCTAGAAACGCTCGAAAGTCTCTGCTGTTGGTGCCATCGGTTTCAACATGTTTCAGCATGTTTCAGCATGTTTCAACCATTTCGAAGGGCATATCGCCAGCTGTGGGCTGTGGAGCCCAACTTTTCAATGCTTTGGACGCCTGTGCTACTGTGGCGCGATGCTTCGTCGCCTCCTGGCAGGACCATAAGGACCAAACAACATCAAACACCATCAAACAACATCAAACAACATCAAACAACAGCAAGCAACATCAAACATCCGAAACAATCCGAAATCCGAAGCAAACATTTTTTTTGTCGAAACATGTCGAAACATCAAAGCACCAGACTGCATGGCAGACTGCATGGCAGACTGCATGGCACTGACGCAAACTTTGTGACGTGACGAAGCCAAACCTCCCGCGATGTCCCGCGCCTGTGACATGGCAGCAAGGCGACTCTTGATATCCTGCTTTTGACTGGCCGAAGCCTCCTGTGCCTCCACATGTCACCACATTGGCAATGCCAACAACCGACGCAGGGTATGTTCAGATTCCTGACCATTTGCTGATGCTAAAAGAGATCATGGAAATGTGGATTTATCGGATTGGACATTCAGAAGTTGAGCTCCCTAAGCAACTCAGCTGGTCGGTCCTCAGGTGCAAGCTTTCACATTCACATGGTTTCAACCCTTTTACAACGCAAACAAAAGCAACTAAGACCATACAATACAACAGTAAATGTCTTTTCAAGAACATGCATGTAAAATGATGTAAAGTGTATTGCAGTGTACATTTATTTACTGACGTCGCTGGCATGGAGTCACAGTGAAAGCCCATGAGCTCGGAACCTACACTATGATCAGTATGGACCATGAACGTTTCATGATACACCTGAGAGTTCACCACGCCTTTAGGATCCTTTAGTAATTTAGGTTTCATCATGTTTCATCATGTTTCATCCATTTCCATCCATTTCCATCCATTTCCATCCATTTCCATCTATTTCCATCCATTTCCATCCATTTCCATCAGAAGGTACATTCAGGGTACCATCTTGCTTCTCGAAAGGTAGAAGAGGAAAGGAACGAAAGGAAGGCATGCACAAATCTTCAGTTTCCTCTCTGTATCTCAGCCAACTGGCAGATCTGGCACTTCAAACACATTCAACTGGGCAACCAGAGTTGCAAGGTGTTGCATGAAATGCACCTGTACAAACGTGCGATGTATGTCATGCCATGTTCTGCCCATCTCGTTTCAAACCAACGGAGACCGATGCTTGGCATTATGAGTTGGTTTGATGTCATGATGTCATGATGTCATGATGTCACTTAAAGACTTGATGTCACTTCGCCATACTTCGCCTCCTTTACCAATTGCTTGGAGGTCTCGGCCACAGCCTGAGCTAGGGCCTGAAAGTCGAAACTTGGAGCAGGCTGCGGTGTGCGAAAATGGTGGAATTCTTTGATTTCTGTGTATCCAAACTGCATCAAAGATATATCAAAGTGTTTCTTTTGGGACGGCTTATTATGCGAATACATGCACATTCACATCCGATATGTTGATAACCCTAAGTTTGATTATAACTTATTATATATATATACCCATATTACCTTCAAAATCTTTAATCAAGAAACCCCACTTCGGTTTCACATGGTTTCACCAACAGTGAAAGGTTTGCAATGTAACTCCACCCGTAATTTAGTTCAATATAGTTCAATAATATTAAATAAGATTCTGTAGAAAATTGCGTTGAAAGTTGGACCGACCCTCGAGGCTTGCCTTTTGAGCTTTGGGTGCTTCGTCCAAGGCTTTGGTCAATTCTTCCACTGAGGCTTCCAAGCCCTGTAAGGCGTCGGCATAATACGACACAACAAAGGTCAGCAAAGCATGATGAATGCAAGCAATTCTCAAAATATGTGGTTGAAATATATTTAAATGATACTTGTAAATGCTGTAAACAATTGTTGTAAACCAAAGCAAGAAATTTACTTTTGAGCAGATCTTGGCAGATTGCCTAGAAAACTTGGAACAGCTTGGATTGCATGGCCTTCTCACAAATGCTTGCCCATTTCTTGAGCTCCGCTGAAGCTGACACAGCCTTTTGCATGTGCACCATCACGTCCTGACGATGACGCAATTCTACGCAATTCTACGCAATTCTACGCAATTCTTGATTGCTCCAATGTATCATGCAGCATCATGCAGCGTCATGCAGTGTCATGCAGTGCAAATGTTTGGACTGTATATAACAGCATGCCACAGCGCTCCGCAAGGCAGCTGCTGCTTCTCCGCTGCTCAGTCTCCTGATATACGGTATCGGCAGCATCAAGTAGAGTCACAGTAATGACCTTTGAATGTGTGAACTTTCTATTCCTCGATGCTGAACGCATCAAACACGTAAAAAACAGCAATTTATTTAGAATGCTGTCAAGTTCAAGATTTTGGAACTCATGATTCGCAAACAGTTTTGGCATTGGTGACATACATGTTTCTGACCTGCTTGAAGCTGTCAATCTTCTCGCGGCATGTTGCGGTTCCTTAGATAGTCTGCCATGTCATGCCGCAATGGCCACCGTCCATCATATGCAAATGTGTATCAAATTTGTCAAATATGGCATACAAAATCATCCTGCCGGACTGGAAACCGTGCTCATCGGTGTGCATATTTTGTCCAAAAAGGGTGATTTTACCACAGTGCCGCGTTGATTTCTGATGTTGGAAACCTTGCAAAATCTGAGGCGCGTTTTTTGCCTTTTCACCGTCATCACTGCAACGCATGCACCGTTTACATGCCCCCCCACCCCACCCCATCAGCAGCGTCGAATCATGCCACGTAGCAACAACACCAGAGATCTCTGCAGCGTAGTAACAAGTAACGTAGCAACGATCCCAGAGATCTCTGCAGCGAAGCAAACTATAATGTACGAAGTATATACAAGGAACGTTGACATGCCCCCCCACCCCACCCCACCCCAACCTAACCTCTGAAATTGCGTTTTTCAAAAACGTGCGTTTTACGAGCACGGTTTTCGGTCCACAGGCAAAATCATGTACAATGTGGCATCGGTATGGCGCCAGGCCCTTCTCTGAGCACATCACGCTTCAGGAGCTGTTCCATGTCTGTGCTCGCGGACTGTTCAATGGCCAAGCGTTTGACCTCGCACAACGCCCACATTGCTATCTGCCATGATCTGCCATGGTATATATGAAAATGCCAATCTATGCATTGCATCTATATGATGCTATATGATGCTATATGATGCTATATGATGCTATATGATGCTATATGATGCTATATGATGCTATATGATGCTATATGTATCTATATGTCATATTCATTCATATTCATCATGCCAAAATTATCAATTGTTTTCTAATAATATGCCAAATATATCTAAATATTCTAAATAATTCAATAATAATTCTAAATATGTCCAAATATTCCAAATGTGCCACTGCCAAGGCCTGCCTCGGGGATTTTGCTCCGGAGAAACGCCACGGCCGCACCTTCTGCTGCCAGCGACGCCTTGATGGCCAGGTCACAGGCTCGCAGCGCTGGCACAGACTCCTCCAAGATCTACCAGAGAGAGATCGAAAGATCCAAAGATCTACCAAGATCACCCAACTAAGACGACCAAATACATTCAAGTACAGCATAGACCATAAACATGCATCGACATGCATCGACATGCATGGCATGCGGCACGTGCACTTGCGCGTCCTCCTTGGGCAAGACCTCGATGCCTTTCAAGAAGGGCATCTCAGCCTGCGCAACGATAAGTAGTTTTGGGATGTTTTGGGATGTTCTGGGCGGGCAGTTCAACGTTGACCAACTTGACACAGACATGAAGAACATTGAAGAACCATGAAGACACATGTAGCCACACATGCTTGCACAACAGTCTACAATATGATGTGTACATGAAAAAAATAAAAAACATGTAAACCGAACTAAGTGAATGTCAAACGCCTCTGAGCATTTCATCAGCGAATCCTCTGCAATCACCACTTTCGCGGTGGCCTTGTCAAAAAGAAGTTGTGCATCCCCCAACGACCCTGCTGTTCTGCCATTCCGTTGCTGAGATTCGTCACTTGTGGGCATATGCGAAGCAAAAAGTGATAAAACAAATTAGTGATAACAAGCAAATTAACAAGCGCTCTCAACCGACATAGTCCAGCTATGCTGAAGGCTAGATTGGTATATATTTTGCTCCAATTTGCTTATCCCAGGTCTGTTCCATTCTGTTCCTAATACGATAAGACGGGTACAGTCCTGGCGATCCCTGGAATTAGTAGAGAGATGTAGAGAGCATATTGGGATCATATCGGGATGTTCATCCGCCAGGGTCTTTTGATCCTCTTTTGATCGCCCCGAACCTCCTTCACCAGCTGGCGCGCGTAGAGTCCAGAGCGTTGAGACTTGATCTTTTGAAAGAGCTGATCCATCTGCGCATCGAAAAAACATCGCTGAGAGCATCGACATCTTCACTACCCAAACCCTTAAAATGCCAGGAATTCTGTGCGCTAGCCGCAGCCAAAGCAGCCCAAAGCTATCAAGTTCTCTACGTCCAGAACTGCGTGTTCCTTGTGTGTTCTTGCCTTCTTTTGATGCTCCTGGGCATTCTGTTTAAGTCTTCTCATTTCTGCTGCAGCAGCAGCAGCCCTCGGCGACCTCACCATGGGGAGAAAAGAGCAGTGGTGAAAGTTGATCTCTGATCGTCTCTGATGAAAATGGCATATCATCTCATCGTCTCTGATCGTGTTGTCAAATTTCAAATAAAACGCTGTAAAACCACTCTCATATGTACATAATTAATCAGTCACAATTAATTATACATATCATATATACTTTGCTCATCATCTCTCAGCTTCTGCAAAGGTGCTGCACAGCATTGCGCCATATTGCGCCCCATGCATCCCATGCCCGTCACTGGCACCTCTTCACGATGTCGACATTCCACTTCTGCAGTGAAGTCTGTGCCTCTTTGAGCAGTCGCTCCGACAGCTCCAATTCCTCCTGAGATACGAGAAAAAACATGACGAATCAAGGACCACCGATGGCCCGATGGCCCGATGGCTCTCAATAAGAGAAACATACGGAAACTGCGAACACACTGCGGCCATAACAAGAATCAAGAAACCGATCTGGCAATGCAATAAGCTGGTCTAGTAACTATTAATCCTTTAATGTAGGCCGTACATGGCCGTAGGCTATCACATCCATCTACTGAATTCATTGGGGCTGGAAGTAAGCTATGGATAGCTATGGCACAGTCTTTTCGTCTCGCACCTCACACATCTGGATTTGGCTCGACAGGGTAAGCATCATCGACACTTTTTCGACCTGGCACGGCCACAGCTCAGTGGTGCAAAACACGTCACCTCCTGGAGCTGCCAGAGTCAAGAACAGGATTTACGCAGTTGAAAAATGTAAATGTACTCCATTGACGCAGAATTGTGTGATTCTGTGTGTCCATATCCACGAACATCTGAATATACAAACATCATCAAACATCAATGCGTGGCAATGTAGACCCTATACGACACTATGTCTATGATATATGTAACTGATGTTAAACCATTGCAATTGTTTGTATATCATGTATATATGCATGGTAAAAATAATATACAATATAAAATATATAATATATAATACACAATAAACAAAATATCTAATAAATTATACACAATATATTATATAAAATATAAAAATATATATAATAAAAAATATAATATTTATTTTTAAATACAAAATACATTTCAAAAAATATTTAATATATAGTATAATATATAATATTTAATTCATAATATATAATAAAACAAATATATATAATATAAAATATATAGCATTTAATTCATAATATCTAATATAACATATATACTATATGATTTATATATAATAGAAAATATTTAATATATAATAAATATAAT
>Ga0126342_10003197_pt1 | contig 26796 bp, 28 predicted proteins | sample Cyp1metagenome_FD_92528 | JGI IMG/M metagenome (GOLD analysis project Ga0126342, IMG submission 92528) | Coral microbial communities from Lord Howe Island, Old Settlement Bay, Australia - Cyphastrea 1 metagenome | ecosystem: Host-associated > Invertebrates > Cnidaria > Coral ...
AAAACCAGCCTAGACCATTAGACGTGTTTGCAGGTACACATCCATGGCCAATGGATGCTTCCCTCTCTGATGCATAGCTTCGTTGGACAGAGTAGCATCAGAGAGCTCTGTCCCCCTGCATTAGTATTAGAAGGGGAGAGGACGGAAGGAAGAAAAAAGAGAGAAGTTTTACATCTATTCAGATGTTACACACACACACCCTGCCGCAGCAAGGTCTTTTTGGAAGACCACAAGGGGTGGTAGTCTTGATGCCCTATGTGGGTGGAGAGGTTGGATCCGCAGGCAGTGACTGGAAAGTTGGAGGACATGAATGATGATTGAGGTGATTGCTAAGTGGCAAGCTGCTGATGAAGCATGGGAGACTGATGTCGAAGGGACTGAAACCAGCGATGTGACAGAGTGCAGGAGGCCCCCAACCGAAATTCACAGTCACCCAAAGGTGCCGTGCAGAGAACGAGCAGCTCAGCAAGGGGCATTCATGTGGCGCGGCCGAGGCGAAGAGGAGAATGGCGGCCAAGGAACATGATGGGCGGTAAATGCCCTTTGTGGGCGGAGAAGTTGGATCCGCAGGCAGTGGCCAGAAAGTTTTACGAAATGGATGAAATGCATGATGTGATTGCAAAGTGGAAAAGAGATAAGCAAGCAAGGAAGACTGATGTTGAGTGCAGGAAAACCACTTGAAACCCCCGACCGAAAATCACAGTCACCTAAAGGTGCCGTGCTGAGAACATACAGCTCGGCAAGGGGTATTCACGTGGCACGGCGGGACGGCGGGACGGCGGCACGGCGGTGGCGAGGAGGAGAATGGCGGCCAAGGAAAATTGATGGGCGGCACAAGTGGGAATTGCCACGAGAACGGAAACATGGCAAAACCAGAAATGTCAGGATGGAAAATACTAGTCAACAGTTAAAACAAATGTGATGCATCCTCAAGACTTTGCAAGAGTCGTGATAAGGCTCGAGGCCCTCCAAGTTCAAGTCAAAACCCTCTGGATGGCTTAAGTGGTCACCCTGCGAGTTAGGTGCACAATTGCACCTCACCAACGACCAAAGAAGAAAGAGTCACCACACTTGAAAACATGACCTAACACCTCAATGTCAAAACGAAAAATGGTGAGTCCCCAGACAGCGGGCAGCTCTTCAACATCTCGACGATCGACAGGTGAGACAGTGAAAAAAGGCCATCTGTTTCACTTTACTAAGACGAATTACCAGGTTGAAAAGTGTAAATGCAGATTCAAAACGAGAAATGGTGAGTCCCCAGACAGCGGGCAGCTGTTCAACATCACGACGAGCGATAGGTGAAACGATTAAAAAAGCCATCTGTTTCACTTTACCTAAACGAATTGCTACGTTAAAAGTGTATATTCAGAGGTCAAGTCGGAGGATCAAACATCCTACCTAGACAGGTATTCCCCGAGGGGCTCACGGCATCTTGTGGTGAAGAGACCCGAAAAAGTATCAGAAGGCGACCATCGCCATAGCCAGCATAGTGAAGTCAAAAATTGTTTTGAAAAGATTGAAGCAAGTCCCAGATTGCGGCAACGTACGTATCGCACATGACAAAGTCAACGAAGTGAAACTGCAAGCTGTTCGGCGAGGTGGTTCTTGGGTTGTCCACGTCCCATGTCCAGAAAGTAAGATCTTTGCAGGTACGTCGGGATGATCAGTCCCGATATCCTCCCAACTCAATGAGTAGCTTGATTTTGGCAGGGGACTCATGAGTGGGCCACCGCCCCCTGCTGAAATCAGAAAGCTGAAAAAGAAGCAGCAGTAGTGGTTTTACTTCTGTTCAGAAGTTCCACACACACACACAATCAGCCCTCTTCCTACTGTTTCGTGGCATCCCCCTTGGCATCTACATGGGATAAAGTTTTTGTAGCGTAGGTACCTAGTTTGGGCGTCTCGACTAGGTTCCACAAAGCAGCGCAGAGGATTAAGGAGGTACAGCAGGCATGGACACAAGTGAAGCCTGAGCACTGGAAAGACAGGTTTGATTTGGTTCGGTTCTGCAAATTCAAACGGGATGAGAGGACAGCAACTTGCTTTTAGCACAAACGCCATGATTGAAAGCCACACCAGTTGAGGAAGGAAAAGGCAAGTCCTGGCTCGCTTAAGACCAAACAAAACAAATCTCAGCCGGCTGAGCCGCCTGAACCTTCCAGTTTCATGGGTTCGTTGCATACGTCCTGGTTTTCTGGTGCTGCCCTGTCCTTGAACACTTCGATCATTTCCCATGTTCGTTCGGGTTTAAGACATTTTGAGACCGGTTGCGACCGGCTTATGAGTTTTTCATGTTTTCTCTAAAATAATGGCCCGCTGAAGGGCTGAAGAGGAGAGCGTGTTGCATCCTGCCAACTGGGATAACAGCCTCATCAAATCAAATTTTGTTCGGCTAGTCTGCTATATATATATATACACATAATATATATATATGTCATCAGGTGGAGAAGTTGTCAAGCGCCATTCGATAGGAAGACACCTTGCTGTGCATGTGGTTCAGGAAAGAGAGGATCTTCAAAGATCGATCGATAGCTAAAGCTTACCCATGCAGCTCTTTACGTTGAGTCATAGGTCATAGGCTTTCCTGCCCTACCAAACAAAGTTCGAACACTTCATGGATGCACTTGAAGTCTTTGACCAGAACGAATTCATCCAAGCCTCCAATCGTCAAAAGGAGTCTGCTGTAGACCTCATCAATCTGTCCGAATTTATGGCTTTCTATGTGTCACGAGGTACATCTATGGTGAAGTTTTAATTGCATTGCGGGTGCTTTAGGGGAGCACCAACGTTGAGCCCTGGATAGAAGGCTCTGCTTGGAGACGTAACTGCCTCAAATGATTCAGACGGCACATGGCAACAAGATGCAACAAGCAACACACAAAGCTGGATGATATGAACCAGAGAGAATACAGGCTACAGAGGCTACAGGGGAGTCTCACAAATTTCTTCAGCTCTGTGGCTCTGTGGTCCTACGTGGTCCATACGTGGTCCTACACTTTCAATTCGGATCTCACTCCCAAAGATGTTTGAAGCTGTCGGTCCGCAGAGAGATGAGGTCGGATCAACAGGTTCCACAACGATCATCTCGACCTCAATGAATAATAATGAAAAATAATGACACAGACATGTGAAAACGACTCAGCTGACTTATCGTTGACTTGGAGAGACTTTCAAAAGACTCAATTTGCATCTATTTATTTATTTATATTTATTTATCATGTCCGCCATTTGCAGTCACGACAAGCGAAAAATAAAATAAGACCTCCAAATGTTCGTTCCAAGTACAATTTTGCAACCAAGAGGCGCAGAGTTTCATAGGCAGAGCCCAAGGCATTCATGATTGTCAACCGTCGTGCTTCGCAGTCTTGCGCGTCTTGCATAGAGGTTGGGTGTGCATGAGAGGAACATGCCAACAAAGTCTAGAGTCTAGTGATTCAAAGTCTCCAAATAAACAGGACAAAATGAAATAATCTGGGGATATCTGGAGCATCTTGGTGTAGCGTACTACATCAGTTCATCAATGTTCATCATATCTTTGGTGTAAAGGGCGCAGATGGGTGTGAAACTCTTGTCTTGAGCACTATGTTCTGGCAGCGGAACTTCTTCTGTTGGTTGGATGGCTGGGCCCGTCTGACGATCGGTTGGTCATGCACTGAGTGGGTGGGGTCTTCGAGTGAACCGGTGAGTTCCTCAGCATTTGAGGGCATTGAGCAAGTAGTGCGTGATTGATTTTCTACCTCGACATGCCTAAAAGACTGATTGACTGATGAGCCAGCAACGTGAATGAGCCACTGAGCGAGTGGATGCTTCTGTGAGTCAAAGGTGATTGAGCGAAGAGCAATTGAATGAGTTCATTAGCGTTTGGTGATCGAATGAACAATTCACCAAATGATTGAGGTTGCGTACCGTAGTAAGACAATGGCTCACTTGTCATTCTACAGGCCAAACTGGCGCAGAGAGGATGGCGCCGACACTGACAGCAAAATCAACAAACCTTGGGCTATGGAAACCGCTCATTCAAGGCTCACCAGCCTGGCTCCAAAACTCCAATTTGACAATCGCACGGCATAGCACGGAACGGGCCAAGGCGTATGTCCATCGAAGACTTTCGCTCGTGCCAACGCGAACTATTCCAACGGCGGCCCCACTCGAAATATTTTTGCTGACACACAGCACCATCGCTCGACTGTTGCATGTCTCGGTAATGTGGGCTTCACCTGGACTTTTTCGCAGTAAAGACCCTAAAGAGCACAAGTGGCAGAACGCACTGATATTTGCCCAGATCACGCCTGTGTCGCAAACATGTTCAAATTGAATCTGAATCTCGTGAAAATGTTTCTCATTCCTAACGATGCCCTCTGCCAGCACCAACCGTTGTAGGCAGGTTGGCAGAAGCAAGACCCCTGCAGAAAACCGCGCACTAGTTCTGCCTCTGAACAAGGCCACCGGGAAGAATTGCAATTAACGTGCTTTTTGCTTTCTTTGCAGGCAAGCACTGCATGTTCATGATGTTGAATGGTCCTATCTCCCTCCCTCAAAGATCGTCCCCTCAATTTCTTGGGCAAGTAGCCTCCACCACTAGCCTTAAACGCCAAATAGAACAGTAGATCGAGGATGCGTGATTTGCGTCGAACTCCTTGCAACTGACAATTTGGCTGTACAAATGGCAAATAAATTTAGTATCGTCAATCGTGTGCTGGGAATCGAAACTCGGCCAATTCAACCGAAAACTGGAGCCAATACTTTGCAGTTACATCATGACGTGCAAACCAAGTTGAAGCTTTGATCAAGTGATAAATGTAATCAGGTCAATGTTTCACGTTGTGTTGCAAATAATTTGTTTTTAAAATCATGCCCAGCTCTGCAGCAAGGAGAAACTCCCAATCGACGAGGGACAACTCCCAATCAACGAGGGACATCATTTTCTTGCCATTGGAAACTCTCTCCAGGAGTTGGTCCGATCCATCGTGGGAAAGTATCCAAGCCTGACAGAGTTCTAAGACTTTGCAATTGACATGACACTGAAATGACATCCAGCACAACACAGTGATATCGTGGACACAATCCAAGTTCGAGAAGTCTTTTGCAACCAGCGATTCAACTACTGTTGGATTCCATCGGATGGAGACAGGGAGATGGATGACAACACCTGTGCACACATGTCAACCTGAGGTAAAACGATGACATCAAATGGACGATTGAGGTGTGACATCTGAGATGTGACTCCCCTTGTTGAGTTAACTATTTGGCGCCAAAACTCAGTCTCAATCAAATGCACTGGCAGTGACATTGATGAGTTTCATCTCTAGAATGCTGTACTACTGGTAGCAAAGCACAGCGCAGCATAGCAACTACTTGTTACTGCTTTTGGCTCGAGCCCAATGAAAGTGGTTCGCGCTCCATTGCGCAATGCGAACTAGCAACAAGAATGTCGGTCTCAACAAAAGTCGATGTAGGTTCAAAACTGCTTCAGAAGACCACAGCGCAACAGAGTTGAAGTAGAGCTGAGAGCATGGAGAGCTGTGTCTCTTATATATGACAAACCCATGCTCTTGCAGCACAACACAGCTTCTCGGTCCAAGTTCATACCCTTATGTGGAGAACCGACTCGTCAAACCCGTACTCTCTTGGATGCATTTCGTTGCCATTGATTGCACATACGTATCTTCTAAGTAGAGACTTACCGGGACACTGGTTTTCAGCCCCGTAGAGTTTTGAACATCTTGGCCAAACACTCCTAATTTGCACACTGATGTTTATTGCACGTAAAACGAAAGGCATTGCGGCCATCACGGCCCCTTAAAGCTTCAGCAGGAGCAGCTAAAACGTCAGCATTCTTCAGATTGCCTGACTTACTGTGAGAGGCAATTCTCTAAAAGACAGCCTTGGCAGCTACTGGTGCCTCTGGAACACCAAGGGCTTGCAGCTCGCTCTCATGCAACTGTAGCCACCTGTTATTGGAAGACTTTCCAGAACTGTTCCAGATCAGCAAAGTAAATACAAGATTGACAAGAAGCCTGTCATTCAGTATCCGTTGTACGGAAAGGCGCTGCCCCTTTGTGCAAGCACCCACAGAGATTGACCTTACGGTGAAAAGCAATGTTTCAAGAAATGTTGATGATCGAAACTTGCAAAGTAATCTTCAGCTCTTTCATTGGAGAAAGTAAAAGGTGGGTCCCACACTTGATGCTTGGGCTGGATCTTATAGCCACTGTCTGAAGAGCCCGAAACCTGCGAAACATCTGGTACAGTAGCAAGTGGGAGTAAGTATTTACAATCGGAATATCCATGACATCAACTTAAGAATTACATGGAGTTACACCAATATCACCTGTTTCATCTGCTTTGTGGACAAAGGCAGTCGCTTCAAAGGCGCACAGCCAGAGGCCAAGCCCTGGGCCAGGTGTTTGTAGCGAAACTGGCTCGCAGCTCTCCTGTCGCCTCGCAAGTGGTAGAGTTGGTAAAGTTGTCATGACTCTTTGGTTCCGCTCAACTGCTTGCAGCATGGACGCAAGTGACACACGATTCCGGATGATGTACAGAAATATAAAGCAAACACATTGTCACCGCAACCCCTGAGCAAAGTTGACCCTTGGTTTTCAATTTGGAGGTCGCCAGCACCTACACAAACCCTGGACCCCGATGCAGGTCTGTCTGATACACCCTACGAGTACCACTATTTGGCGTACAGTCGTACCCTGCATCCATCAGTTCCGCACAGAACGCCCGTACATAGCTGGATGTACGAGCTATACTGCACCATTTTCATGTGTTTTCTGCTGGGGAGAAGTCCCCTCAGGGCTTTGGAGAATGAAATCCTTTGACTGCGTCGTGCATTTTTAGAAAGTGAAGAAAAATATGTAGAAAAAAAAATCCCGGCAAGAGACCCCAAACAGTGTGGGGGAGCGGGAATTCTATGTTTCAAATGCGAGCAACAATAGCCACGGGACAAATATAGGATGCGCGTCAGGCGCAGCAGCTTTATTGGCCGCAAGACTTTGGCGTATAAGACATTGGCTACGATCATCGCAAACATGGTGTACGGGACTGGTCGCGCACCATTGCTGCTTTGGATCAGGCGGTGGACGAGCATTTCTAAGATTCTAAGCATCAGCAATAACACGCCGGTCTTAGCCCCGCGGCTGCGCGGGGCACAGAGGCGGTGATGAAGACCATCTGCAACCATGTTACCACAGAATGACAGAACGGTGGTTTGTTTGGTCAATGCAGAGTCCCTCTGTTCCCTTCTGTTTTTTTTCAAACATCGATTTGCCGCACAGTGCTGGAACCAAAAACGAATCCACGTGGTGTTATTTAGAATTTCTGTCTTGGCTTTGCGCTCAAGACAAAGGGCACTGCAGCAATCCAGAAGGCCGATGCGAAAAACATCAAAGAGGATGGCACAAGAACATCAAAGGAAGGACATGGACAAGACGTCAAAGAGAATGGCTCAAGATCTAGAATCTAGAACGTCCCAGGAGCATGCCAGAAGAACTTCCACACAGGCAGCGCGAATGCAGAGCAGCTTCAAGATCTTAACGCAAGGGCATCTTAGGAAAAACCTCTTTGACAGTACAGGACGCCCTCAACGAACCAATAAGAATACACTAACAAACATACCATATACAAAATCTAGTGATACCCAACTCACGCCCTAAGCAAACAGTCAACACACCCTAACCATACCACAATCAGACCAAACATCAACATACCCCAAACGAACCCTAACATTCCACAACCATACCCTCAACATACCCCAAACAAAATCTAATCATACCCCAAGAACCCTAAACAAACTCCAAACATACCCAGAACATACCCTGACCATTTTCATGAGTTTGCTGCCATCGGTAGGATGCTACATCTCCCCACAAAGGCAAACCTCCCATGGGTTGGCGGTGAAAGAGGTGACCTTCCTAAGGCGACAAGTTGCCGGTGGAAGACAGACTCAGTCCAACGCCCCAAAGGCGGGAGTCCATATACCATCCCGAGGTGCAGGGCCAGCCAACCATGTGACCAGAAGCCGACGTGGGGCAGGAGATCACCCAGAAGAGCGGGAGTCAACAAGCAGGGCAAACCAGCAGCGTGAGTCAGGAACCCGGAGAAAGGAGCAAGTTGAATAGTAACAATAGGAGCTGACTTTCCTTTATAAAGGTTGCTTCAACAAGATCCGCCTATCTATATATCTGGCCCTCCATCCGTTTAACCCCCTTAAGGTTGTGTGGGGGGTCGGGGTAGGAAAGTAAAAACTCCCCAGTGCAGGGTATCACGCAAAGATGCTAAGCTGCTACACTATATGGCAGTCAAGGTCCTACATCACGCAATCAGCCGCTGCGGTTTGAATTTAATTACACCAGCAAGAGACACCAAACAGTGTGGGGGGGTGGGAAGTCTATGTACCAGATACAAGCAACAGTAGCTATGGAACAGCAACAAATGAGGTTCGACATTATCGCAACTGCAGCAGCAAGGCCTTCTATGTAGATCTATATATATGGAGGATCTCACAAGATCTTCATACAAGAACTTCCTGTGAGCATCCCAGAAGAAATTTCATACAAGCACCAATGCAGAAAATCTTCAAGATCTTGATGCAAGGACCTCTTGAAGAGGATTTCAACAGGATCTCCACAAGATCTTTTCAAAAAGTACCAGATCATGTAAGGACACCGAGAGGATTTCACCAGGACCTCTTCAAGAGCGTCTCAAAATGACGTGGACAAGATCACGTAAAGGCCTCAGTAGGAATTGTACAAGTCCTTGAGCAAAAGCTTCACGCCAGGACCCTTAAGAGAATCTCACAAGGTCGTCATAAAAGGACCTGCTGCAGCTGTAGCGGATCTTACAAGATCTTGATACAGGAACCTCCCAAGAGCCTCCCACAAGAGCTTTCATACAAGCACCATGCATCTGCAAGCTCCTCATGCAAGGACCTCTTAGAGAGGATCTCACCAGGATCTCCACAAGATCTTCTGTGTTAAGGACCCGTACAGGATCATGCAAGGACCTCTCAGACAGGAATTGAGCAAGATCTCCACAAGAGCCAGGTGACACGAGAATTTACACTGAAAATGCCGCAGACCCAGAGCTTGACCTGCGCAGTCGACATGCACATGCAAGAGCCATTTTTGGAAGAATGCCTCGCCCCAAGAACGCGACGCACAGTTCGCGCGACCTGCGCCGTCGAAATGCACATGGACATCTCACAAGAGCATTTTTTGCGAAAAAACGCCGCGCCCCAAAGTCGCGGGGCAGACTTGCGCGAGCCTGCACAGTCGAAATGGACATAGACATCTCACAAGAACAATTTTGCGCAAGAATTTACAGCAAAAATGCCGCAAAGCAGATGGCGTACCCTGAACTAACCCCGGCCTTCACTCCCACCGTAAGCACCCCTCAGTGCGTTTGGGGGTAAAAGGCTGTCTCCTCATCTTCGACCAGGAACTCGTGAGCTACATCTCCATCCTCATCCTCACACTTGCAAGATCCGTGTGAAAACGCGCAAGCCCGAGAAACCCTGCCTCAATTACACCACGGCTGCCAGGGACCAACACGGTTCCATCGCCACCTGGACAGAAATTTGCATTACTTGGCGTGACTTGACACTTGCGGCACATGAAATTCCATGAATTTTTCGTAACGGGGAGACTGCTCCACAAGCAACACCAGCCTGGGCAATACACAATCAGGTCCTGGGATCCATCAAAAAAAATTAGGGCATGATGGGTTCTTATTCAAGCCATTCATAGCGTTGATACAACAAACGCAACAAGGAGGCCAGTAATGACAGTGTGACAGAGTCAGGAGTAGGTGTTTGCCCTTGCATCTGTCGCAGCAATGGCAAAACCAGTAAAACACAGCAGCTGCGAACTATTGACGGTCGGCGGACTGACTCGGAATTGAAGAAATTGTAAGCGAATAACACATGGACTGCGCGCAATCTTATGCATATGTGTGTGGCTCTTATCGTATAACATGCTGACTTTTCCTCTCATGGCTTCACTGGTCTTTCCTGATTTGTATGTGTATATATATATAAATGAAGTTGTCCTTGCGTCTCCAGCCAGCAAAAAAATGCCTAGAAGGACAGCCGCGTATCACCAAATTCAAAGCCACGGGTGACAGCAGCAGTTGAACCAATTTGGAAGACAATAAAATATTAGTTGTACAAGTAATACCCGGGCGAGCCGGGGGCGAAGCTTCAACATTGAAACACCTATAGCCCATAGAGCGGAACAAAGAATGTGCCTATAGGATGCGGGCAAGCCTTCTGTGCTTCGCAGCAACAATCTCTTGACTTGTCATTCCGGTGCCATCCCTTGTCAAGGCTTGGTATTTTTTCACCTGATCTCATCGCATCGCAGCTTGTCTTGGAAATTCTCATTGCATTCCGTTGTCACCGCAGTCTGCGTCATCCCATCTCATCTCATCTCATCTCATCTCGTGTCTTCTGAGTTGTTTTTCATCCACCTCATCTCATCTCACGTCTTCTCTCCTCTTCTCCGCTCTTCACAGCTGATCATTAACTGCTCTCATCTCTCTCATGTCATCTGAGCTTTTCTCATCTCATCTCAGCTCCTCTGACCTCTTTTCAGCTCTTCTCGTCTTCTCCATTCTACGCAGCTCGTCTCAACTCAGTTCTTCTCAGCTCTCCACCGCTCTTCTCATGTCAGGTCATCTCAACTCACCCCATCTCATCTCATCTCAGCTTGTCTCACCTTTTCTCAAATTTCTCCACTCTTCTCAACTCTTCTCAGCTCTTCGCAGCTTACGTCAGCTCGTCTCAGCTCTTCTCAACTCTTGTCAGCTCTTCTCACCTCCGCTCAACTCTTCCCACCTGCTCCAAACCGGATGTCAGTGCCAAAACCGGAAAAAAAGTGCGATTTTGATGCTTTTCACCAGGATTTTTAGAAAAGAATTATACCAGCAAGAGACCCCAAACATTGCGTGGGTGTGCGAGGACAATGTATGACAGTGTTGAGGGTGATGATGACGATGTGGAGGAGGATGATAATGCTGCGGACGATGATGTTGAGGATGATGATGTTGAGGATGATGCGGTGCAGCATGATTATGTTGAGGATGATGAGGGGGAGGATGAAGTTGAGGATGATGATGGTGATGTTGAGGAGGAAGAGGATGAGGGTGATAATGCGGAAGATGAGGTGGAGGATGGTAAATTGGAGGATGATAATGTTGAGAAGGAGGAAGTTGATGATGTTGAGGATGATACTGCTGAGGAGGGGGACGGAAATGATGATAATGCCGCGTAAGATGAAGTGGAGGATGCTGATGTTGCGGAAGATAAAATAGAGGATAATAATGTTGAGGATGATAATGTCAAGGGGGAGGAAAATGATGATGTTGAGAATGATGATGCGGAGACCGATCCCAAGACCGCGACCCACAGTTTGCGCGAGCCTGGGCAGTCCAAATGCACTTGGACAAAACACAAGAAGCATTTTATGCGAAAAGTTACAGGAAAAATGCCGCGCCCCAGATGGATCCCGAGACCGCGACCCACACTTGTGGGAGCCTGCGCAGTCAACATGCACACGGACATGTCACATGTCACAACAGCCATCGTATGCAAAAATTTCAATCAAAAAGGCCGCGCCCCAGATGGATCTGGAGACCGCGACCCACACTTTGCACGAGCCTGCGCAATCGAAATGCACATGGACATGTCACAAGAGCCATCTTACGCGGAAATTTACAAGAAAAATGCCGCGCCCCAGATGGATCCCGCACTTCGCGCGAGCCCGCGCAATCGAAATGCACATGGGCATGAGCCTTATTATACGGAAATTTACAAGGAAATGCCGCTCCCCAGAGTGAGCACCTCGATCAACCGCCGGCCTTAACTCCTACCGTAAGAACCCCTCCTCAGTGCCGCTGTTTGGGGAGTAATGCAAGGCGCCAAAACAAGAAGAATCATCAAAAACTCATCGTCGCAACGTTGGCGCAACCAAGGATTCTGCCACCTCTACAAAAAGGATTGCACAGATACCATAGGAATTCACACGCAATTCACATGGATCGCGCGACCTCTACAAGCCGGACTGCACAGATACCCTCAGAATTCACATGGATTCAGCTACCTTTACAAAGAATAGCACGGATACCCAAGGAATCCACATGGATCCTTCGACCTCCTACCCTAAGAATTCACATGGGCCCTTGGACCTCCACACCCTAAGAATCATGGATCCTTCTAAGCACAGAAAGCAAAATGCACGGATACCCAGAGGAAAAGTTCAAAGCCGTCGTTTGGCAGACCTTACCCCATCCATCTTCAGAGGCACGTTTTTTTCCTGCAAAACGCATTTCGTGCGAGTTCCTTCAAAAACTGCAAGTTGAAGTTGTGAAAACGAAGCTTTCGTGCAAGACTTCACCTCAAAAACTGCAACTTCGGCTTGTGAAACGAAGCTTCGTGCGAACCGTCTTTGCTGTGAGATTTCTTTGGTATGAGATTTCTTTGGTGTGAGATTTCTTTGCTGTGAAACTTCTTTGCTGTGAGATTTCTTTGGTATGAGATTTCTTTGGTATGAGATTTCTTTGGTGTGAGATTTCTTTGCTGTGAGACTTCTTTGCTGCGAGACTTCTTTGCTGTGAGATTTCTTTGGTATGAGATTTGTTTGCTGTGAGGCTTCTTTGCTGCCATTCTTCTTTGCAGTTACTCCGTAACACGGAAGTATGCACTTCTAAATGTCCTTTCATAACATCTTGCCAGTAATGTCCGGCCGCTCCGGGGCCGAAGCTTGGATAAGAGTCGGCAACTAGAGACTGTAGGAGGTGAAATTTCTTCTCTCAGCCATCTTTTCTCTACTCTGAGCCACTTCTTCTTATGCTCTACCACTTTTCTCCAGGGCAACCGTTCCCTGAGCTACTTCTATGCTGGGCTACTTCTTCGCTATCCCTATCTCCTATCTGAACTACCCTACTCCTTCTCTGAGCAACTTTATCTCTGAGTTACCTCGTCAAAAGCCGACTCTTCTCTAAGCTGCTCCTTCTGCCCCATACGTACTCTCCAACCCTTCTCGAAGCTACATCTTCTTCGAGCCGCTTCTTCTTTGCGCTGCTTCTCCTTTGTCGGCCGCTACTTCTCATGCGCGGCAGCCCTTCTGGTCGTTTCCTTCTGTGAACCAAATTTTGCCTGAAACAACTCTTCCCTGAGCGGCCTCGCTTGCATGGTGCAAGCTGCCCCTTTTCTGACCGTTTTCTTCTGTCGGTCTCCCTGTCTCTGACCTGCCCCTTCTCTGAGCTATTTCTTCTCCGGCGGTTTCTTCTCTGAGGCACTTCTCTTCTCTGAGCCATCTCTTCTCTGACCTGCTTCTTCTCTGAGCCGCTCTGTCTGCGAGCCGCGGCTGTTCTCCGAACTTTTTGGCTACTTCAAGAAGTACTTCTTCGCTGGGCCGCCTCATCTTTGAGCTGCTTCTTCTCTGCACTGCCCTGTCATGGGGTCAACGCTTGTCTCAACTACTTCGGCTCTGATCCAACTCTGAGCTACCGAGTGTGGGACAGCTCTTGTCTTAGCGACTCTTAGGCACCTCCCCTGTGAGCCGGTTCCTCGGGGATGCGCTGTCGCATTGCATTTAACAAGCTCCAGCTGCACTCCCGCGTAGCAGGAAAGTCGCACCACGTCTACAACTATGCATCCTTCGCCCAGCTATTCCATCTTCGGTAACCATCGCGCAGCTGATCACGTCCAAAACCGTCCTTCGCTCTGTCAAATCGACGCCCCGCCACACCACAAATCGTCCGCGCACAAATCCCAAGCTGCTGCGATCATGCGTGTTTGCACATTCCCTCGCAAAGCCGAGCTCTCGCAACACAGTCTCGTGCAGGGACGACTTTCCCGGACCAAAGCTCGCACCCGTCGAAACCCAAATCACTTTGGCGACTCACTGCATTCCAATCTTATGATAGAATTGGTGATCTGAAGCTGCCTGTTGATATTCATCCGCAACTTGGAATTTCTTCAATCTAAACTTCCTCTAACAATTTTGATATCTTATATACCTCTTTTCTTCAAGCGGCCCAAGAGTTGGAGTTTGCAGTGGCGCTATCGCATAATTGCACCATGCTTTCAGCATCTTTCACTGGTCACCTTATCCAGTCCTCTCGTCTGGAAGCAGCAAGTCGTGCATCACGAGGCCTGAAGGTTCTAGCAACTGATTTGATGTGATTGGCGGATGTCAAAGCTCGGGGAACATCTGTGAACCTGATTAGATGGGTAAGGCTCAAGCAGCCCCAGTAACGTGTTGATCTCCTCGTGCTGCTTTTTGACCTGCATCCAGAGTTGCCACCAAAGCTTTGACCCAAGAAATCAAAGAGGGCTGGGTTGTCACTGAAATCATCTCAACATGCTACAATATTGATGGAAGTTGGCCAGCAGAGATGGGTTGGCCTGGGGAAACCCAGGCCTTGGTACTTGCACACCCACCAAATCGAATCTAATCCATACAGCGACTCATCCCAAAGAAAGTTCAGAATCGGCTTGCAAAAAAGACGCTTGAAACGCAGCAGCCCATCTCCTTAAGAACACTTTCTGTCATGAGTTCATGTCATTGAGGTTCATTGAGTCTGAGAGGAAATTAAAGAGGCAATTGAGAAGATTCTGCGAAGCCTGAAATTTTGGAAATCAAATCAAGTTGTGCAGTCACTTGTTGCTACGGGCAGCAAGTCTACAGTTGGCACCGCAATTATTGGCTCCATACAAAATACGAAACCTGAGAGCTTCCTACAGTGCTACAGTGGATCTGGATAGCGTTGCCAACACTGTCCCAATGAGCATTTCTTTTTGAGGGAAAGGCGAAAAAAATGTGATTTGAAAACTGACCTGCGAAGAATCCAGCCCGGAGAAACAAAGATTATTGAGTGCCGCCTTTTCACAAACGTGTGGGACAATCCCTGATTGAATTTGAACTGACCTGGTACATTGTGGCAATTTAGGCTCAACAAAAGATCCTCATTGTAAAGCTTCATTGATTCATCAGACTGGTGGACTCAGGCCATGTCTAGAGCCGCTTTTGAAACCTGATGAGCCATAATGAGCCATGATGAGCCCTCATACAGAACTAGCTTAACATAGCTTAACTAGCATGGCAAATTCTTGTAGAACCTCCAACTTTGACATGCAATTTGTTGGTCAAAACCTTTGGATAGGTCTCCGTCAAAAATACTGGAGACACAGGTTTCCCTATGGGATGTATTCCCAACAAAACTGTCCGTGAGCGCCTGTGATATCTAGGCCCACATGTGACTGCAATCCTCACATTTTTGCTCACAGCCAAAATTATGGATCGGATAGTTTTCAGATTGAAGTACAAACAGGGCGTCGAACATAATACCGGGTCTTGATCTTCGCCCCACTGTTTTTATTACATAGCTCACCTGGCGCCGCTGATGGATTTGTTCATCTGCGTTTGCGCTTTGGATTGCTGCACGCGAATCCAGCTTTGAAAAGCGCAGAGTTGCCATCGAGGCCTTTTCCCGTGTGGATCTAGCTGATATTTGCTGATATCGCTGTCGTTTCTCCACGACCCGCCGTTGTGCTCACCAACACTGCCAAACAAATTGTATGATTTGCCCGCGTCCTGAGCGCCCATGCTGGCACAAACGGCCAACTTATATTGGACACATCTCAACACAGAATCGAAAACCTCAAGAACAAGTGGTGGGGAGAATGAGATAAAATGGAAAAACATGGAAAGGAAATGGCAGCTCACCTGTACATGCTGCAAGACACATGAAAGGGAACGGTAGACGGACAAAGGGATTGCCAGCCCGAAACCAGGACGCCACCTGACAAGCCCCAGCCACATTTCAACAAGAGCAATTGAAAAGCCCGCCCGCACCAGAGGTTGCCATAACCCTATACAATACAGCTTTAGGAATTCGTTTTTGAATGTCTTTCAAGGTCCAATTTGTGGTTTGGAATATTGTTTAGGCGGCACCCCTACCCCGCCCCATGGCAAGGTAGGGTGCCGTGCCCAGAGGCCATCCAAGAACTAAATCGGCCATCAACCTGTTGCAGTGATGGGTGCAAAGAAAGCCAAGTTTATACAGTCTTTCAATGGGGATACTGCTATGCCCAGGAAACAAAATTGAAAAGTTATAATATACATATATATATATATTATACATATATACATATTTTTCACATATATATATATATATACATGTTCAAAAAAATGTCGGCTAAGAGGTCAGTAGTCTCAGTGATTGGAGATTATTGGAGACAATGCTGGATCCTAAGCAACACTCATTTCACTCCCACCCAAATCATCACTTATCTTACTTGTATCATTGCACTTTTTTTGGCTATTTTGTTTCCTATTTTTGTTATTTACTGTAAATGTTTTATTTACAAAACGCTACTTAGGTCTGTTACTTCACAATGGTCTTCCTATTCTATTCCGCTGCGGGCGGACTTAGACTCAAAGCGGTGCCAATATCATTCTCATGTACACAGTGGAATGACAGGACACAGGGACCCGGACACCACCGAACCTGAGATACAAAGCCAGGAAACAACTGCGAGACAGATGAAGTGCGACAGCCACAGACTACGAACACTAGGAACACAACAGGTTGACACCCCTCAGGGCAAACTTGAGGACCGAGTGATCAAACTTCTCGGGAAAGAAAAAATATCAAATCAGCAAGAGCATCCATCAAGTCATTGGATCACGCAAGGAAGGGCAAGGTAGCAACATGGTGGCATTGTTGAGGCCGAAGTACCACAACGGTTCCTGTTAAATATGGGATGTCGCTTAGAGATGCTTAGAGTGCATGCCAATCGATGACACTGACAGCCTTTCCAAAATCTGATTTTGGGAGAGAGGAATCTGACACCTGGAGCATTAGAAACAGCACAAACGAAGTAGCAATATTCAGGGTAAAAAGATGTAAAACTTAAAACATCTTCAAACAAAACTTCAGGTTGGTGGAGACCTCACTTTCCAGCAAGGCCTCTTTCAGACTCGTCGTTGCCAGCTGGACGCGGCTGTGGCAAGAAGGAACCCTCGGACCTTGGGGTTCTTCAATGCTGAGGCCATCTGAGCGAACATGTCCCCGACCTCACCAGTCATCCAAGAATCTCAAATCAAAGGAGGCTGTTGGAGATTCACTTCAAACGGGATGACCACTATGCATATGTAAATGTACAAGCTCAATCAAGAATTCTCTATAGTCTTCTGACTTGACCTCTTCTTAGTTCCATAGAACGCTGGCTTGAGAAAACACCACGCATCTCAATACCACAAGAGAAAACGCTTGGATCAGGACATACGTCTTTCGCACAGGCACAATTATCACCTTCTCATATCACATTCACTCATACCTCTCTCATGTCTCCTTTCCTTTGGTGAATCACTCTGGCTCTGTCTCTCTTTTCTTCGCCTTCTCACTTCTTTCTTTGAAGCTACTGCAATGGCGATGGCAGTTCACCGCAAATGGCTCTCCGCTGAAATGGCCCGTTTCACACGCTCAAAACTGCTGGGGAACATCAAGTTAAAAGCGTGAGATGTGTGCGACTGCATCACAGCCTTTTAGCCTTACATGCTCGTCTCAGACCCTCAGCCGCATTTCCGCTTTGCATGGCAGAATGGTGCGTGGTGACGGCTTGGTGACGCTAAAGGGCGGGAATCTCTGCTTGGAGCTCGCTGTGGGAAAAGACAATATTTTGCGCATGTTCGGGTCAATAGATTCAGGGCAATCAGGCATGTCCCAGCTCAGCTTAGCTTAGACGATGCGTTTGGAGTTACAGTAGCATAACTTAGCATAACTTGATCCAGAGATATCCCGAACAAATCAGGCTACAAAGAGTCAGGGCACTTCAAACGAACATGCCGGGCCAAGATTCCACCTCAAGATCGCTCAGCTCGAATTCCAAGATCAGCGAAAATTTGATCGGCGTAAGACACGCTACACATATTGATCACATCAAACGCAGGCTTTTCATGGGCTACCACATCATGAGCACAGCGGCGCTACCAGACACAACTACAGAAGCATGTGCTTAGATTATGTAGTAATACGACGGACTTGTCACCCCCATTACATCACAACACGATACAATACGTAATTATTCAAATATGTCATATGTCTTAATCTTTCTAAAAATAATCTTAGCAGGTTTTGCCGCCTCTAAAAGAATAGATACAATGCATCCTACCAGTGCTCTCGAGCAACCTGCCACATATCTCTTTTTATCATGCGGCAAATGATCAATGGTTGCTCAGGTTCAACATACAAGGCATTCCAAGGCTCCAGCACCGTCCCAATCCCCTCGCAGACCATGAGTTGGAAGTATTCCGCAAAATCTCAGTAGAAGTCATAAGACCAGGCAATCATAGGCAATCAAAAAAACAAAAAATGAAAAGGGAATCTGCAAACTGTCCCAGGCCAAGATGTAGACACTGTCATCACAAGCACCTTTCTTCAGAGCGCCGGACACACACACAAAGTACACATATGTACATATATAATCATATATATATTAAATAAATAAATAAATAAAGAAATAAAGAAATAAATATATATATATATATATGTATTACACGTGTGTACATGTATAGGAAAACACATGCACATATGCATGCAACTGAAGTGAACCACATCGTTCCCTAAGATCAAAAAGAGAGACAGCCAAAGGAGCTCACTATCTGTCACAACTCAAGATGGCAAAGACCCAGAGATTGTGAAACCATCCGGCAGAGCCAGCAGAGTTGTCAGTCGTCCAAACATGGCAGATGGTCTGACAAAATATGGCACCTCAAACGCCTCGAAGTAAGATGAGCCGTCCTTACAACATCCGAAGCATTGGTTCTTCCATGGTGTAGCATCTCACAACAGCAGCCTACATGATGCTACTTGCAACTTCACAAGTCATGTGATGGCACTTTCAAGGTATAACTCTAGCATCCTTCCTTGTTTCAACCAGTGTCCTCTATCAGTGCTGACATCGGCCGTATACGTTGTCCTCAACCTTGTGAAAAAATCCTTATGTAAGAAATATGGTTGCAGTTCATGTTCTAAAGCAAGGCTTATGGAGGAAATGACGTCGCAAATGCCGTTTTGGCCAAGATTAAAATTATGAAACCAGTGGCTCGGAATAAGAACAAGTTAATTATGATGTGAAGCTGCCGAAGTCATTCATTGAAGTATCAAGTTGGGTCAATGGCTACATTTTAAAAAATCGATATGCCTATTCCGGCTGCCGCTCACAATCTGACTTGAATTTGACATTGTGGTCGCGGTTGAGGCAAAAAAAATGTCGTAAATACTTTTACCGGGAAAGTTTGATGAACATATCCACTGGAACATATGTGCTGGGAATATTTGATGTAGTTCTCTATTTGGACATAAATGCTGGGAAGTGGGGACCACGTCTATGGAAACTAAAGGTTGCGACCGCAATACAGTATGGCGTGATCAACCCATTCGGCCACATGCCGTTAGAATTTGCTGGAAACAAACTGAATGGTATGCTGGGACCAAATCCTGAGGGCAATAGTGCCTGTTTCTGAAAATGTTCGGTTAAAGCATTGCTTCCGGCAATTGGCGTGAGGTCCTTTTTGTTTGGCGATCATGTTTGCAGTGCGCACGCTGGGGTCAAGATTTCTTACAGCAAAAACGCTGCTCCTCACAATGTAAAAGCACACAACACAAAAAGGACGCGAATATCCTTGTATCGAATTTGTCAATGACCCCATGGCATCAAAATGCGCGCCAACAGTCACGCATGAGAATGTGTTAAGCAAGCTGAGCTGGAAAGGAAGACACATTTCTCTACTTTTTCTTCCCTGGCTTGTGCCTTGGTTTGCCTGCAGGCTCCGGTCTGGGACCTAGATGGTCGTTCAGAACTCCAAATGATCCTGTGGGTATTGCCAGGTCTCGGCTCACAGCATATGGGACCCAAACGGGGGCTCAGAATGAAAACTCTAAATTTTCCTCTGGGCATGGTATCGCGCCAAATCTTGATTCAATGATCATCTACCCGCGACAGATCAACACTCGGCACCAGAACTCTGGCCAGAGTTCCCCGCAGCTGCCCTGTTCTTCTTTGGCTTCCGTGGGGCCTTGTCTTTCTCACCCTCCTTCGGGGTGGGGCCTTTGGCCTTGTCAGGCCCATCCTTCTCATTCTCTCAATCTCTTTCCCTCATCATCAACTTCCTCTCCACCCTCACCGGACTTCAGCAGGTCGGCAGGAAGATATGTGATATGATTGATATGATGATGTGATATGATAGGATATGAAGTGAAGTGTTATGATACGATATGCTGTGACATGAGATGAGGTGAAATCAGGTGTGAAACCATGTGGTATGTTTTGATACTCTGGTTTAAGTTTTCTACATGTTGACACGTTACAAGTCGAAAATGAAATATGCCAATGTGCGTTGAAATTAAGTAATAATAAGTTGGAACTGCCACACCTTCCGAACGGTTTCGAACGGTTTCAAACGGTTCAAGATAAGTTTTCCGAACGGTTTCGAACGGTTCAAGATAAGTCTTCCGAACGGTTTCGAATTCCAGCTTGACGTCTCCTGTTTGGTAAGCAGGTGTTCAAATTTCCTGGCCCACACCCTGCCAGATTGAATTCCTCCAGGATCTTCCTGAAGCTCTGGACTCGTTTTGATCTGGGCTTGCCATCCTGCGGGGCCGAAAGCGGCAGAGTGAACATAGTCCGAATCAGTTCGAAAGGCTAGTTTCGTGCGAGGCTTCCGTCAATTTTCAGCACATCTCACAAAATGCCACGCCTGCCACGAAATCTGCACCTTGTCGCCACTTGACGCAGCCCTGCCAATGCGATTCGCAAAAAACACGCGACACGTCTAAAGTGCTGCGCCTGCCATGCAAAATGACGATGGGCACGTCCAAAGTGCGTGCGTCGGGACATTGTCTCTCACCGGGGCTTTGTCCGGATGCATTTTTTGGTGGAGAGCGTGGCGCTGCAGGCCAATGGGAGACAGGCAGCAGCAGCAGCAGCAGCAGCAGCAGCAGCAGCAGCAGCAAACCTCATGGATTGCACTTTGGTTTGCCCAACTTAAGGTTTGCAAATGCTGTTCCACACACAGTGCGCCACACATTCAGGCGTACAAACGTCTTTGATATTTCCAGCGCTGCCTTTGCCCTACCTCCACCACGTCATGAGCGCGTGCTGCGCATGTGATGAGGTTTTTTCGTAGTTGACTTTCTGGCGCGCAGCGGCACAGCAACTGCCCCAGGCATGTCTCCATGCCTGCGTCCAAGCACGGTGATCACCAACTATTGCTTCCCGGAGCAGATGCATCGATCTCATCGAGCCATGATACGTTTTGTTCGTTTCTTTTCTTTAAATTGCCGGTTTGAGACGGCAGTGGCGGACACAGCGAAAGAATTCCTGGTTCCCAAATCGAAGTTTCTCATTTTACGGCCTCTCCGGCTCAACAGCGAATTCAGTTTAGAATTTTTGCGAAGATGCCGGGGTCAGCATGACTTCCCCACAGCGCTCCCAGGACCCAATGGAATCAACGCAGTTTTGAATTATAGGTACATTCAGACGTGTTTTGTAACGTGTTGAAAGTCGTTTTGTGTGGTGGGCGCAATACTTTTGCGACGTTTTCAGAAGATGCGTGGCAGTTTTCGTGGCACACAACAACAACTGCAGCTATGCGCGCTTCCAGGCTTTTTTTTGCCTTTTCAGAAGTGAAGCAGCCTCCATGGCTTAGCTCAGAATAAACCGAATGGATCACCAAAGTTTGTGCCAGCACAAGTCTGCAAGAGAGGCAAGCATGTCGCACCAGCCACTTAATAGCAACATCTTTCATCCCTGAGATTGTGCTATATGCCCCCCCAGAGTCAGCTCAACTCATTCTGATGAGAAAACAGTAGAATGAGGTGCAGTAATTTCACACCATGGAGAATCACATTATATTGGATACTGGAGTGAGCAAATGTTTGCATCCCATCTCGGGATCACATCATCTCCACAGTTGCAACGCCAAAACTACATGGTAGATTGCTGCCTGGAGGTGGACCAAACAAACAAAATCATAAGTAACAGAACAGTGGTTCAACATGCGTGAAAAGGTCTCGCCACGGACGCGTGCTGTTTGAATGGGTTTGCCTTCGTTTGTTCCCCGCAGTCGCAGGCTTGTTGCATCAAAGAACTTCCCACATGCGCAGCCGCGACCATTGATTTATATACATTGAGTTTTCTCAATGTTTTTCACATTAAAAGTTTTTGGGTCACAACGATTCACAACCATACCACGCTTGTCAACACAGAATACCTATGATCGTGCTCAAATGGGCAAGCCAAGAGGATCACTCACATTGCAAAAAACGATGAAGGCATGAATAGATTCTAGCAATCAAAAAATGCCATTCGCAACTTCGAAATGTCCATAGGGTAAAGCAAAATCATCAATCATAACGTCAAGATGTACATAACATATGGGCTAAAATTCCCCAAACTAAAACGCCCAAACAAACATAGTTCAAGAACACCTTTGTTTTTACACCTCCCCTCAAAACACAGAAGCCTGGATATAGAGGACACTGGTTGAAATTCCCTCCTTCTGGTCGTCAAGCCCATCAAGGTCTGTCATGTCTGCAGCCTCTTGTTTGCCAAGTGACGGGATGGCCTTTTTGCTTTCTCCTGAATTTCCCCCGCAACATTCATTAGACATTCCTATGAAGATACCTCATGAGACCTCTTGCAACAGATCGTGCACACTGATACAGTTCGGGATTTCTTGCACTGTCGATTCTATCGAAATCTCAAGCTCCACGCTGAGGATACTGAAGCTGGAGTCGCTTTAACCTCTAAACCGTCACAAGAACAAAGCAGAACAAAGCGGAACACAGCTTAAAATACGTCCAGATCATGCAAATGGATGCAAATGGATGCAAATGGATGCAAATGGATGCAAATGGTGCAGTCGAAGCCGTGAATGCTTCGGGGTCAAATTTGTTCCAGGCTTGAGGCTCTAAAGGCTAGCCGACGTCTAAAGCCAAGACTTCTGGTGGAAGTCCATGTGTTTGAATCCAGCGAGAAGCTTTTCCTGTGTCACGGCAATGGGTTCCAAAATTGTTGAAAATTGAGAGAACAAGTCTCTGCTGGAGTCCAATTTCCACTGCATTCCATATGTTTCAGCTATCAGTGGACTTGTATGCGCGCAATGCAGGGCCATGGGATGCAATGGGATTCAAGGCAAGCCAACAAAACGCAACGAAGCGTAGTCTGTCTACATCTCAGTTTGTTTGTTTTGTTTCCCTGCGCTCAAAAGCTTCTAAGGCCTGTGATTCAGGTTGCAGGCTGAGACATGCCAAGCAGAAACATGAAGGTAAAAAGTGAAACCAAAAAGGCAGGACCTGCTGCACCAAGATGTCAAGATCAAACACCAAAGTCGAAGGCAATCTCAGTATCTGTCTGTCTATGCATGTTGTGTTCCGTTGTGTTGCGTTATGTTGCAATGCATACATCATTTTATGTAATGTCATGCAATGGTATGTAGTCTGCGTGTCATGTATTGTCATGTCATGCTACGCAATGGTGTGTAATGATATGTAGCTGTAGCAATGTGTTCTGGCATGTAGGAGCATGCAATGGTGTGTCAGAGTCGTAATGCTATGTAATGTGCATGTACGCGTATGGAAGGTATAGAATGGAACAGAACGGAAGGTAACGCAACATTGCGTAACGTAACATAGCGCATTGCACTGCCTTGATGCATGCATGTATGCAATGTATGCATGTACAAGTATGATGAGTATGTATGTTTATCGCCTCTCACATGTATATACAGGAATGCGTGCCATCAAGTGGTCAATGCTGGGCAAGAATGCGTGCTGTAAAAAAAATCAAAAGGCACCACAAGAGACTTCCCTGCAATTCCACCAACAATCATTCTGTCAGCACCTGCAGTTGTAAAGCTTCTGGAACTGAAAACTGCGGGCCCTGGACGAGACCTTCCAAGCAGGAGTATAGCACAATGCAGCATGAGATACTAAGCCGCTTACTTCTTGCAAAACATTTCAATTCCCGACAATTGCGAGAACCCTACGGGGCATAGAAAACTGGACAGCCTGCAGGATTTCATCAGGCTCTGCAATACTTCATGATAATGATGCGAAAACTAATATGATTTGGAACTGCCCATCATGACAATAAAGAAACTGTCAAAGCCCAAAAATTGGCCAAAACATGCTGAAATGGTTGCCCTGGTTACCCGATTGCCAGGGTTACCCTTTGTGCCCCTTGTGCCCTTTGAACCTGCAGATGGAGGCGGAGATGCTTCGGGAGCTTCCTCGACACTTCCGCAATTTTCTTAAAGGATTTCATGATTTCATGAGAAGTACTATTTTGATCTATTTTGCTTCTTTGACTTCTTACTTGCCAAGACTATCCAAAACTCACCTCCATCTGCGTCCACTGTCACAACCAACAGCTGCATCAGACCATCCTATTCAATGTCTTTGGAAGGTGTCTTGGGCCAACGATGTCCGATAATTTCCCCAGCACAGCGTCCTTTTTCAAAGGCTTTATGAAGCCACCACTCTCAAAGAAGTTGCGCAAGTCTGCGTCCTTGGATCTTTGGTCTTTAGTCAAAAGATCGACTTGGAAAAGAATGTCATCGCTTATGGGAGGACATGCAAGCGTATATTCAATACAGGCACTTCAAGGTAAGTCGTGTGGCAACTTAGATAACTTGGCAAGTACGCAGAACATAGAATGGTCATGGTCAATCGTGGTACAGTTTCTTTTCAAGCATTCACCTCGAACAAAATTCATTATGATGAACGAAGAATCAATTTAAGGCATGGGCGGACCAATCCCGAGCTTCTTTGGGCACTGCTAGATCAATACCTGGGTCTGTCTCGTCAACATCCAGCTACATCACTAAAACTTTGCCAAAGCCACAGGAAACTCAAAAAGCCTAGCTCATCACAAGTACGTGCGAAGAACGATCCAGTCCAATGGAGACATGAAAAAGTCGCACGGTGACTTGGGATGAAGAAAAATGGGAATCGAACATATCGTCTTACAAAACTCTACGGAGTCTACATCTCAGTTCGGGCATCCAAGAAGCATCCTGGGAATTCCTCCCGCAGCTCCTGGCAGTGCGTCAACATCTTGGCATATGTTAAATAGTCTTCAAACATCAAATGACATTCTGCCTATATAAGATATCTCAAGAGCATGTTCGACATCCGAGGACTTCTTGCCTGTCGAAGGGTAAAAAAACCGCAAGGCTTGTCAAGTTGGTCAATCTTTGAAGGCCAACAGCTGAAATCTGGAGTCCTCGAGTCTCGCTTCAAAACCCGAGCTGCCCTCGAAAGGCACTGAAGTGCAGAACTTAATTTGCCAATGACACTGGAATGTTTTTTTCGTGCGGTTTTTTGCAATGATGTCCGCACAAACCTGAGGAAGTGTCCTGCTTAGGCATTGCATCCCTGGTTTCCAATAAAACCTCAGCGCTCAGCACTTCCAAGTCGAGACTCTGTGAGTCCTTGCTCAGGCACCTTGTCTTTCAGGCGGATGCTCACCCATCCCTCCTGGAGCTTTCCAACGGGATCCCAAAATGGTTTGTCATTCGACGAAAATGAATAAAACACCCAAATATCGCTGGGCACTTACAGTCATCTCAAGTCTAAATACATCAAACCATGTTGCCAAATGCGCTCTCAACCAGCACCGAACGGACTTTGTGGAAACCAAACTTGCTTTGGCAGTCATGGCATCGTCGAGCAGAAAGGATGCCTCCCTGGCATTCAAGAAAAACTTGAGGCCCACGGGCCGACAATGTCCCCGGCGCCACGGCCAAACTGTTTGCGAACCAGCCAGCCGGGGGGGGTAGTTAAGTATGAAAGTTCATGCGATTGGAGATTCCAGACCCCCAAAATCTTGCCAAAACAAGAAGGGTTTCAGCTAGCAGAAGCTAGCTTTCGTGAAAACAAAAACCCTTCAAACTCATTGAGCCTTGCAAGCCTCGCTTGAATTGTTACAACTATGATCCACTTGAATGTCTGCGAGTGGATGAGCAGGAAAGTGAGTGTACATGAAGGAGGTGTTGGAAAGTGTTGGAAACGGATCAGGTGCGGTTCTGTAGAGTGTGGGGGAGATGTTCCTCCACGCGACTGTCTTCACCATGCATTGACTGGGCAGTGTAGACGGCCCGGCCACGTACTTCAAGACACTGCTAGATTATATATCCACTACTGTCACATAGCACGGGACAGCAAAGCCAACACATTTACATATTTACAAATACATGAATACATATTTACATATTCACATATATTCATGTATTCATATATACACATTCATACAAATATACATATATCTATATTTGCATGTAAAAAAATACATATTTATATATTTATATATAAAGATATATGTATACATACTTACATCAGTATATATATATATACACATGCTTAAATAAATACATGTATACACATTTAAAGAATTACAAATATATATATATATAAATATGTACATATACATTTTTACATATTTACATATTTACATATTTACACATTTACACATTTACACATTTACATATTTACATATTTACATATTTACATATGCACATCTAGTGAAATATTCACATATACAATTTTACAGGCATGCATATACCTATATTAATAAATGTATATATATATATATACTTCTACACATACCTGAGAAGGGGTGGAACGAAAGCCAGCGCTTGCTTTTTGACTCGCGCGGGGGCGCGTGAAACTCCACCTCATCCATATGGCATGGCTCAAACATGAAGCGCCCCAACATCAACA
>Ga0126342_10003198_pt1 | contig 26792 bp, 25 predicted proteins | sample Cyp1metagenome_FD_92528 | JGI IMG/M metagenome (GOLD analysis project Ga0126342, IMG submission 92528) | Coral microbial communities from Lord Howe Island, Old Settlement Bay, Australia - Cyphastrea 1 metagenome | ecosystem: Host-associated > Invertebrates > Cnidaria > Coral ...
TGGTTCAATAGGGATGATAATGGGATATTAGTGGTTTAATAGGGATGTTAATGCGATATTAGTGGTTTAACAGGGATGATAATGGGATATTACTGGTTTAATAGGGATGATAATGGGATATTAGTGGTTTAACAGGGATGATAATGGGATATTACTGGTTTAATAGGGATGATAATGGGATATTAATGGTTTAATAGGGATGATAATGGGATATTAGTGGTTTAATAGGGATGATAATGGGATATGAGTGGTTTAATAGGGATGATAATGGGATATTAGTGGTTTAATAGGGATGATAATGGGATATGAGTGGTTTAATAGGGATGTTAATGGGATATTAGTGGTTTAATAGGGATGATAATGGGATATTCATGGTTTAATAGGGATGATAATGGGATATTAGTGGTTTAATAGGGATGATAATGGGATATTAGTGGTTAGGGATGACAATGGGATTTTAGTGGTTTAATAGGGATGTTAATGGGATATTAATGGTTAGGGATGATAATGGATATTAGTGGGATTTGTGTTCTCTTGAACTGCAACAGATTGCTATTGAAAATGGCCATAGACATACAGTAGTTGATTTACCCATGAAAAATAGTGATTGTCCATAGTTTCTTGTATGTTTGCCAGAGGGTTAATATAAACCATCCCACAGTCACCATTTCTATAGGTGGTATAAATAATCCATTCCCAGTCATGGGTGGTTTGTGACACTGTTTTACCCACATTAATGGGAATATCAAGGGATGTAAGTGGGTACAAGGTGCTTCGAGAAGTAGCCAAGTTGGTTAACTGTATGTAAAAAGGTTTTATGATAGATGTATCGAACCAGTTAATGGTGACTATAAATCGACTTAAAAAAGGGAATATAAATGGGATTTCACCACTGAAAAGATGCCGTGGAATGGTTAATACAGTGGGTCAGTAATCTAAGTGGTTTATTGGGGACAACGATGTGGAATAGATTGATGGGAACACACTGACTGGTTTTTTTCTTTCTTAATGAGGGCTATCCTCTTATCCCAGCAATATTGGAAGAATCATTCAAAATTAAAAATATCTCCTACCAATTGCAAACGTTTGATCTAGAAGAATTGGGGAGTTTAAGCCACAAACATAGGGGGCATAAAACAACCATAGATTGGGAGATTGGGGTCATACAGGAATATAGATGGTAAGTGGATGCATAGCAAGGCCCAATCTAGGATAGAAAACATCGTTTACATGTGTTTTTTTTATGTTTTTGTGTAGGGGCTCGTTGTTTTTTTGGGCTTGCCAAAGGTGCCCATCTTAGCGTTTTCATGGGCGCGTTGCTTTGATTGCGAATCACTGGAACGAGGGTCAGGGAAGTTCCATTCACCATGAAGCGCTGTTCATCATGTCATCAAGGATTAGCCCAAGACAATGGTGATTAATGGTGGTTAATAGTGGTTAATAATGGTTAATGAGATATCTGGTTGGTGGTTTGGAACATGAATTTTATGACTTTCTATATATTGGGAATGGAATAATCATCCCAACTGGACGAAGTCATATTTTTCAGATGGGTAGGTATACCACCAACCAGTAATGATGATATAATGTTATTTCATTGTCCAATGATTAGTCACTAATTACCCTCTGGTTATTTAACATAGCCATGGAAAATGGCCCATTTATAGATGGTTTGCCTATTAAAAATTGTGATTTTCCATGGCCATGTTAAATAACCAGATGGTATCATTAACTTAGTTCCAACGTTCCGATGATTAGTTCATCGCCCAAGTTCTGCAGCACGGTGTTCTTCCAAGGATTTGGATCCCAACTTTGACGGCCGAGTGGCACTGAGCGAAGTGAACCGATGCGTCCAAGCTACACGCGCCGTTTGTGGCTCAGCTACTGACTGGCTAAGCCGGGATTGGTTGGTCCCATGTTGATATTTTGTGGGGGGCGGGAATAGTTTGGTATAAATATGGGGGGTTCCCCAGTTAGAAGTTAAGGTTTACAAAACCCCTTGACTATAGTTATATCCCCCGTAACCCTAGTTTAGCTATCGAATCTATGGGGCAACCATATAGGCTGGGATGTTTATTATGATTGCGATGGGCTGGAGGTGGCCCTCCTTGTGATACTCCACTCCGCTTCATACAAGGCCATCAACCAACCACAAAAAGGAGACCATTGTAGGCTCGTCCCAAACAAGAGCATTCCCAATAATAGACCCCAATTGGAGATGTTTTATGCCCTTGGGTCCACCTCATGTGTGAATATAGCCCGAGTTAACCATTAGTTGAATTTATTTGACTGATCTCATGATCACCCTACACAGGACCGGCAAAGATCCCACATATCGATACGATCCGCAATGATTACACATGGAACATACATTTAGATATCGAGTTTTATGTATACATAGTTGTTAAAAAGCAACGACATACAAGCAAGGTACCCTCTGGTAAACTAACATTACTATGGAAAATCATAAAATTTATGGGTAAATCAACTATTTCTATGGCCATTTTCAAGTTCGCACACTGTGAATGTCTACCACGGAAAACTCCACCGGATCTCAGGTGGACGAAAGGTCTTTAAAGATCATATCAGTCCTCCGGAGGTGACAAAGAAGGCCAGGGCAGGGCCAGCGGGGCTGTGATGTGCAGCTGCTGTATGTTGAAGGATTTCATAGTTGTGTGTCTTTGTGTCGGCATATTTTTTCCCTATACCGTGTTATTTGCATATATCTGGGTAAATTATAACGACCTCACTGCGACCTCACTGGAATCATGGTTATTAAGGGGAATCATCCCCAAATGGCCTTATTTCAGGTTTGTGAATTATTATAATTTGCCCAGATATATATACATGCATATATACACATGAGGTGCATGTATCTATACCTATATATATATATATTACTATTATTCATTTTATGCAGGTATATATATATATTATTTATTTATTTATTTTATGCAGGTATATATATATAATATAGGCCAACAGACATCTACACATATATATATATACATATTATCATTATTTTTATTTCCATTATTGCTGTTTTTATTGTTAATATGATTATTATTACTGACAGTATGATTGTTATTATTATTACTATTATTGTTACTATTACTACATATTCATATGTTGGTTTATTTCCACGCATAGCCATGTAATACACTGACCGAAGGTTGTTCCTTCGCTAGTCACCGCCATTTTCGCAGCCATCAGGAAATCAAGGAAGTCTACACTGGTTCGTTGCCTGTTACTTGGACGCAGCCGGTGAAAGAGCCAGCTGTTTGAAAATGAATTCACGCGAACGGACTGGGGGAAAAAGCATCCCCAAATGGCCAGTTTGCCGCATTATTTGTCACGTTTCAATATACTGCATATATACATATAGTTTAATGTAAGGATAATTACGAGCGGGAATTTTCGGCTACTGTACCCACATTGGAGGTACTCAACATGTTTGAGGTCTGCGTGCAGCCAACTTAAGGCACTATCCCAAGAATGTGATATACTGTTACTGTCATATGAGCAGGCCTGGAACACTATTGATCCTTGCCATGTCCTCCAGATTTGCAAAACTTGGCAACCTGCTTTCAACAATAGGTCAATGAACATGGGTGTGTCTGAGAATAGGGTATGTCAACAAAATGGCGCTTCTAATGGGAAAATGATTATCAACTAGGAATGCTTTTGGAGTACCCTATTCTCAGACAAACCCAGCTGTTTCAGAGTCCTTCTACATAATCATGTGGAACGGATGTTCCAATGCCAAGTCAAGTTGCAGCAGATGATTGGTAAGCAGAATGAGCTGAAAAGTTCCATATTTGTCCCTTCCTTGTCCATCAAAATTCCTGGTAAATTCCAATATCTTGCAGTAAATTCACATAGATATGAAAAACCCGCCATTTGTTAATTATTTTCCGATCGGGTTTCTCTATTGTTTTTCGGCATCTACGCTAGTTTGCTGGAGGATATTTAATGTCCATATAGGTTTGTCTGAACATCTGGTCTCCTTAGTCTCCTTAAATCCACTGGTTTCGGTAGCACACCCAGATCCCCACCGCCAGCGACACAGCTGGGAAGTCCCCCATGGCGGTTTATGGCTGGGATCATGTTTGCCGGAAACTGCTCCTGTTTTTGCTGGCTTAATCCCCATGTTTGTTGCTTTCATGCTCCCATGGTCCCCCATCTTTGATTCTTCAATGAGCCCAAATATCGAATTTCACAAGAGAAATGGCGTTAAATCTCCAAGATGGAAACCCCTGTCAACCACCTGGTAGAACGGGATGATGTGGGGTTTTTGGGCACTTCTTTGAAATTTGAGATCCATTTGTCCATGGATTTTTCGATTCAGAAGCCCTGATAAGTTCAGGTCGAGAAAGTCACAGTGGAACGGCAGCCGAAGAGTCTCTGGGACTTCGAGTGTTCCTTTGAGGAACTGCGGGCACAGCAGCATGCCCTGCTGGTGCTGCACAAGGAGGGATTGTCGCTGGATGGTGGTGAAACTGAAAGGTAAAGAATGGAACAATTAATTAAGAAACGGAACTAAATAGACCATGTATACCATAGCAAGCTGTACCAAATTACCAAGGGGTAACTCTCCCGAGTGGCCTTTTAAACAAGCTTCGTGAATTATTCTAATTTATCCAGAAGGGATGGATGACTTGAGCGACAAAAAAATATAGGTTGACTTGGGTATCTAAGTAATTAATTGGGTAAATTATAGTGACCTCACTTTTTTCCCTCACTGGAATTTTGGTTAGGATTGCGGGGAATTATCCCGAAGAAGGCCAACATTTCAGGCTGGTGAATTACCAAATAATTTACCCTTACTAAATGGTTTGGTTATGTTTGATTGATGAATAAGAGATGATATCTAGGTCTTGGAAAAGTGATAACTTACAGAAAGCTGTTGTTAATGATGTTACTACTGATTTGCACATCCACAATCCAATTTACCAGTTCCAATTATGTTAATTTGAGGCTATAAATCTTCCCAAATAGGGGAATGCCCAATTTGCCAAACCGCAAATTGGGGATTGGTGGCAATGTTTGACTTTGATAAAAATGACCTGGGAACCCAGCCACAGCCGCTGGTGTCCTGCCACAAACTAGACTGTGAGGGCAGTTTGGCGGAGCAAACACAAGAGGGCTTGTCGTTGTGCAGAAGAAGGATCTATGGTGATCTATGGTCAAAACGAGTCATTTTCTTCATTTCATAAATTTCAATATTGGAAGGTAGGTTCCAGGATATGATATAGATATGTATAAAGCTAACCTATAAATAGGTATAGAATGGTATAGATACATACACATACATAGTATATCATAATATTTTGTGTATATATATAATATATAGATACGTGCATGGTTGGAGCTGTACCTGTATGCTTGGGGCATACTCGTATTGCGGGAGAGTGGTCCCTTTCCGTCGCAGGAAAGGAACGAAACCAAGCCGTTAGGGCCGGGCGTGACGTGAAACGGCGCAAGCGGGCGCTTTGGTCGTCAAGCTGCCGTCTGGACCTGGATGTTCCCGGTTGTTGACTGGATATACCCTCTGGTAAACTAACATAGCTATTGGAAATGGTCATTTATAGTGAGTTGTCCCATTAAAAATGGTGATTTTCCATAGCTATGTTAGTTTACCAGAGGGTAACTGATATAACTGATAAAACTGATATAACTGATATAACTGATATAGCTATATATGAGTATAAACCCTTAGCTTAACTAATGTTGTAATTCGAGAAAGCGGTTGAGAGAGAGATGGTTATATATCTCCATAAATTGGGATATGGGGCCCCAATTTCACTATGGTGAAATCTATCCAGTAATAACTATTGTAACTGTAACTGTTTTGGCTATGTTTGGCTATGTTTGGCTATGTTTGAGGATTTGTTGGTGGGTATAATCAACTTGATGTGGTACTGATCCTTTATCATCGAGCGAATAAAAAATGGTGTTTTCCAGCAACCGAAAACAGGCGTTTTCGGAGGATGCAATTGGATCAACTTGACATGATACATCCAGATGTGGATTGTATGTGGAAATAGGCCGTGCAAATGGGAACTTAAACAACAAAAAATGTGGCACAATGATGGATAATGGGGTTACAAGGGTGAGACAGTAGGGTATACAACCAACTTGATATGACATCCTGGCTGAATTTTGTTGGTAAAAGTCAACCATCAAGAACGGGTTTAACCATTGAAGATATTACTAGGATAGTCGTGATACACACAGATACATATACATATGTAAGTAGAACCAGCTATATGATAGCGGATGTTTGAACATGGTTTGTATACCCCGAACAGCACTTTGAAATGGGTTCCCATGCTGATGTTCATCAGTGGAATTTTGGGTGCTACATTTCCAGACAAAGCCATGTTGATCGTGGTGCAAAAGAACAGCCCACAAAAAAGATTTCCTGATATTTGGTTGGAAATGTTTGGAACATGTTTCCCCATTTTTTTGGGGAATGTCATCATCCCAACTGACGAAGTCCATCATTTTTCAGAGGGGTAGGTCAACCACCAACCAGATATTGAAGGGACATCTCATCCTATAATTTTTGAGTGGGTCGCCTGGCCAATGAGACATGTTGTGACATGTTGCATCCTGGGAACTGGTTGGTGGTTTGGAACATTTTTTTTTATTTTCCCATATTTTCCCCAATAGCTGGGATGATGATCCAATCTGACTTTCATATTTTTCAGAGGGATTGAAACCACCAACTAGGGGAAGCAGTCACCGGAAATTGTCCTAGAGTCCGACTGCATCGATCAGGTTCGCTTCAGATTAGCCCCTTTTTTCACTACAGGCTGGCGCAGGTAAAGCAGGGTATGTCCGGGTTCCGTCAAAGGCGTTGCAGCTGGTTCCCGTCTCGGCCACCTTATTTAGTCTCACATTTCACTTGCAGCTTCAGCCAACCCAAGGGTTGGAGAGGCCATGGATGAAACGAGCGCTTGGGGGGGTTCCTTGCAATATATATACCTGAATGCTCCCTGTTGTCCTTTTAATTGCCGCTGAGGTTCTGGCTGGGTAGAACAACCGTTGGAGAAACAAAACCACCGCTGAATTGCAGAAACTGCCGCTGATATTTTTGGGGATGTATGGATAAGTGATGTTGTTCCCCTAAATTGATTTCCAGCAGCCATTTGGCACTAACTTCCCCGTTGGGCTGGCCACCTCCAACCGTCGATACCTCAGACATCCTCAGACATCCTCAGACTCTTGTTTTGCGCGCGCGCACGTCTGTGCTGCTTCAAAAAACTTTTGATTGCCAGTCTCGCCTTTACCTGATAGGACCCCAGCACTGACCTTTCAACATTTCTAAACGCGATCCTTCTTGACTGCCGGCTGATGCGGCCCACAAAATCTTCGCACATGCTTGTATCGAAAACTGCGGGGTTCAGCGTTGCACGCCTGCCATCTGCAAGCGCATCATCGAACTCTGTTCGAAAATGCATGTAGGCATGGATCTTTGGTACCATACCAAATAGACAATATTTTTTTGCCATGCAGTGAGCAGCGAGGTGAGCGTAGTTGATTCCAAATTGGTGGACTGCTTTGCGAAAATGACCAACACATGATGAGACCAGCCAAATGCCATGACCATGGATTCCCTGCGAAAATGCTAAACCATTTTGAGCACCACCAGAAATCCAACGCAGGACTTGCCGGTCGTTTGGAGACCACCCTTGTTGCTGCAGTTCCAAGTTCGCGTAGAATAGGAGCCATTTCAAGATTACAATTGAATCTGCCCCTTTGCACCCCAGCCAGGGAAATGCATTGCGATTGGCATGCATGTTTGCGACAGTGAATCCTCTGATGCTGAAAATTTGCAGGGAGTTTGCCATGCACCAGAGCTTCAAATTTGCAAAAGCCCTGGCCAAACAATCGGCCATATTCTTGTTGTCTTCATCGGCTGTGAAGCCTCAGGGCCCGAAACTCAAACACACGCATAACCAAACACATGATTTTCGCTTTGGGATTGGGGTGCGCTGGGCCCAAAAATAAAATCACCAATCACACTAGCAGTGTTGAGGATGGGAAAATGGGAAAAATGCTTGTGAAAACGAGGGACACCCCATGTAGATCAGAAGATATATGCTGCTTGCCAGGAAGTTGCGGGAAATGCCCAATCTGAAAATGTGAAATGAATCTCTTCTCAGAAATTTGGCTGGCTTGTCGAGATCAAACGGGATGTTGCTCCAAGGTGGGGTATGCTGCCATGGAATAGTATTGAAACGGGTGCGGATCCAGGCCGCAGTGGTGTTCATGTCTTCGAAAGGCACACCAACTATGCCAGCGTCACACTCCGCGCAGCACGCTTTCGCATTGACATGACCAACATTTTGGTAACTGCGCGTTAGTGTTCCAACTTTTGCCATCCACTCCATGTCCAGTTTGAAACCAATGCAGCATGGGTAGAAGATCGTTCCAGATTTGGATGGAATTCCCTGTGAACATGCACTGCCCAAATCGTCCATTGCTTCTTGCAGAAACCCAGTCAAAATATCATCAAAGTTTGAATACTGTTTTCTTGGAAACGCCCAAATCAAAAAGTGAGTCAGAAAAGTTGAGTACTTGCTGTTGAGATGTTGTGCGAATGGGTCCCCCAAATCTGTGCCACCAAAGCCGACTGAGGCACTGCAACGGCATTGCATGGACTTCGAGGCAGTATTCAGACCCAGCACGGGCTGCAATGAAAAGATTTCAAGTGGCTGCTTCTTTTGTGTACGGCCACCATCCCCATGAACAGTTATGGGAAAGGTACGGTTCAACCGCTCCGGGTTTTTAAACACCTCATGTTCTGGATGTTCGACCTGGTAAGCCCTCCAAAAAGAGAGCAGCAGCTTTTCAATGTCATCATCTGGTTCCGAGCAGCCACCAAATAACAGAAATGAGTAGTCCGAAAGAAGGGTTCTCAATAGGTCAGAGGGCTTGAGGTATGGGAGCGTAGCCGTGTGAGGGCCTTCTGAGTGCACATATTCTGAAATTGGCACCCGGAGAGACAAGCCGAACTTCCGCACCACTCGGTCATAGAAACGTTTTGCCTCAGATATTGGAGCTACAGCACCCTTTTGTCTTACCTTTCTGAATAGAATTGTTGTATATACAGAAACTGATAGATCCAACTCACCAAATGCAGTCACACGCAGTCACGACTGCGAGTCATATAGTGAGAAGGTTTATCAAAAAATAGATATAACAGAATATATATTATATATTATATAATATTATATGTTATAATTATATGTTATAATTATATGTTAATTATAATATTATATGTTATATTATATAAATTATTATATACTATATATGTGATATATCGATCTATAACATATAATATATGAACCAGTGCTTCACAAGTTACGTTTTTTTGGCTCACGCCACTGGTATCCATTGTGCTCTTGGCGCAGGCTTTGCCGTGCTGTGCCACCACAGCAGCCGTTTGGTCAGCTACTGTTCTGGCTGGAGCCTCATTGAATGGACATCGGCGGAGATCATGACCCCACAGCATCTATAATTACTGCACTGTAGTGGTTCGAGGGTCAAGTATCGCCGAGAAACACCATCAGCAACCACTGAAACTGCATGCTGTAGGAGAGGACCCGCTTCTTTTGAACCTGGCCAGTCACGCTTTCCCGACCAGGTGTTGGGAGTGAAAGGATGTTCGCTCTGCACGGGATCCTAGACTAGATAGACAAACTAATATCGATCTGTGTGGTTGCACCAATTTGGAGGAACAAGTATGTTAGAGCAGAATCCAGCTGTATGTTTGATCATAGTTTCGCATCGGTACATCAGGCCTGGTGAATAATAAAACGACTAACAGTGACTAACATAATATAATGATCGTTTTTCATGATGCAGGGTTCCATAGTTATTATACCATTAATGAAACACAATGATCGATGCAGGGGATTTAGCCCACTTCGCTTCATAGCTATAGTTTCTTCTATGGTAAGTCAACTATTGGCGTAAAATGATCAATATTTTGGTGGTTTTAGCCGAAAACAGCAAAGACCATTTCTTCCCCTTGAGCTCTAGCGATGGAATCTGTGAAAGGTGGGCTTTGAGGAAAGCACCACGTAATCCTTCTAAAGTTCAAGCGTGATCCAGCCATATGTCAAGGCCCTGGTTTAAATCTCAGAGCCGACCCCAAGGCACACGCTTTGGCTAAAAGACAAATTTTGCAAAGCCATTTTGAACTATTCAGTTTCTGAGTATATCGGGATTTTGTTGGAAACCACAAGAAGCCATTTCAAATTTTCAGTGCCAAGACTAAGATGGCAATTCAAATCCAACTTGAGATCCATAAAGATCTATGGCTTTGACCTTGCATTGCCATGACATCTCACTGTTCTTGCTTTACCCTCTTGCGCTGCTGGTTGATGTGCTTCAGGAACGGCCTCGGACGGAGCATTGTGAGCAAAGCCCGCTTGCCCAGGTAGTTGCACTGTCACTAACATAAATCCGATCAGCGGCTTTCAGCCGTTTGCTTTGTAAATTGGTGAGTTAATCCCCCTTTTTGAAATATATACCTGAATAGTTAGGCATAAGATATCAAGTATACGAGAGATTTCCATAGTAAAGTTTAGTGATATATGGTATCATGGTTTATCCTATGGCTATATTAAGATTGTCGTGAACCGCTAGAGCCATGATGGTTATTGTGCACCATTGGCAGCTATAACAGAACAGTATGCTTAAAATATGAGGATTATAATATCAAGGGTATTGTAATGCATATAGATCGTGATGGACAATTACCAATCGGGGTGAATAATTTTGAGACATACCCCTATATCCATTCTTGTGGGGCCAATCATTTCCATCCCAAGAAATGTTTGTTATATGTTGTGAGTCTTCCCTGTGAAACCTATCATCTAAATTGGAATGTTTTTGGGCCACCCATTTAGGCTGGAAGGGTTTGGCGTTCAGGGTTGAAATCCCAATATACTCTACCCATTTAAGTTGGAATGGTTTGGTAATCAAGACTGAAATCCAATGGTTTCGGCTTCTAGACCCTTGCAGGCACTCACAGCTTCCGAGCAGCACGGCACGGCAGGCAGAGAGCTTCCCTGCACCTGGGAGAAGGATTGAAGTTCTGAGTGTAAACTGCAAACTTGGGAAAATCAAGTAGTCGCAGCAATTGGATGCAATACCACCGACAAATTACCATGCATGATGATGCATGATGATGCATGTAAATTTTGATGGTAAGATCCCACGCCAAAGATGCAACCAAAGCACTCTGCCTTGGACTGATGAAAGATGGTTTTCAACTCTGATTGGTGCCTCAGCCGCGGGGGGCAAGTAGTGTGCTTAAAGAGTTGGTATAGACTTCTTTAAAGAACACCATCTCATCCCAGTAAAAAAAATATTCCAGGCAAAGTGCTTTGCTGTAAAGCCATGACAAATGCCATGGGTGTTCAACTCAGCGAGCTTCTCCGTGCACTCCGCAAGGCTCTTGTCTCGCTCACTGGTTTTGTCAGCCAACCTCAGGTGCGAGAGTGGCTGGCGGGCTTAAAGTGGAGCCCATGGGTTGGGAAAACTTCAACAACCTTGGGAACTAAGGTAAAATATAAAATGCATTTTATAGGCCTAGTGGCGGTTTCAACGAACGATGTCCACCGGAACTCAATTTCATACTGAGATCACCCATCTTCACTTGCCACTTGCCCAAACATGTCAAAACCTTTGCTATGTACGAACTTGGGAGTCCATCATCATCCATTTCTGGAAAGGTGATTTGTTTCAAAGCCTGCGCTTCCGTGAGCTTGTCCTCCGCTCTTTCGCTAACTGCTTCATCATCTAGCAGGGTCACCAGTTTATAACCAGCCCATTGCAGAACACTCATGAGGATGATTGTCTATAGATGTTTCACAGGTGAACATTGACCACATTATAAAAAAGTTTTAGTATTCAACACATAGCCTGCGTCCATCTGAATCTCTTTGTGATTGAACTCATCATCCAATTCCATATCACTATCTTCAAGATCAGCATCATCCACGTCAGATGAACCCTCCCCAATCACGGTGTCGCGTTTGCGCTTCCTTAGTCAGAAGCAGGTGAGCACCAGTCAACAACATGTTTCTTGGGTTTTCTTTGGGCATATTTCAGACTTAAACTATCCATGTTATCACAGGTTGTTACAACAAATACCATCTTTACTATGAACATCCTGCGTAGCAGTATCCTCCGACAAAGTCCCAAAGCCACTGGACAGGCAGCTGCTATCACCCCTTCAGGCGCATCTTGGAAGGGATTGGGTTGTTTTAGTCTTGTGGGAATTGACAAACCATTCAAAGAAACCATTCGTTACTTGGGCTTGTCAGAACTAACTGGCCCTTGTATTGCCGAGATTCAGCTTTCGCCCGCTGATGTTGCCCTCATACCAGTAGAGCTTCACATTCTTCTCATATTGGTCACGCCTGGGCAGGACCGAATGGTCTGTGCCTGGAAAATATTCCGTGGATTATCCTTACACCACATTGGCATTAGTTGATGGATGAGGCCATCATGCTATAACATGAGATTTCCAACAATCCCCACAAGATGGAACCCATACAGCCCATACATGTACAGTATCCTGTTGGAATAAACAATCAATTTCAAAGTGCTGTTCAGAAAACGACACTTCACTCCAAAGAATATTGATGAGTTACCGTGTTGCTTTTTGCCCTCATACAATATATATTACATGTACCATCAACTTACACAACGCATGCTTCAGAGAAAACTGGTGGGTCCTTAAATAGCCGATTCAACCCTATTTAAAGAGCCAGCCAAGATACCGAATCCAACCCTTTTTCTTCTGACAGATCTCCTTGATGCGCTTGATTCTGGACCTGAGAGGATGGTTTGAGTGTGTTCAAAACGATGTTGTTGGTTTGTCGACATATTGGATCTGATCCGCATTGAAAAATTGCGAGTGGTAACTTGCGTGTTGTGCACCAAGTAACTCTTTGAGCTTGAGTTCATCTCTCATATGGTCTTCTGAAATGAACTTTCCATCAACCCAAAGTTCCTTCTCTTTTGTCTTTTCCCTGATTCGCCGAAGGCTCCGTTTGATGAAGACTTCCTGCAAATTGAATGCCAGAAATTTTCACCAGTACGTAAAGACAAAAAATACAAGGAATGCCATGGGAACACCCTTATTGAATTAGAACGTATTTATCACCTCTAATAACCATTAAGATTTTCTTTAGAGAAAAAAATGAAAAAATCACCCCATATCTAAGGTATCCTTGTCCAAACCAGCATCGATGAACTCTGTCACCATTGAATCTTGGTCACCACTGGCCCAAGCATCAGCAAGCTCTGATGGGACCTTGAAAGTTCCATCTGCCTTCCGTTGCATCAATCTCCCAACCCGTTTTTTAGCTGCTGATCGGGACAATCCAGCCACAACGGTCGGGATGTCAACCAGCTCACGTGCAGGAGTTTCCGGAGGTTCCATCGCAGCTGCAAAGGAGAGCTGCCGGGCAATGGTGGTGGAGGGATCAGGTTCTTGGTCATGAAGATAAGGGTCAGAATCCACATGCTCCTAAGCTAGAAACCAACGAATGACCATGAATAGTCAAGAGTGGGGACATTGAAAAAAGTGTTGTCTTGTGGCAACTGTTGAATACCATGATGACACCCCAAGTCGCAATGCAATCTATTATAAAGGATAAGGGAAACAGAATTGTATGTTGAATTTCATACAGCTCATGATGCTTACCTCAGTCCAAAGCTATGCATTACAGTATTCATCTTAACCAGGAATCACATCCCCAAATCAAAGCCAAGGCTCATGAAGATCATCGGGAGCAGGCACTGTCACATCATTTCCACGAAGGGGTGCAGCAACTGGCCGTTGAGCCTCAACCTGTCGCTTAAGATCCTGGCAGGGCACTGGCCCCCTATATGGGAATGTCTCAAAATAGGGGATCCCAAAACTTTATTTTTTAATTGATATAAAAGTGTCAGGATCCTCTATTTTGAGACATTCCCTTCATTCTTCATATCCCATACACCCAGTAAAACTTGAATATTGAATATTATATATCCAACTTTCTATGTATGTCATAGACCCCAGTCCTCTAGCTGTTTGAGTTCAGCTAGCATCTCAATTTCCGTCATGCTCCCAAGGTCTTGGGAACTAATCAAAGCTTCACCATCCATGAGGCTTTGTGAACTAAACGTTCTTGATGGCAGTGACATGCCAAACATTGGGTAAAATACTAGGCCAAAATGGGCTCCCGGGAAAAGCTGCCGCAAACCCAGGTATTCCCGCCGCAAACCTGGGAATTCCTGCCGCTAAAAAATCATGAATTTCATGAATTTTTGGATGTTACTGATGTTAACTGATTATTCATGGATTTCATGAATAATACAAAAAATATTAATATTATATATTTTATGAATTGTGTGATGTAATAGAAATCTATGAGCACTTCATGAAATCCAACACTTCATGAAATCCATGAGTCCATGAACACTTCATGAAATCCATACACATCATGAAATCCATGAATACTTAAGAAATCCATGAACGCTTCATGAAACCCATGAATACTTAAGAAATCCATGAACACTTCATGAACTCCATGAACAAAGTTTTAAAATGAACAGTTCATGGATCACAAAACTGCCCAAAAATATTGTTCACATATTTCATGAATTCTGCACGTTGGCAATTGAATTCGTTACTCAGGGATTTCATGAAGTTGATCTTAAAAACTGGATTCAACCTTTGGATGTTAGAACCATTCCCATCAGTATATACATATAAAAAGAAGGGCCCACCAGCTCCACTACATAGCAAAAAACATGGATTTTATCCTTGAGTTGAAAGGCCCAAAGTTTCCCATCCACCAGTCCCCACCAGCTTTCACCCACCACAGTGAGGAGACCCAAGGGTTAGAGTTCCGTTGGGAGTGCGGATCGCCAAGATTCAGGGATCCGCAGCCTTTTGCTTCCCCGGCAATAAATGATCACATCTTTCAAATCGCTACATTCATCCCAAAGCTCCTCAAAACGAGCTTCTTGAAACAATTCCAGGACCGTCTTCTCCGAGACCTGGGGATGGTTGATCTGCAGGTTATGTCTTGTCAATGGTAGGAATGTGAACCAGTTCCCTTTATCAAATACCAGTACCAGGGTATACCAGGGTCAAAAACAAAAGTGCCATGTGCATACTAGATGCAGGGGGAAGCTTCATGAAAGGTTGGTCTGCAATAAAACCAGGGAAGAGTTCCACCACATGGCGGGCAAATCGATATGTATATTGCCTGCAGCGGCCCATTTAAATCGCTTTGAGATTGAACCATCAGTAAATATATAACCCAATAAAGAAAATCAGAAATGCAATTTATTTGTTACATTATATGCCGTCAAAGTGCTGGGTTCCTTTCAGGGCTCTTGATCCCTGCCACTTCATATTTCCATCTTTATCACGCTTTCTTACAGTAGTCTTGACAGTGGTTTTCCTTTCCGTTGGGAGCAGCCGGCCCAGGTCAAGAGCTTGGATGCGTTCCAACGTGCTCCATACCCAGGTGCGCTTCCATGTGGCTGCCAAGTGCTTCCGCATCCAGAAGCTAGTTTTGAACACCTTAGATCGATTATACCCTGTCTGAAATCATAAGGTTGCTTATGGTCATTGGTTTTAAAGATGTTTGACCCGATTATGACATTGTGCCAAAAGACTGAACCCCAATCACAATACCAAGCACTAGCAAATCCTAGCAATCATTGCTGTAGTCAATGGTTGAAGGCAACAGGAAATTCTACATTGCTATTTGTTACATGGTAATGTCAATCAAATCCAGTCAAGCAATGATGGGATTGTAAATTGTAAGTTGCGATGGTCACCATCCATTATTAAAATGAAACAAGCGTCCCAAATGCCAAACTTCTCAAGTAGTTTCACGAGCCAAACAAACCTGCCCTGGAGCGCAACCAATGAATTGGCCGGGTTCTCCATGCCAAAAGTGCCACCAGCACATATGATCAGCACCATCAAGAGGCATGTCCTGAGCATTGTGAGCAGGATTGGTATCGGGCTAGGGATGGCTAAATGATAAATGGTCATGAAAACCCACTAAAGGACAACACACCCCATTGATATCAATAAGGGGCTTATTTTTTGAAATTCTCTTAGCTCATCCAAGATTCCGAGATAGGAGTTTGTTTGACTTTCGGACTGATACTACATTTTCATCACCTTCTGGGACAAGCAAATCTCTGGATCCAGTACCCCGATTGACAGGTACAAATGAAGAGCAGAGAATGGCAAAGAAGGCCACGCAGGCATTGAACCGGGATCTCAAAACCAATTTGATAGCCAAAACCAAACCAGCATTGGAGTTCAGATCCAAGGGGTTCCTTCTACCAGTTTGTTTTGCTTTTGAAACCCCATCCAACATATCAAAGCCCACCGCGCAGTATCCCGCGTAATTTGCCACCTGCGCAATACGGCCAACTCCTGCAAAGTACTCGATAACTTCGATGTCCTTCTTGATGGTGATGTTGTCGGGGTCCTCCATCCATGCGACCAGGAGGACCAGAAAGATGACCACCTGAAGGCAGCGAGGGTTGGACAGACCAGGGTGTTGAGAGCATGCTACAAGATTGGGCTTGCACACATCTTGTTACCGTAGACTACCATGGGAGGACATGTTGTTCAGTTTATGTATTCCATATGTTTTTCTCAAAGGGGAATATTATCAGCCAAGAATCTTTTGGGATGCCCAACGCAAACATGCGTTTGAAAAAGATGTCTTGCTCAGCAGGGCTCATTGCTGGATACGGACTAGTCACATATATGGACCAAGTTGGCTGCAGGTTGGAGGTCGTTCAGCTAACCCCTCATGAAGATCTGTCAAGTCCACGACAGCTTGGTGTGTGTGTGTGCATGGGTGTGTTAATCCAATCCATGTGTGGATGTCTCAAAATAGGACTGCCCCAAGCTGAACCCGTATTTGTGGTTCATGGGAACCCCTACTTGTGATTCATTTGTTTTCCAAAACCGAAGCTTCATTACAACACATGGTTGTTTGATTACTGTAACCCAAAGTAATGGTATAGGATCAACATGTTCAAGACGTTGGCATCCAATTGGCATTGTAAATTAAGCTGCCAACACAAGCCAGGCTTACTTGGAGCAGAGTAGTTGGCCCCCAAGCCAAGCTTCGCAAGGTTAACTTGGCCTCTCTTCAATCCGTACATAGCACCTGGCAGGCCAGTGAACTGCAGTAATAGCATCGGTTCAATGTGCTGAGAGGCGGGGTATGGAGTGAGACTGGGTGTGGGATCGTTCCCCATCAAAATTCCAAGAAGGATGATAACTGCCTATGATTTAAAACTGAATCATGCAGAAAGAATGGAAGCCCTGGAGAAACAAGGTCTATTCAGGTACAATGTTTCTGTCACACGCGTAGCCAATCAGATATACCAGATTTGAAGCACTACCACAGATAGTGAATAGCTCCGACAGGAGCTGGCAACACCCACGCATGATCACACGTGTGCATTCTCACACATGGTTCACGCTCGAAACATGGATTGTCCAGTGCAAAGCTAAAGACACTGGAGGCATCAGGCAGCTTCACCACTTGCAAAGGCCAGCACAATGGAAAAATGAAAAACATAAAGCTACGAAGTTTATTTTGAACATTGTTTCAACCAATGGCCAAATAAAACTGATTCATTCTTATATGCATTATCATTGCCAATGCGTGTGGACTAAGAAGCTGAGTCTAAAAAGCCAACAGAAAAATTTTGCAATAGTGTGTCACTGCAAAGCTGCAGGTAACCGATCTAACCCACCAGCGAAAGCAAGTTCTGGACGCAGCTGGATGCGATCCTCCCATACTCCTTGATCTCCAAAGGGCCATCGCCTTTCCCCTCGTGATTCTTGTAGGCTTTCTGGACCATGTTCCAAAAAGGCTCCTGCATGGATATATTGAAACTGTGAGGGGGAACACAAATGGGAAAGGAAGACAACCACTTGAACGATTGACTTTTCAAGAAAATGGTATTGATCGATCTATAGTAAACTTATGGTATATAATATATATCAACCAACTACACCCCAGGCCCCCCCCACCCCTTGACATCCCTTGACCAGTCCTCCCACTTTGACGGTGTGTCCCCGGAATCCAAGATCCTCTGCTGGGCCTCACTGCGGAAGGCATTGCTGATTGCGAACCACTTGTCCTTGGCAGGGGATGTTGCGGGGCAAGGTCTGCGAGCAAAGCTCTTCGTCTCATTCTTTGGGGACTTGTTCTTGTCCTCCTCGTCCATGGGCTCTGCAGGTCTCTTGGTCTTGCGAGGCTTTTCAACCTTTCCGGTCGGGGGAGGTTTGGAGCCATTCTTGGAGTTATCCTTGGAGTCATCCTTCGAGTCATCCTTGGAGTCATCTTCAACCTCTGATTCAGCGTTCTGTTCCTCCAGATCATCTTCCTCAGTTTCCTTGCCATTCTTCTTGACCCGGGGACGTCTGCCTGGCTTCTTCCCAGCTGCCTTTGCCTTTGCTGATGCTTTTTTCTTGGGACTGGCTTTCGCCTTGGGTTTTCCCTTGCCTTTCCCCTTGCCTTTTCCCTTGCGTTTGGGCTCGGGGGCATCGGGCAATGACGGTTCACCCTCTCCATTGCCAGGTTCAGAGGCTGCTACTGCTGACTTGCCCTTGAACTGGTCAATGCGGGTGACTACTGGGGCTGTCTCATCTCCGGGCTCCATGCTCTCTGAATTTCCATTCTTCAACTGGGCAATGGCCTGGCTAAGATCCATGCCATCCTTGAGCATCTCTTCAAGCAACGAGACAACAGTGTCCTGAGTCACTGCCATGGTCTGGGGGTTTGTAGGATGCGTTTTCATCAAGGGGTCTTTGGGCGGAACTGTCATCTCACATTCATCATCGACAATCACAGTGTTTTCCTCGGGGATCTCGGCCTTGCGCTCCACAATCTCCATGTCATCATTTTCACCCATTGGTTCAACAACCTGCCCCGCCTCATTGATCCCACCACCACCCTCGGGCTCAGAAACCTCAACATCCTTGGGCTCAACAACCTCCACATCCTTGGGCTTAACCATCTCCACATCCTTGGGCTCAGCGATCCCAACACCATTGGGCTCAGTGATCGTACCATCCCCGGGCTGGATGTGGTTGCTCTCGGGAACCGTAGTCTCCTCCTTCATGTGGGCATCACTGGGATTGGACTTGGCGTCGATGGGATCGGACTTGACGAAGTTGGAAAGTTTGGGCGGTTCAAGGTCCTGGCCATTGTTCTGAGGTGCGGCAGGTGTTGTGCGCTGGTCAGGTGGAACTACCATGTCATCACTCTCTGAGTCCAGAGATGTAGATCCTGTCGATTGCAGCTTCTCAAGGCGATGAAGGCGCTCTTCCTGATCCCGCTCCACCTTCCAATAGGAATTCTCAGTCTTGTAAACAAAGTCAGGGTCTGATGGGGATGGGGTATCGACAGGTTCAGGCTGGGAGGCGGTAAACTCCGCAAAGGCTGCTTCAGGATCATAGTCAAGGGTCTGCTGAATGCTTGGATCAGGTAGGGCACATGCTGAAGCTGATCTCTGCAAAGCACGGTTGTTGGCCTCTCGCTTCTTCTGCAAAGCTTGCCTAGGGCAGCCCCTAGGAATGAAAAGTTTAAACATGCAACTATAGTATATTACAACTATAAAAGTATATATACATCTCCATTTTACTTGGAACATTTTCGGGGCACAAAACTAAATTTCAAACAGATTGGCAAAGCTGAGTTACTGAAGAGCTTGGATCCGTGCCTCACATGCACCAGCTTGACTCGGGGCCCTTAACGCGTTCGGTTTCCCAGGAAGGTCATAGGGTCCAAGATGCGGCAAACCAGGCGGGTTCAACACGTCATCGATGTTGAGAGGGATTTTAGGGCTTCTGGTTCGTGCAGCGGGCGGCGTCTCAGAAACCTCAACCCCTCCCAAGGGCTTTGGCTTCTCCACCACACTTTCCCCACTTGCCCCAGACTTCATTTCTTCATTGTTGTTCTTCGGATTCCCACCCAGCTTCGCACCAACATCACCACCATCCTCGATCACAATCACTCCCTCAATCACAATTCCCCGTCGCGCTTGCTGCAGGGAGATGGATTCAAGAGTTTCCAAGTCACCATCATCATCATCCGGAATCACTTCAACCTCCTTGATACCCTTCGCCTTGGCCTTTTCCCGATGTTGGTCTTGAAGGGCTTTCAGAGGAGCTTCCCAATACTTGTACATGATCTCGTAGTACTCTGAAACACCAGCAGCCTTAGGCAAAAAATGGGGAAGATGGTGGTAGGAAAGGCCCTTGACACCCACCCAAAAGAAAACACATGCCATACCCACAAAACAGTTTCAACATGATTAACCCCCATCCGTGAATAAACAGCAAAGGAACTCGGCGATTGGGACTGCCATCATCCAAAGAGTAGCGGCTGTCACTTCCAGTCCTTCTCAAAGAATAGGAAAACAGTTTCTTGATTCCCCATGCATCGTGGTGGATTCCAACTGGATCCAGGGGCTTGGACATGAGAGTCTGGAACTTCCATACCTGACAGGGCACAAGGGCATAACCCGAGGTAGGTGGTATGCATTGCAATTATCACATCTTAGAAAATTAAACTCCATAATCCTTTAATATTAACCTTGGACTTATTAGATATTATTGGGCCAACCCTTTTTGTCAAGAACCCTGACCTGGGCTTTCAAGAAATCGATGGGGGGAGCTTTCACAACAGTTGTCCGAGAACAGTGGTAGTCCACAACTGTGCACATCAATCGGGAGTTCAGCCCCAAAGTCTCCAAATTGAATACATTGACCTGCTCCTCACTAAGCCACCGAATAAGTTTCCCATTTTCACGTAGTAGTTCTCGGCAAGACTTGGTGTCATCCCACTTCTCCGCCAAACCAAAATCACAATTTTTGGCTCGTTTGGGGGATGGTTTGGGGGCTATTGTAGCCACAGCCGACTCTTCCTTCACCTCCTTCTTGACCCCGCTGCCCGACATGGCAGAAAAGTCACCTTTTAAGCCTAAGCTATGCTAAGCTTCACACCCAAGATGGCTATAGCTAGAATAAATACAATGTGTGTTGCATGTGTGCATGCCGAGTGATCCCAAAATGCCACATGACCTGGACCCCGTTAGCAGCAAACATGCAGAGCGCACCGTGGCCAGGAAAGCCAGCAGACCACAAGCATGGTCGACATATCGCTGTGGCAAGAAAAGCCGAGAGAACAAGATGGGATTGGAGCTGGGTACTTCATTGAATTCAACTTGTGGTTGGATTGGGTTAACCTCACACTTTTTTTTGGGATGTCACAAACATTGATTTTTCACATTGGGCCATGATTGGCCCCCCAAAATCGTATCCATTCACCATCCATTGTCCAGTGCAAGGTCCCATACCTTGAGCAATCCAGGATTTGCATGAAGTTGCCGCTAATTTGCAGGAATTACATCTAAATCCAGAAAGCAAAAATTCCATTAGAGGCAGAAAAAAAGCAGCCACAAGAGGCTGCAGGTATATATATATATACATGTTCACCGCCTATTGTCGTGTAATGATGTGTAATGTAGTGTTAATCTAGTATATATCGTAATATTATATAATATTTGAGTACTATTCCCAGTGGCAGGTGCGGCTGTAGACAATCCACTGTAGTACGACTTGATGGGGGTATCATTGAGTTTGCTATCCAAGTAAATATTATTCAGTAGTATAATATGTATATATGTATATATATGTGATTCATTAGGGATATCCAGTTAATTCATTAGAGATATCCAGTTAGAACAGGATTAGAAAATGTTATTTCACATGCTATTTCAGTACTACATATTCACAGATTTTAACAAAGGGCTAGTTCCCTTAAAATGACTCGGAGCCATGATGTTGCTAGCGCCAGCAGCTGAGTAAATCAAAAACAAAATTGAAAATAAGATATATGAATGGAGAATGTTTGGAAAATTGCGGATATTAATGCAAAATGATACAATGAATGATGGAAGGTGCAAACCCTGATTGATTTGTCCTAAACCATCCATGGACTGCAAGCCGCCGACAAATTTTGGCGAATCCGAAGGCGTTTGATTCGTGTTTCCCGATGTTTCCTGCGACGGAGGATCCGGTCAAAGATCCGATCCGATGCATCGACTGGCAGAAGGTCCTGCCAGTTGAGCCATTCATCAAGGATAAACAGTCTTCGCTGCGCCGCCCGAGCTAGTCTATGAGAACTAGTGGAAACACGCCAAAGATAAACAGGTTCAACTAGAATAACTAGAACATCATCTAGGGGGTAACTCAGGTTGCTTTCCACTTCCATTGGAAAAGCTTCAGTAAAATTGGTGCCCAGTCATCATGCTTAGGATCGTCCCTGGTGGAGGGGCTTGGTGAATCCTATGGAGCAAAACCTTTCGGCCACGCAGGTGTGAGCGAAACCTGCTGGTACCTGCTGCACGACGTGGACGTGGAAAAAAGGGGCTGGATGGAGGGCTTTCGACCATCCCAGTTTTTTTCATATCGAGCATGGTCAAGCCAGATTTAGTTAACAGTTAGCCCATAGTTAGCCCCAAAAAAGTGGGATTAACGTGGATTAACGACCTCAAGTGGGCAAAAAAACTTAGGGTTTGGGCGAGTGGGGTCTCAGACTTTGACCCTTGCGCATAGCCAGTGGAACAATGGCGTAGCTGCCTGCGATTGACTTGGACTCCACAACTTGAAGTTGAAAGTTGGAAGGATGCTTTCACTCATGGCGGGCACAAAGTTTGAGTCCGAAGCTTTCTTTCTGATGATTAGCAGTGCATGATATGGACTGATATGGGTCAATATGGGCACTGGTTGTGGGGCTTCCTCCCAATTCAGATGCCTGGGCCAAGGCTAGGCAGGGGTCGGTGGATAATGGGAAAAGACTTTGGTTGCTACAGGTTTCTACCTTTCAAGAACGCTTTGGCGACATGCGATGACACATTTCCCATGCTGTGTCCCGGAGTCCGCTCAAGTTTCCATCTTCCAAGGAGGGTTTCCATAGGGGACTTGTGCTTTGGTACACACCAGTCGACTGGCCGGCAGACAACCTGGCCTTGAGCCCCTGGATTTCACAAACATCAAAACTGCTGCGAAATAAACAACTGATGTTACTGTAGTCGATAATGCTTTCACAAAATGAGGTTCTATTGTGAATAAGAATGGGATGTAACCATATGTAACCATGCCCAAACCATTTTCATGTACTTACCAGTTCTTGCTCTAAGTAGCTAGTTGGGAAGCATTTGGATCCATAGATGATCTCGATATTTGCGCACTGTTCTTAAAGCTCCTGCTGCTTGACCCCTATATTATGCATATGTATATATATATACAATTAAATATATATATATATATCTATAAGTAATGATGTATTATGCATGCTCAGAGTTCAAATGCTGCATCAAGTGGAAATCACTATGAAGCAACTTGCGTGGAATGACGAGAATCTCGGGTTCACACTGTGAGATTAGCCATGGATGGGATGACCCCTGAAACACTGGCGCGCTTCGATGGTGAAAACGGAGGGGAGATCTACATCAGCTTTGATGGCAAGGTCGGCGGGGCGGGGCTCGGGGTGGACTTAGAAACTTACCAAACTGACCATGTTAAAAACCCCGGAGGTTCACTTAGCTCCGGCAAGTGAACATGGCGATCGCGGTCGCGATCTACGCCGATGTTTTTTTTCTGGGAGATTGAGGTGATTCCTTAGCTGGTAATGTTTAAGAAGGTACTTAGCAAAACATTCCCAACTTGGAGAACTGGCCGTGTACTGGTGAAGCAGGGGTTGGTAAGTGCCATGATGAGAGGCACCTGGATACATCATTGATCTGTTGGGTCATGTCTAGATTGAACATTTCACCACCCCGGCGGGGGTGACTCGATTGGTTTCTGACCACCAAAAATGCATTGCTTATCCGTGGATGTATCGTCTTGTCTATCCCTGATTATGGAACCTCAGTTTGTCCTTGCACATTTGAAGGGGCGGGTCCTGGAGGAATGTGTGGTCCAAACACTAAGACTGAGCAGCCTGCAGTGCCTGCAGCATCATGACCGACAGGATGTTGGTTGTGGGGAACGGCTTTGTTTTTTTCGCTCCAGAAAACTTCACCACAAATTACCCTCTGGCAAACATACAAAAAGCTATTGAAAATTGCCATTTATAGTTGTTTTGCCCATTAAAAGTTGTGGATCTTTCCATCGTTATGTGAACGTTTACCAGAGGCTATCCAGTCATTAACATGAAGATATGGGCACCAGTCATTTGCTTGAAAATAGGGTACCCTGGGTACCCTTAAATTTGATGAACAATCATGGTCAATCGTGAGGACCGCTGTTGGCTGTTCATGGCTCCCCGGGAACACCACCTCTGGGCCATTGGGGCCGACTTTGGCAAACATCTTTACCCCATGGAAAACACATATTTACTCCATGGAAAACACAGTTGCCGAACATCTCAGATGATTTACAAAATTCCTTTCAACGAAATCTGGCAACTTGCGTTGATAAAATGTTTGGTGCCTTCCACATACTATTGCGATTAGTTTGCTCATTTCTTGGTGACAAAAAGTCCTCCAATAGGGGAATTGCGAAAAAAAAACTGAGATCTGAGGGGAACTCCATATATCATGTATGGGAAATCAGGGAGTTATATATATATATATATATGATGCATCCATGTAATTATCATAGTTCTTTATATATATGCATAGATAATAATATATAAAGATAACATATCCATGTAATATATCATATAGTAATATATCCATGTATATCCTTACTATACTAATCTTTGTATATATATACATGATTTCCCGCTATTTTTTCCGGGTCAGGTCTACGATGTGAGCGACCGAAGGGACCTCTATGGGAAGCACGGTAGCCAGCTGGGTGACGATGCCATGGGCACCGAAACCACATCTATTCGCTAAGGATTCCCTAAATGGCTCACAGGACTATTACACACCAAATATATCCAAATATCACATATCACATATCATACATACATATATATATATATCATATATCGTTTAATATATATGACACACACATATGTATATATATATATAAATAGTAAAGAATAAAGAAATAAAGAAAGAAAGAACATGAAAGAACCATTATATATATGTGCACATGCAGAAGAAACATATAATTTATTATCATACCTTCTTTTTTGAGATGAATTGAAGATGACACAGGTTCGTAGGTACATATGGTATCATACTAATATCACTGGTATGTTGATGCCGAGGACACCAAAAAACGAACCAGTTTTCGTAGGTCCTCCTGTCTCTCAGACTTGGATGAAGGAACCAACACCTCAAAATCTTGGAAAAAACAATGGTTTCCAGTAGAACTGTTCCTTGAAATATATCCATCGATTCACATAAGTAGTGGTTCATTTCCATGATGTGCCCCATTCTATCCCGCATTAATGGTTCATTTTATCCCCACATCATAGTCTATATTGTGGAATGGAATCCCACCCCCAGGTCACCCCCGGGACCATATCATGCCTTGGCTGGACGCGAATGCGCTTGGGACATCCACGGTTGGGAGGGTGTGATGAAACCTGGCATGTGCGAAAACTATGGGGGTCAGCAACAATCCGGGAACATCATGGGAAAGTACGGATGATGAATATGCTAAATATAAATATATATATATATATATTATATATATATTATATATATACATATTATAATGTGTGCATATGTATATATATATATGGGCAAATTCTGACGACCTCACACCGACCTCACTGGAATCATGGTTAGTACGGGTAACTATGTAACTATCCCAAAATAGCACTATTTCAGATCAGTGAAATATGTTAATTTACCCATATATATATATGTATAATTATGTATGATATATGAACAACATCCCAGTTTTGAAGTGTGCTATATATATATGTATATAATTAACAATTTTATAACTTGGGTATATACATGTGCGTGTGTGGGATACCTTCAGTGATGTTTCTGGGTAAATTGAAACGACCTCATTGCAACGTCACTGGAATGATGGTTCGGAAGTGGAACCATCCCAAAGTGGCCTTATTTTCGCTTAATGATAATAATGGATAGTTCATATTTATCTAGACATATGATATCTAATATGATTTAGTGTATGATAATTTAATCAATACAATCCAATTGTTTTATCATATTTTTGCTATATGATTTATCTAGACATATGATAAATCAGTTGGATTGTATTGATTGGACTGTTGTACTTTCACTAGATTTACATACCATCTGTGAGGAGGTTTTACTACGGGTGTTATATCCAAATCGTTTTGCCACCTCCTGGAGATGATGGGCATTCCTGTTAGCCAAGCAATTTGGCGGATATTACTGTATATAGTAACCCATACTTCTCTGACTTCTCTGACTTCTCTGACTTCCCGAATGCGCGGCGTCCCATGGTGATTTGTGTTTCAAAGAGACGGTGCACTGACTTTCCCGATTGGGTGTAGTAATGGATAATGATGGGATAATCATGGGATGGGATAATGATGGGATAATGATGTTTGTCAAGTTGGAGGTTATGGCCCACGAAGTCCAAACCCAACGGAAAGTGCGCCTAAGCGCTGCAATGCTTTTCCGAGAAGCACCGCTATGCGTTGCCGTCAAATGGCTTTAGCTGCCCACCACTGTGATTGGAAACAGCGGCGGAAACAAGGTGAAATGTCTGTAAAGACCCATGTGCTCAAGTTGCAGCTGCAAACTTCACA
>Ga0126342_10003199_pt1 | contig 26786 bp, 41 predicted proteins | sample Cyp1metagenome_FD_92528 | JGI IMG/M metagenome (GOLD analysis project Ga0126342, IMG submission 92528) | Coral microbial communities from Lord Howe Island, Old Settlement Bay, Australia - Cyphastrea 1 metagenome | ecosystem: Host-associated > Invertebrates > Cnidaria > Coral ...
AAAGTGAGCAAAACGTGAGGGTTTTGTAGCATTTCCAAAAAGGATGGCAGGAGTGGGACATTTGAAGAGGACCTGCAAAGATGCATTTTCCGTGGCAGGCGCAGTACAAGAGACATGTTCATCGGAGCTGTTCGGAGGTCAGAGCGCTGATTTCCTGAGAGGGGTTGAAGTTTGGAGCCTCAGATCTTCAGGTTTGCTGAGATGATTTCGCATGACAGGCGCAGCGCTTCGTACGACCTGGCATCACTTTTTCGTGGCAAGCACAATAGTTTAGACATATGGACTGGAAAAATCGCAAAACCCATTGGCACGAGGCCGTCAGCCCTGCAGTCAACTTTTCATTTTTGAAGGAAGTCTCGCAGAATTGCTTCGTTTTTCACGTTGTTAAGTTCAAAAATTGAGGAAATCTCGCGGAATTGCTTCGTTTTTGATGTCGTCAAGTTCAAAAAGTGAGGAGGTCTCTCAGAATTGCTTCGTTTTTGATGTTGTCAACTTGGAAAAATGAAGAAGTCTCGTAGAATAGCCAGGTTTTCAAGCTTGCAGATAGACAGGTAGATAGATAGACAGACAGACAGACAGACCGAGAGATAGATAGATAGATAGGTGGATGGATGGATGGATGGATAGATAGATAGATAGATAGATAGATAGAATGTTAGAATGGATGGATGGATGGGTGGATGGATAGATAGATAGGATAGGATAGGATAGAATAGAATAGAATAGAATCGAATCGAATAGATAGATAGATAGATAGATAGACAGACAGAAAGACAGATAGATAGATATGATTAGATGATTAGGTAGATAGGTAGATAGGTAGATAGGTAGATAGGTAGATCCCTAGACACACAGTTAGATAGACAGATAAGATAGGTAGATAGAGCGATAGCTACATAGATAGATAGAAAGAAAGAAAGATAGATAGATAGATAAAATGATAAAATGATAGAATGGATGGATGGATGGATGGGTGGATGGATGGACGGATAGATAGATAGATAGATAGGTAGGTAGGTAGGTAGGTAGATAGATAGATAGATAGAATGATAAAATGGATGGATGGATGGATGGATGAATAGATAGATAGAAAGATAGATAGATCGGTAGGTAGGTAGGTAGGTAGATAATCAGAGAGAGAGAGAAAAAGAGAGAGAAAAATGGGAGACATCAATCACCTTTCGATCCATCAGTGGCTTCGCTCTGCCATCAATGATTCACAACAACCAGTCTCTCCTATAGGTTTCCTATTTTTGAAACTTCCGCCACCGCCTTGTGCGGTACTACTGGTATCTTCGTTTTCATACTCTTTTGGTTAACTCCCTCCTGCTCTTCTTTCGTGCCACACTGTCGTTTAGTTTTCGTCTCGCACGGTGTTCTGTCCGTCCATGCTTCGTCCTTGCTCCCTTTGCAGCGACGCAAACTAAACGAGAACCCAGGCATAAATAGCGACTAGAAAGATGGGATAATGTTAGCAGGAATAGCGAGTATACAAGAATGTAGATGTAACTGACGCAGCATGCTGTGGTGACTTGTGGCCCCTGATACCATCAGCGCGCGCGATGTCTCAATAAAGATCTTGCGTCGATTTCGTTCAAAGCACAGCTGCCCACGCCACAAGATTTTTTCTTTTTTAATAAGGTGCGCTGTGCGCCGTTTTTGGGATGAAGATCACATTTTGGCGCGTAGATCATGGAAAATCTAGAAAAAAAGTGATGCTCGAAGAAGAATTATCGCATTGTAAAGATCTAAGGACCAAGATGTTCAGACGATAGCGCACGTAACACGATATTATATATCGATATTGCATGGCTTCGCATGGTGGAAATCATGAGGCCTCCATCACTTTGCCAACTTCAGTTCTTCAGGAAATTGGCCGACATCTACTGCAACGATGCCTTTGGCACTGCTCACCGTGCCCACAGTTCCATGGTTGGTGATGGCTTCGAGGTGAAATGTTCTGGCGACCTGATGGGCAAGGAGCCAGGGACCCCACGATGTGCATCCAGTAACGATGGTGAGTTTCCCCAGTGATGAATGGGAAAAGTCAGATAAGTCATGAAAAGTCCAGTTTGAGCACACCAGCAGCCGCGGTTTAGATGTGGATCTGTTCATTTTGAAGCCTCAAAAACAGGGGAATCATTGTGGAGGTGATTGGATGAACTACTTGCAAACTGCCATGCGTCTCCAAGTACCTGCGATTTTACGAGATTGGCTCAAAATATTAGACATTATGAAATATACGTAGGTGGATGGATAAATAAATAAATAAAAACATATATATATATATATATATGTATATATGAATATATAGATATAATATGTTTATAAAGAGGTAGGCATACAATATCTATTTTACTTTTTCGATTCTATTCTATTCTCTTCTCTTCTGTTCTATTCTTTGAAAATGCTTTTCTCTTCTGTATTCTATTCTATTCTGTTCTATTCTATTCTATTCTACTCTAATTTATTCTATTCTATTCTGTTCTATGCTATGCTATGCTATTCTATTCTACTCTATCCTATTCTATCCTATTCTATTCTATCCTATCCTATCCTATTCTATTCTATTCTATTCTATTCTATTCTATTGTGTTGTATTCGATTCGATTTGATTCGGTTCTATTCGGTTCTGTTCTATTCTATTCTACTGTTATCTACTCTACTCTATTCTATTCTAAGTCAATTCTATTTTATTCTAATTCTATTCTCATTCTGTTCTGTTCTACTCTATTCTATTTTAATTCTATTCTAATTCTAATTCTAATTCTGATTCTATTCTATTCTATTCTATTCTAATTCTATTCTAATTCTATTCTAATTCTATTCTAATTCTATTCTAATTCTATTCTAATTCTATTGTTTACTGCATATATATATATTTGACGCAGCTCAACGTGTCGATGCAATGTTTTTCGCTGAGCGGCAGGCTCGAGTTTGTCGTGTGTATATCATGGAAAACAGCATTGAAAGCTTTGGATGTCCAGTATTCATCTAGGCTCAAGTGAGCCCCAAATTTCAATACCTGACTGCTTTTCGTATGTCCACTGCCGTGGGAGCTAGAGCCATTCAGTTTGCTACGCCACCACGCATTTCCTTGTGGTCTTCAACAACGGCTCTGACAGCTTTTCTGTTGGGTGCCACGTTGCCCCTTGTTGCGTTGGAACCATTTCTAGCTACCAACATGGATGGGATCAATCAGGAATCCGCTGTTGACGTTGCTTCCTCTCACAACGGACAAGATGAGTGTGCAACCGAACACTGCCGTGGAACCCAGATAGAAGAGACTGGAGGCAAGGGTGTGACGATGCTGTTGTCTTCAGTTCCCATTGCGATGAAGCAGGAGGCAATTTTTACAAGGGAATTGACATGTGTCCAGTTGGTCTACAAGGTCTTCAAGCAGTTCCAACCAGGGGATTGACCGAAAAGGCCACAGTCTCTTTACAAGCTTGACGAAGGTGGTCCCGGCAAAGACGCCGATTGAAGCATCAGAAGCGCTACGACAGTGGCAGAGATGAGACAGTTGCTTCGATCACAAGAACTGAAGCTTCAAGACTGTTGTTGGTTGGATCGCTGACGGAGATGATGAAGATTGTCTTGAGTAAGGATCAACAGGCACTGTTTCGTGTCAATGCGTTTCGAATGGGCAATCAGGTGGACGTGGCGTCGCAGTCCTACTTGCAACTCCTGATTGCCGAAGCTGATCACCAGAGCTCTACTTCCAAGACGACGACAGCACCTGCAGTGGAGTCCCAAGGTGCGGGCGCTGGGCGCTGAGAAGGGCAAGAACGGACAAGGCAAGAACGCAACAGCTTCCCAAGGACAAGATGGTACGGGCACTCAGAGTAGCCCATGCAAACAGCGGGGCACAACAAATGGATTTCTCAAAGGAAACAAGTGCACCCGCAAGCATGATTGGAATAAGAGCGTGCCAAGCCCTGGAGGAAAGAGCTCCAAAGGAAGCCCAAAAGGCAAAGGGAAGTCAACCCTGAACCTCATGTTTAACAACTTGATGCTTCAACGACAGCAACAGCGGCAGCAACTGCCAATGTCGCGCCGACTGCAGCTGCTCAACAAGTTTCGCAACAAGCGGCAGCGACCGGTTCAACAGGAGATGGTGTTTCGGGTGAAGTTGCCAACTTGCTCAAGCCTATGCGGACCACAACTCCGAGAGTTTTGGCAGCTACCGAGATGGTGAACAACCACAGTTACAATGGGATCCTTTTAGATTCTGGCGCTACGCACATGCTTCGTCATCCTTATCATGACAAGGGGGAGTGGCAAAGTGCAGCGCCGACGGAAGTGCGAACGGCAACTGGCAAGACACAGCTTCGAATGGCACAAAACAGCATCAAAGGCGATGAAGGATGATCTGCAGCCAATTGTGCCGCTGGGAATGTTGACACAGCATGGGTGCAAGATGAGATTGCCGTGATGGATGTGCACTCAGGCATGGGAAGCTGGGTGAACTTCAGGTGATGGTGCGTGACAATTGCCCTTGTGTGTCTGCAGAAGTTGGAATGAAGTTCGTTCAAGAGCTGGAGGCTGCAGAGATGGAGAAAACGAAGATGCTTCGAAGCTTGGAAGTTGGCAACAACGACGAAGGGGAGCTGCGGCAATGCAGGCACCATGGATGGATGCTCTGCCCATGAACACCAATGTATGGGTATCTGGTGACAAGAATCTTGAACAGGAAGTGCTGGCAGCTGACACGAGGCCGCAGGAGCTCATCACAGATTGCGAGGCCACCCCAAGGCCTAGGTCGATCCAACGTGGAGATGGCACCGCTTGGAGGGAGTGGAGATGGAGGCGTCGCGATAGAGGCTATCATGACCAGGTGGACGTCAATGTGGAGGAGGAAGAGGATTCCGAAGAGGGATCATCGGATGACCCGGAGTGGCAAGGGGGAGGACGAGATCCAGTACGCGAGAGCGGTGGGCAAAGCAGCGGCTGGGATCAGGACGTCAGAAGCAGCTTTGGAGGCCAGTTCAGGAGGATCATCCACAGCGGCTGTGGACAGAGCCTGGGTTCGGCGTCAGCAGTCGATGCAGTGGCGGTGGCTGCTGAAGCTGCAAGTGGGTCAGGAGACAGACCAACTGCGGCCAGCAGAGGTTCGGCGCGCACCTTCGACTGGCCGGGACTAACAAGTCAAGTTCCCAGACCACCGCCACCACGACCTCAAGACGTACGACCTCATGGTACAGAACAACAGTGTGGCAGACTTCAATCACAAGGCCACCAACAAAATCCACAACAAGGAGCAGTACTAGTCGCCGCGGCCACAGGTGATGGGTGGTGCAGAAGGGATCCCAGCTTTGATGATGATCCCAAATGAGGTGGGCTTGAGGCCTGCGATGAGGCCATCAAGTGGAGATCCAGCACCCGTGGCACCCGTGGCAGCAAGGCCTACATGCTGCGGATGACTGGAGCACTTCCTGAGGCATCGGCGATGGGGCTTCGGACGGTGCTGCGTCCTGATGGATCTACTGCGATCATGCTCGCTGGAAGTGAAGAACGGGCATCAAGCAGCCATCACCATGCTGGTGATCAAGCTGCAGAGGTGATGGAGATCTCATCCCCAGAAGAGGTCTCTGTGAACTCATCTACAATCTACTGCTAAATTTCATAATTCAGGGCGGTATATTTGAAAAAAGGGTTATATTTTGGTAGTATTGGAGAATAAGCCCAGAATACGCTGAACAACACATGTCAACAACACAACTAATTTTCCTTATTGTCAAAATCAAATGCTCAACTCAGGCATTCAGATCTGGAATACCTTGAAAACTTATAGGAAAACCCTGCAATCTGAATTGTTTGGTGCACTACCAAAAACGTTCGATCCAGTGTTGCATTCTGCTCCGCCTCCTTTTTCATCAGTCGGAGGGAATCGGCACAGTCAATAACAAGTCTCGATTGATCTGGATGCTGACAAGAACAAGCACCCGCCCCTGAATTGTGAAATATAACACAATCTACATGATCATTTTGACATGTGAGAGTGAGAACCGGACATTTTTGGTGTCGGTCTTTAGACGCAATGATTTGTGAGACACGTTTTTATGTCTCTAGGGCAAGGTGCCAACCTTTGCACCGCGATTTTTCAAGTTGTGCTGGATGGCCAAATTCCCAGCATCGCAGAGGAGGTGGGTCTACACTCTACACCGCTGGAATGGCGTGATAGGCATCTGAATTTTGGAAATGGCACACTCACGAAGATGAGTCATGTAAATAAGAGGCTTGGGCCTGGTTTTTTTCCCCTTCATTGGAATGGCCGAAGCCATGGGGGGAGCGCATGAAGGTTCCAAGATCGTACAGATGCAGTGTAGTATCAGTTTATATCTGTGCACCATGACAACTTCTAATTGTTTTTTTTCGTGCTCAAAAGTGTGCGCAATTGTGCACACAATTAACCCCTATTGCATATTGATAGCAGAGCAAATCATTTTAGATGATTGCAACTCATATTGAGCAGTATTCCTTAATATTTGTATCGTTTACATTAAACAAAATATTATTTAAACATATGTGTGCAATAAGTCGTAATCACTGGGTCTCACCATGGCGAGGAGTTGGAGGCCTTTGCCAAGGTGCTGGACAGCCCGGCCAAGCCGGTGCTAGCCATCCTGGGAGGTGCAGGGAACCTGTGATTTTGCCTGAAAAATGGGGATTGAACCGGAAAAATGTTGATTTCATATGGATTAAACGGGGGCTTAATGGGCATTTAATGGGAAATGGGGACCTAACTTGGACAACATGGGAATGCAAGCAACAATATCCAAGAGGGTGTGTCTGGAAATGGGAAATTTTTCCCCGCAATTTTTGCATGGAGAAAACGGTGATCAGCTATAAAAATTTTAGGGCACAGTATTTTCAGACCCACATGTCTGATATTAATTTCCGTCAAAAAGTGAAAGAAACGTCCAAAAATGTTTTTGCGCGCGAGGGGCGTCAACAAATTGATGTTTCTTTCCTGGTATTTTCAAGTCAATACCCTTCGGCGGCATATGGACTAGCAAAACGCCAGAGTTTTGTGATTTTGTGGCCGAGGTGCCAAGGTGAGCGACAAGATCCAGCTGATCATGAACATGTTGGACAAGGCACCCCTTAGCCAAAAAAAAAACTAAAAAAACGGATTCGGAGCAACTGTCTGTTTTGTTGACTGTGCCAGAATTATGCCGGTTCAGCTTTCTGGAGAATTTTCAGTGTCAGAGTCTGTTGTCTAATGTTAGCGACACTGAGCCAAAATTGTTGAGGTGAACAAGATGATCATTGGCGGCGGAATGGCCTACACTTTCTTGAAGATCAAGGCTGTCTTGGATCAGCCTTTTGTTCGCAGTCGGAATAGGAATAGGTTTTCCAGTTCTTTAAAACCTGAAACAAGAACGACCTTTTTTGTGCGGTTCAGAGAAGACTCTTTTGGGTGTTTTCTATCTAAAAACAACCAACCCATACAAGTGGTGTAAAGTTTTTTCTGACACAGCGCAAGCTGCTGAGCCAACAAAAAATCCAAATCTGTATGATAAAGGCAAACAAAATGGCACTCTGTATCACTGTATCACGACTTGTTGAGTTGCAAAAGAGTTAAACAAAAATCACCTCAGCCCTTTGGCCTTTGGTGCTGATGGCAGGACAACATGCCCATTGGCAGCTCCCTCTATGACGAGGAAGGTGCGAAGATTGTGCCCGAGATCTTGGCGAAGGCTGAGAAGTTGGGTGCCTCGTTTGGGTCAATTTTTTTGATAGAGATTGATCGGTGCTCCAGTTTTTTTTTTAATTGAATCAATAATCAATATTTTTTTGCCATCTTGTTCCATTTTTTGTTCAAAGTCTATGATCAGATATCCAGGATCCACAAGTCCAGCCCAGGTGTTGAGATCATCCTGCCAGTGGATTTCACCTGCTCTTCCAAGTTCGGAGAAGATGGCGAGATTAAAGAAGGCTTGGGCAAAGCGAGCCCGTGGAAGAGTTCTGATTGGATTCTGTAATTTTGAAGAACAGGGGATCAGGGGAGTGCGCTAAATACGCTACTTTGGACAAAGCATTCTCTTCCTTGGCAAAACCATTAAACACACTCAATTTCTTCAATGCTGTCTGCACTTTGCTCTTCTGCTTTGGCATCCAAATCACTATACAAAACATTAAAAAACAAAAGAAACAACAAAAAAAAATCAAAAAAAACAACTCAATGGAGGTCCATGGTGGGTTGAGACATAGGGTTAGTTTTTTTTGGTTTTCTCGATGTTTTCATCAATTTCACTTCTGGCTCTTCCCTGAGATCAAATTTCTTCCTCCGGATGTCGGCATGCAGGAACCAATCGTCAAAAAGAAAATTAGACTCTTAAGAGGGACCTCTCTGAACTAAAAAGTCTAGTTTTTTCGTTTTTTTTTTTCTGGGAGGGGGGGAAGCATTATTTTTCACTTTCTTAAAAGAGGAATGCCTTATTTTCTATTTTCTGGAGGTGGTGGCTCTGTTTGCGTAGTTTTCTTCTGAGCAAGGAATACCACCGTCTTTTCAAAGGAATGAACACATATATTGCACCCTTTTCAAGGAAACTTGCACAAAGGCATGCTGCACTGTCCTCAAGGAATACCATGGTGTCTTAAAGTGCAACGGCTTATTGAAGAATACCCTTTCAAGATAATGCTATACTTTCTACAAGGAAACTGTACTTTTTCAAAGGACAATTCCATGCTTTGCGCTTTCTTACAGAAAACCCCCTCTTTCAAAGGGTTCCCTTTTGTACAAGAACTTAAATAATACCATACTCAGCAATACTCTTTCGCAAGGACTGCTGTGTGTCTTGAAGGCTACTTTCTCAAGGAATGCTACATACTTTTGAAAGAAATATTGTGTATACATATATATATATATATTACAACCAGTCCTTGCTTAACGTAGTGTTGCTAGACGTTGGTTTCTATCCATCCTTGCTCGTAGTTTTCTGTGCTCAAGCTTGTAGGTTTGCGGGCCAGGTAGGCACCCAGGCCGAGGCCTGTAGAGTCATGCCGGGGCCATGGATTGGGGCCAAGGACAACCCCAACTTCCTTGGCGACAGGGCCTGGGGTGCTGGAGACCTGTTCGAATGTCAGGTAGGATGCGAGCCTGGGAGACCAGCGCAAGGCCTTGTGGGAGGTGATCACCGTGGGCGAGAAGCGACATGGACGCTGGGTGTCGGCCACTCTCACAGCAGTGGAGGACGAGCGCCTGCACTGATAAAATCACCAAAGGTGAAGGATCAACGCAGAGACGCGAGTTCTTTGTGCACATTGGCAGTGCGCCGGTTGGATCCTGCAAGGCGGTGGACTCGGAGGACACCTTTGCCTTCCACACTGACGTCGTGCGCTTGCTGGAGGTGAACGACTTCCGAAACCGGCTGTGGCTCTGGTGGCAGACCGGTGTGGCGAAGGCTGATTTTGAGGCCTTTAAGGCCAGGCGTGGCAAGCAAGCTGTGTGCGATGATGAGGCAATCAGCTTCAACGAGGACTTGCCAGAGGATGATGATGATGGTCGGGACAGCCAAGCTGCAAAGGAGAGGGCCGTTGGAGAAAATCTGGCCCGGCTGAAGCGAGAGGTTTCACGAGAGCCACTGCGGAGGAAGAAAGGTGCTATGCCCCGCTCGCCGCGGCGAAGGGAGGTTGTGGTGAGAGGAGACAATGCCAAGAAGGCCAAGAAGAGATCCAGCTCAGGATCAATTGAGAAGAAAAGGAGGAGGAAATCAACTTCGAGAGAGAGGGTCAGGTTACGGCCAGCAGCCCGCAGCAGTTCATCCGCGGATGAGAAAGAACGTAGGAAGAAAAAGAGGCGAGAGCCATCTGACAGCCCGAGGCGGGCCAATGATGAGAAGGACGCCAAGAGGCGGAAGTCCCGTATGGAAAGAGACCGCGGACCATATGGAGTTGGAAAGGCCATAAGCTTTGAGAAGGAGAACAGTGATGACTCCTTATCCGCATCAGCTGATGAGGGTTTTTGCGGGGGGGGGTCCGGCAGGCGCTCGAGCAGAAAAGGCTGCAACAAGTGAAGCCGAGGCCGACATCGCAACCCGTGGGCAAAGGAAAAGGAGATGGAGCTCGGAAAGGCAAGGGCAAGAAGGGCCGAAGAGGCAAGGAGGACATCGTCGGCCTTGATGTCGAGGTTGGTGATGAGGCTGAGGCCTATGAGGATGTGCTCGCAAGTGCCCTGCGGGGCAGGCTCAGAGGGGCAAGCGGCGGACCTCTGCCCTTGAATGGGTGGCTTGGGGACTTCTTCAAGAAACAGCGGGTCACCTACGCTGACTTTGGGCGGCATCTTCTTGAAAGCTTGATTGAGTTGGACACCCCTCTGGGAAGGTTCGTGAGGACCCATTGCAGCCATGTGCAGCCGCCACCGGCCACCGAGGCCACATACCCAAGGAGGGGTGAGCAAGGGGGTGACCGAGCAAAATGTGGATTGGCTGAAGTTGACGGTCACCCTGCTTAGCTTCAATTATTGCACTGGGTGGACAAAGCCAATTTGTGTCCCCATGGACTGCCAGTTGAGCGAAAATCAGAAGCTGTCTATCCAGGAGATGGCACGCACTGTCAATGACAATATCCTGAGTGCCGCTCAGTTGCCAACAACGGGAAGAGCCTGTGAGGCGCTTCAGAGCAAGCGTCACGATTACTCTGGCAACCCGGTGGAGTACATGGAAGACCTGGTGGCTGAGAAGGTCTTTCCCACTTCCGAGGTGAGGCTGGAGTGAGATGCATCACAGACTTCCTTGATGATGAGGGGAAAGGAAGCAATGAGGGACCCAAAACGCTGGCTCCTTCCTCTTGACAGCCCCCTTCGTCAAAAAGATATCTGGTCAGGGCCAGCGATAAGGAATGGCTCAAGATTTGCAAAGAAGGCTATGTGCGAGGGATGTTCTGCATGGTGAATGACGCAGACGTGCCACGTGACAAGGCTGGGCATCGACCTCCCAGGGGCTCAAGATACCCTGCCTTATGTTGGGCAGCTGACGGCGTTGTACTTGTCGCCGGCTGAGGAGCTCTTCGTGGAGTCTGAGGACTTGGAAAGTGCCTTCTGCCCCCTGAATGGTCCCCCTGCTGTGCGTACTCCAGGAAGTGCGTTTGGCCGTCCAGATCTGGGCAAAGTGCGCCCGGCTCTGACCGTGGTGCCCATGGGCTGGAAGTCGGCGGTCACACTGGTCCAGGCTGACTTGGTGATGGTGCCCGCACTACGTCCTGGGAGAAAGCACTGCCTATTCCGGAGGGAGACCATCTGACGGTGGTGTACTTGGACAACTTCGACGAGATACGAATCATCAAGAGGTTCAGTGACAGCATGGCTGCTGAGAGAGGTGAGCCCACTGAGACTCATGCGCGCTTCAATCAGGTTTGCGATGAGGTCGGCTTGCGGCGGAATGCAGCCAAGCAGCTGATTGGAGCTATGTGTGGGGGCATCCAAGGCGGTGAGCTGAACGTCAGCCTGGGGACGTTCAAGTCCAGGCGATCAGCTTGGCCCTCCTGGCACAGTCTCGGGTGACCGAATTCCAGATGAGGCACTGGATTGGGAAGGCCGCTTTCATCGCGACGTTTCGGCGACCACTATTTTCAATTTTGCAGGAGATCTTTGAACTGCTAGAGAAGTGCAAGCAGCAGGGCCAAGTCTGGTGTAATTGATGAGGTCCTGCGCTTCATGGGACTATCCGTGCAGGCCCAAAGTGAACTGCGAGCAGATGTCTCCGAGACCATCTCTTGCACCGATGCTTCACCCACAGGAGGAGGATCAGCAGTGGAGCTTGGTTGTGCCGGAGGAGCTGGATCAGAAGGATTCATGCGGGTGCTGCGGCACGGACTTCAGGGACATGAACCCGGAGAGACAGGTGTACATTTGCTCAAGGCGCTGTGGCGAGAGGTTCCTCAGCTGTGTGCCTGGCAGACCACTGTGAAAGCGGATGCGTCCGAGGTGAGTTCTTTTCCCCCAGGTTTGTGATCACGGTACCCCTTGACAAAAGCCTGCGGCCTGGCCGGAATTGCGATCTGATTGACGAGGGGAAGGAAAGGCTGGCTGCGGCCGAGTTGGACCCTTCGCTCAAGTCAGCGCATTGGGCCCCGGAATGCAGGACATTCTCGCGGGCCAGAGGCCGTTTGATCCAGCTGCCAGACGGATCGTGGATCCAGGGTCCGTGACAAGTTCGAAGTGATGATGAACCATGGGGGTTCGAAGAACTTGTACGGATTGATACTGTGGCTGTACGCCAAGGCAATTCCTACATGAGGAGAGCGTTGAAAGGGCTGATGAACCCACACATGCCCGGAGGGATAGCATCACTTGAGCATCCCTACAACAGCTATGTCTGCACCGGCCTGACTGCCCTGGTCACCCAAACCTGAGGGGTCACAACACCAGCTGGATGCGTGAAGGTCAGCTCAGCTTCGATACGGCCATGGAGTCAGAATATCCCTGGGGATTCTGCATCACGTATGCGGGTGCTTTGGCCGCTCACTTGCGCCAAATTACCCCAGCCCCTGCGGAGGAGTACCCTCTGACACTGGAGTCCCTGATCTACTCTCAGGTGCATGGGGCCACGAAAGGCATGCAGGATGAGGGGCATGTTCGCCGCGTGGTGAACGCCGTCTGCCACGCCCTGCAGGGCATGACCGAGGGAGGTGAAGCAGCACACCTCCGATGGCTCCTTCGCAATGTGGGGCTGAGGGGTAGTGACGTCAGGATCACAGTCCCAGATGAGCAAATCACAAGGGAAGTTTGTCCATCCTTACCCCGCATTTCGGTGGTTGTGGAGGACGGTCTTGAGTTACAAGTGGAGTGCGGAGCAGCACATCAATGTGCTGGAGGTGACAGCTGTCTTGACGGAGTTCCGTCGGCGTCTTCGGGGCCCAAACATGATCAACAAGAGGATCATGAACATCGTGGACCGCTTGGTCACCTACTTCGCATTACAAAGGGAAGATCTGGAAGCAAGCGGCTCAACCGCCCTTTGCGGCGAATTATCGCTCTCAATCTGGCAAGCAAGTTGGTGGTGATATTCCTGTGGACTTTCAGGAAGTGGAACTTTGCAGATGCGGCCTCTCGCCGCTTTGAGTGATGATGCCTCGAGCAAGACAACACCTGAAGTTTAAGGGAATCACACCGAAGACTGCCAGAGCCTACAAAAAGGAAATACGCCGCTTCTTCCAGTTTCTGAGTTCTGAAGGCGTTGCGCTGCCTGACGATGTGGCTGAGCTCGACTACCAGCTCGCAGAATTCATCAATGCACTTTATCACGAAGGTGGGTGGCCGCTCAGTGGGTTCAAACGGTTCCTACCCCGGCTCAAATTCAAGCTGCCAACTGCTCAGCATACTACAACAATTGGTTAAGGGACCACATCCTTTTCGTGCAGTTCCAATACCCTGGATTGTCGCTAAGGCGATGGTTGGTTTGGCTTGGCGGGCTGGGCATCATGATGTTGCTGTTCTCATCTTGGTTGGTTTTTGCTACTTTTTGCGTACCATGGAGTTTGTCACCTTGCCGGTTGCCAATGTGGTGGTGGATCTGGCGACCTCTCAAATTGTTGTCTCTCTTGATCGTGCCAAGACGTCAGAGCAGTATCAGCAATCTTTGTTGCTGCGGCACAGGACTCTGGCCCGCATCCTTAGCCATGCCCTTCCACGATTGTCTGGCCGGCAGCGTCTTTGGGCTGCCTCAGCCAGGGATTTTCGCAAATGTTTCACTTGCCTGGTGGAACATTTGGGTCTCCAAGACGGGTTTTTCGCTTTATAGCATCCGCAGCGACCCATGCTTACACCCAAACCCGGGATCTTCACTATGTCACTGTCCAAGGGCGATGGCGTGACGTCAAAACATCTCGGATTTATTTGGATGATGCTAGGGCCATTTTGGCAAAACTTTCTTTTCCCCCTCCCATTGCCCACCTCCTGCAGCACTCTGGCTCTACCTGGTCTTTTTTTCGGGTAGCTTCGCCAAACGCATCGAATGGGTGCGATTGGGAGTGGGCCTTGGGTGCAATCCTGCCGTGGCGGTGCATTTGCCTGCGGGCAAGACCTTTTCTGCCTGTGGGCAAGGTAGACAGGAGCAGCTGCGAAGTCGGTTGTTCCTGGGGTCCTGCTATTTAGCAGTTGCACTGCACGGCTGCACATTGAAAATGATGCTGCTGAGCTGTTCCAGATGGATTGAATAAAACCAGTCCTTGCTTAACGTAGTGTTGCTAGACGTTGGTTTCTATCCATCCTTGCTCGTAGTTTTCTGTGCTCCCACCCTTGTCCCACCTCTTTATGGGCCTTGGGTGCAATCCCGCCGTGGCGGTGCGTTTGCCTGCGGGCAACCTTTTCTGCCTGTGGGCAAGGTAGACAGGAGCAGCTGCGAAGTCGGTTGTTCCTGGGGTCCTGCTATTTAGCAGTTGCACCCAATCTTAATATTACCTGCGCGGGCTGCACATTGAAAATGGTGCCGCTGAAATAATTTAATTTAGTGATATCATACAGTGAACTATGTTATCTGAAAATGATGTTGTATTTCCCAAATAAATTTTCTTTTCGAAGGAATATTGCATAACACCATGGTTCAAGTCAATATTTCATGAAGCCATCAAGTGCTGTCTTAAAGGAATGCTGCACTTTTGAACGACACTAATGTATATTCAAACTATATCTTAAAGAAATGCTATCTTATTTAAAAGGACTACTACCTCTATGGAAGGAATCACATATTTTCATCCAACTACATGGAAGACAAAACGCACTTTTTCTAAAGGAATGGTCTTGCTTCAGTGTCATGCAACACTTTCTCAAAGGAATGTTGCCCTCTCTGTCTCAGCTGTTTGGCGGGTTTGCTTTCAGGTCCTTGTAGTTTCTTGTTGCCTAATGTGCAAACTTGGATATGTACCGTATACACACAAGACTTGAAGCCAACAGTTCTTCCACAATACATACCTAATATATAGATAAGTATCTATATATGTGTATTTATGGATGTATCGAAGGGCATCTGAGATGAGGGGTGTGATCTTGTCCATCCACAAGGGGTAGCCAGTAGCAATGGCATAGAATGGTTGATAGCCTTATTTAGCTTCCCGCTGTGAATGTGCATTATGTGTTGTTTCTTGTGACCCCAGCTGGATGAAATTTTGAGGTATGCATATAGATGAGATCTTGCAGCAGCATCGCTGGCAGATAGATGAGATCTTGAAGCATGAAAAAAAGGCACTCCCACAGTCCCCGCTTTCTAATTTTTTGGTAGTTTACAAGGTTCAAAACACCTATGGAAAAGTGAAAATGCACACATAAATCTGCTAGCTTGCTTCAGAAACTCCAAGACTGCAAAGGACCCATGTATGCGGTGGATCATCACCACCACCATCACCATCATCATCACCAACATCATCACCACCACCACCACCAACATCACCACCACCACCACAACCACCACCACCACTACCACCACCACCATCATCATCACCATCATCATCATCATCATCCCCATTATCATCATCATCATCATCATTATCATCACCATCATCATCATCACCACCATCACAACCAGAATCACAACCAACATCACACCCCAAATTAGAACAAAACTCACAACCACCGCCGCCGCCGCCACCACCACCACCACCAGCATCACCATCATCATCATCATCATCATCACCATCATCACCATCATCATCACAGCCACATCATCATCATCATCGTCCTCCTCATCATCATCATCATTATCATCATCTACATCATCGCCGTCCTCATCACCATCATCATCATCACCACCATCATCATTACTGTACCATCACCATCACCAACAGCGTTGTCGTCATCATCATCATCATCATCATCAACAACATCATCATTTTCATCACCATGGTCATCATTACACTCGCCATTGACCACCATCACCATTGCCATTATCAGCAGCATCGTCATCATCATCAACATCATCACCATGGTTATTTTCATCGCAAGCATCGCCAAAATCTTCACCATGATCATGCATTTTTCCCATGTCTTCGTTTTTCACCATTTCTTACCATCAGCATCATCAGCATCATCAGCATCATCAGCATCATCAGCATCATCAGCATCATCAGCATCATCATCATCATCACCATCACCAAGGTCATCACCACCACCACCCCCACCACCATCATTATCACCATCATGATCAGTACCATCATCATCATCATCATCACCTACATCATCATCACAATCATCGTCATCATCATCATCATCATCATCATCATCATCTTCTTCTGTGTGTAAAAGCGTCTGTGTGTAAAAGCGTCTGTGTGTAAAAGTGTTTGTGTGTAAAAGTGTTTGTGTGTAAAAGCGTCTGTGTGTAAAAGCTTCTGTGTTGTAAAAGCGTCTGTGTGTAAAAGCTTCTGTGTGTAAAAGCGTCTGCGTGTAAAAGCTTCTGTGTGTAAAAGCTCCTGCGTGTAAAAGCTTCTGTGTGTAAAAGCTCCTGTGTGTAAAAGGGTCTGAGTGTAAAAGTGTCTGTGTGTAAAAGCTTCTGTGTGTAAAAGCGTCTGTGTGTAAAAGCTTCTGTGTGTAAAAACTTCTGTGGGTAAAAGCTTTTGTGTGTAAAAGCGTTTGTGTAAAAGCTTCTGTGTGTAAAAGCGTCTGTGTGTAAAACTGTCTGTGTGTAAAGGCGCCTGTGTGTAAAAGTGTCTGTGTGTAAAAGTGCCTGTGTGTAAAAGCGTCTGTGTGTAAAAAAAAGCTTCTGTGTGTAAAAACTTCTGTGTGTAAAAACATTTGTGTGTAAAAGTGTCTGTGTAAAAGCTTCTGTGTGTAAAAGCGTCTGTATGTAAAAGTGTTTGCGTGTAAAAGTGTCTGCGTGTAAAGCGTCTGCGTGTAAAGCGTCTGTGTGTAAAGGAGTCTGTGTCTAAAAGCCTATGTGTGTAAAAACGTCTGTGTGTAAAAGTTTCCGTGTGTAAAAATGTCTGTGCGCAAAAGCTTCCGTATGTAAAAGTGTCTGTGTCTAAAAGCATCTGTGTGTAAAAGCGTCTCTCTGTAAAAAGTTCTATGTGTGAAAAACTATTTGAAAGATACTGTACGATGCAAACTATTGTCTTGTACTTGTGCTATATTGTCTTGACACTCCTCTTCTCGTCTGCCTATAACACATCTTTAATATATTGTTTTGTAATATGGTGTCTCCATACTAACATGAGAAGACCCTGCTCCTCTACGCTCTCGGGCCATCCGTCGTCTAGTTGAACTTTGGGATGGATTGTTTTCATGGATGAACCTTGGAGTTGAAGCAATGATGAGACCCGCGCTGGGAGGCGTCACCAAGGCAGATGGCGTCCCTGAGGGCTTCATGGGACTGGACTGCGGACCAGCCTCGGTGGAGTTGAACGCCAAGGCTAAAGTGGTAAATGTCGTTTTGGTATCTCAAAGTGAGGGGAAAAACACCAAAATCTACTGGTGAATCTTGGTGAATCTGTGTGGATCATCAATTTCAGCTATTATTTCAGGGCAATCCGAAGGGGTTCAATTTTTTCCATTCTCAGACACGGCCATGTCGTCCGTAATAAACCAACCACCTTGCCTGGCCATGGCAGGCTGTGGCCGAATCCAAAACTATCATCTGGAATGGCCCGATGGGAGTGTTCGAGATGGCCAAATTCGAGCCTGGCAAATCAGCATCAATTTAGCTGTGAAAGTGAAGAAAAATGGGAATTTGGCCCAATTTCTTGGAACACCGACCCGGAATCTATGGGAATCTCATGAATCAATAGGCACACTTGCGGAATTGGTTTGAGGGTAAGGATCAGCAGTGCCTGCTTGACTGCCATTTGAGGCACCAAGAAGCTGATGGATGCAGTTGTGGAGGCGACGGGCAAGGGTGTCATCACCGTGATTGGCGGTGGTGACACCGCCACTGCCTGCAAGAAGTATGGCACTGAGGACAAGGTAACTTGGAAGCGCAAGTTGCGGAGCTTCATGTGTCAAAGTTGGACCAGGAATCAAGTTTCGCTTATCAGCACATCAGTACATTGGATTTTGGATGGAGCTCTCGGACTTCATTGGTGTATATTTTAGCTATTGAAACTTTACAGCCCTGTTTGCTTTTGGTCAATGGCTACACTAACTGATACCTTGTAGCCAACTTCTCCAAGTCAGCTTGGCTTCCTTGCCGTTTTGTTTTGACCACAATGGTCACACCCAGTACCGAGTTCACTGTTCAAAAATCAACCACACAGAGAATTAGCATAGCAACCTATGGCACATATAAGGTTTGTGTTTTGTAAGATTTGTTTTGGAGGGACAACATATGCAACATCCAATCCTGATCACCGGGTACCGAGGTCACCCACTGCAGTACTGGTGGTGGTGCCTCCCTAGAGCTGTTGGAGGGGAAGGAACTTCCAGGTGAGGGTTGCAATGATATCAGTGATTTGTTTTGGTTGTTTTGGTCTGGCATAGGTGCAACATTGTAACATGTGTCAGTTCGGTTTTCTGAACTCAGTTTGCTGTTGAAGGGATGCAGTCGGATACAAAAAGCAACCAGGTGTCGCAGCCCTCAATGACAAGCTTCTCGGCAGACAAGACGCTTTTTCAAACTGATCTGCAAGTACTGTACAATAACCATTGTTATGAATTGCTCTGGCAGACTCGAGCCAATGATAGGATACTAAAACAGACAAGCAGAGATGTCCTTTGGTGCTGAGGTAAGCTACACGTGGTCACTCGGCTGTGATTGTGTATCAACTCCTTACCTGACCAAACAGTGTTGCGGGTGGCGCTCTTATCCAGCAAGACGGACAACTGCCAATCTAAGCATTGTGTTTCCTTGAGGGCATGATTAATTTCATTCTGTGGGAAATCGGTGAACCTTCATCTTACGCGTTGTCTCCAGAAAGCCGAGTGAATGTCGGGATCGATGTCTGCCGTCCACAGAAATCCCGAGCTCCGACCCGAGGTTTCACAAAGTGAGTTCTTTTGCCACGCAGCCAATCGATTTTCACTTCGTCAACGAGGTCTTGGCTTTGAGGCCTATCCTGAAAAGCTCCTGCGTGTAAATGTCGGAGCGAGGATCCTATGCTTTGGAGCCAGAACCCTTTTCATCTTGGCGCGGTTTCTCCATGCGGAGACCAGGTGCTTCACCAGGTCCGCGATGAGGGAAGAAAGAAATCAATGCAGCACGGCATAGCACTTGGCGAATCAGCTTCCACTCGGTTTTGTGACCCTTCTGGGCTATCTCTTCTGAAAGGGGACGAGCCGATCTATCACCAGGATCCAGGACAAAGTGACAGATGCTACAATGATACCCCTTTGAGTTTCAAATCATCTTGGAATTGAAGGCTCAAGCTTGCTATGGAAAAATGAACCGAACCACTCAAATGCTGATTCTACAAGACAATTTTATTATACTCTATTATATGAGAGCGCTTTTAGTTGAAGATGTGGTTTCCAAACAAGACTCAGGCAGACCTACATATGGCCCTCACAAAATTGACGCCACATTTTCAGTTTTTGATTCTTTGCATCTCAATGGGCGCCGCATTGACGTCTAGCCTGGTATTCCTTGCTGGCAGAGCAACAGCAGAGGAATTGTTGGGGCCTCAAAAAGTCCCAGAAAAAGTCATTGTGTTCATCGCTGTTGGAATCAAGCAGCCTGCTTCATTGGAGAAAGTGACAAGCAGATGCAAGCAGTGCATATTAAAACTTGCCGTGATCAGTTTGTAGTCCTTGTCCTGATACTACCATGTTACTTGACGCCGTGGAGTACAAAATCTAGAGATACCTGGCTTGACTGTGGCCAAAATTGCTTGCAGCTTGAGGTATTTTTTGGGCCAACGCGAGGTCACAATTATTTACAGTTTCGTTGTTCAGATTCGGTATGGGTTGCTCTCAATTTTCGACAAGCATATAAAATTATAAATATATATATATATATTATACTGAGTGTTTAAATCTATATATATATATATGTACAGTATATATATATACACGCACATATTATATATGTATATATGATATGTATATATAATATATGTATATATATATATACATTTCATGACCAAACCAGAAGACATTTTGATTCCCCAAAAACAGGTCCACGATATCCAACGGCCAGGGGGACCTCCATTGCCTGGGAAGTTGTAGCAGTTGTTACGTGGCGCTGGAGAAGCTTCCACGGAGACCCTTGGAGGCCAGAGCCAATTGGTTTGTTCTTACACATCCAAGACTGTGGCTGAGTGCATTTTCATATTCGAGTTGGCGCACAAGGCTGCCTCCCACCACACAGAGCTGGCAATTAGCTCAGCCAAAGATGTGCAAGCGTGGTTGGCTGCCCCTGAGGCAGTTCCTGCCATGTGTTTTTGCTCCATGGAGATGGGCGGCCACTGGCTGCCACTCTGCTCACGACAATGTGAAGTACCAATTTAATGGTGGGACTCTGATAGGGCAGGTATCTTTAACACGCTTATGGTATGACATTGAATGAAATGAGAACCCGTCTCCCGTATATAGCCATTTTGGCTCAAGTCTGGCTCTAGCCAACTTCTCAGCTCATCTCGTTGCCCGTCAGTGGCCATGTTCACCGCGGATGAGCAACGAATTTTGGATCAACTGGCTGTGAGTGGTTTTGATCAGCATGATGTTGCTGGTCTGACCGTCCTTGAATTGCAAGAAGAGCTCGCCGACCAGACAAATCCTGACACGATCCAAGCCGGGAGAAAATTTGGGGGATCCATTGCAGGCCCCGGCCTCAAACTTGGAAACCACTGCTTCCACAACAGCCAGCCAATAGACCGGCACCTGCTTCAGCTGCACAGGTCCCAAAACCAGCAGGGCCTCCCCGCCAACATTGTACTTCCAAGCAGTACAAGCACAAGAATGTTGCTGTAGCATTGCTCGAGACAGTGCTCCATCCAGGCCTGAGCCTGGCCATAGATGACCTGACTCAGTCCGGCTTGCCCCGAGGATTGATGCAGCTGCTGATTCCTTGCTCTCCAAATTTCAACCGGGCTGCTGTACTTCGCACATGGAGCCACCTCATCCAATGGCAGCTTGAAGCTGATGGCACTATTGGGCAGGTGACGGATGTTGCCCTTCGCAAGTTCCTTCTTGAGCAAGAAGAGCGTGGCCGCACTGTGCCCAACACCGTGTACCGGCACCTGCGCTGGTTGCAAGAGCATCTGAAGGTGTCCTTGCCTTTAGCATCGCCGGTGTTGCAGAACTTCACCACTACATTGGCGCATACTTGGCCTTCTCAGGTTGAAGTGCCGCCTCCGCAAGTTTGGAGACATTTGTTGGAGCTTGCTGCCAGCTCCAATGGCTCTCTAGCATCGGCAGCCGGCTTGATAGTTCGCTTTGCGGTCTCTGTGCTGCGCTTCAAACACTGTGCCAGAACCACTCTTGACCAGGACCTGCCTTCCAGCCGAACCAGTGTCTCGAGGATCTCGCAGGGCAAACATGGGATGCCTTTTGCCATAGCGCTGCCCAACTATGTGGAACCCGGGCGTCCACTTGTGCCACGTGCATTCTGAATTCGGCCGCAGAGTAGGTGCTGGTACTCCGTTTCTACCAGATATGCGGTTTGAAGCGGGAAGCGTCATGTTTCGGTCTGCCCCAGCGCTCTATTCGCGCTTTCAGGCCTTCATGCGCTCTCTCCTGCAGCTTCCCCCACTCTCTCTGGATGAGCAAGCAGCTTCTAATTTTTCAACTCGTAGTTTCTGGCGATTTTTGCCAACAGTAGCAGATGCCTTGCAGCTTTGCGACTCTGATCGCGTCTGCTTGGGCAATTGGGCTGATGGTCGCAAGCTTCCGCTCCCTTGGCTACAGCTCTGAGCGATGAGAGTCTGCAGCCCAGGCCCGGCGGCTTTACCTCGCCTCGGTCCATCACCTGCTCAAACATGTTCTGCGCCCCGAATCTTGGTCCAGCCTCCGAGCGGTGGCTCCCCATTTTGATCGGTTGCGCACCCTAATTGCCACTTCCTCTTGCATGGGGTCCTGGCATTCCACCGGTGCCCGTGCCGGAGCTCGTTGAAAGCAGCCCAGTTGTCCTCAAGGCTGAATCCCCGGCTGTCAGCTTCAAAGGCCTCATCAGCTTACTCCGAATTCACGAGATCTTGCTCAACACCCTTGCCATGGCTGTAACTGCTGAACGAGGTTCAAAAATCCTACCTGGCACAAAAGTTTGCGAATTCTCCATGTCCGACAACCTGGCCTATCGCACTTTTGCTCCAGAGCGGCTTCGCCGCTATCCCGGCAGCATCGCCCAGGCAATCCAATGGTTTCTTGATCACAAGCAAACCCGTCTTGCAGCCATTTCCTTGTATGCCGATGACTGGCCACTGGGTGAAGCTCTCAAAGTTGCTTATGAATCCAAAGCAGCAGTGTTGTGGCAAGTTGGAACTGGCCCGGTGGGAGCAGTGGATGATGCGTTGCACAGTGAAAGCCAGCCACTCCACCACCGCCGCCAGCCAAACGGCGCCGTGCTGAGGGCTCTGGTGGCATCCAAACTGATTTGTCAATGATTTGCCCACAGGCAAGCCAGTTAGCCTCAAAGACTTGTGCAAGAAGTGGAACAAGGGTCACAACGCTTCCTCGCACCAAAGCAAAAAAGGCTAGGGACAACTCCTCACTGCCAGCAAGCCCACCGGTAGTGAGGTCGTCCATCAGAAGCCACTTGTGGGTCAAAAGTTGGATCCTGACACCCCACCTGATGGTGTTCTGTGTCTTCCCAACAAAGCGTGTGCTGCTGCACTTGCCCTGGAACCTTCGCCTGGGCCACTGCCAGTGACATCGCACGAAGCTTGGTTCCAAGACATGCTGTCGCTGTTACCTGGGGACATCCCAGATTCTTTAACATCTAAAGCTAAAGGAGCATTTCTTAAAGTGCCCTTGTCGCCTTTCCTCCAATTTGAATCGTGGGCTTTCGAAAATAACATCCATAACCCCCATGGTTTCAAGAGGGAGGCTCCGCCACACGGACCCAGCCCGATCAATGAAACAACCTAAAGCATCCATAGTTCAGCCCATCATTGAACCTACACTCTCACCAAGGCAGCATTTGGACGCAGCCTTGGATTTGCCTAGCCCGTACGCAGGGGAGGTGGTCTTGGAAAAAGATTTGCAGTTCGCAGTGCAGCAAGCTGTGCGACATGGACTTTCCATCCAGCAGCTTAGGAACGAAGCTTTGGTCGCTTTTCGTACTCTAGCTCGAGCTTTGGCGACAACGGCATGTGCACCATGTTCCTGGTTTTCGACCCGCCCTTGTTGCAGCCTGCGTTAGCATTCTTAATTGGCCTGATCGTACTCTACCCACGTGCTTGTGTTTGGGATTTGCTTTAGTTGGATCCATCCCCCCAAGTGGTTTTTTCAGGGAACACTTCCTGGGGCATTCCCAGAAACACCATTGTTGGGGTCCGATGCAGCAACTTATGTGGACCGGCTTGAAGGCGATCTTAGGATCCATCCTTCTGCTACTTCGATTTTGGAAGAAAGTATTAAGGAACAACAGATGGGACTTTTAGGGCCTTTCCAGCCCCGTGAATATTTTGATGAATTATTTGGTAGGGGCCACTGGCGGCCACTGAAGCGTCATACCATTCACCAGCATGACAAAGAACGGCCTATCGATGACGGCAAAGCTGGAAGACACAATGAGTGCACCCAGCTTCACGAAGCTATTGTCAACCAAAGGCCTGCTTTTCCTTTGGCAGTAATAAAGTTTTGGCACCGTACGGCTTTAAATTTCATACGCGCTGTACATCCTGATGCGTCGGCAGTAGACCTTTTAACCTATGTGCCATGGTTGCATATAGTTGCTGGTACAAAAGATCTTCGGAAAGGATCTCGTCAGAACCATCCTATCAAACATCACATGTGTGTCAACATTATCACTTTTGTTCACCCGCATACCGGCCAACGTGTATATGCCCAACTTTTTGGCTTGCCTTTCGGGTTAGACTTTTGGAAATGTTTGGAGTCATTATCGGTCACCACAAGCGACAACATATGAGCACTACACCTAGGTTTCTTGGGTTAATCACTGACTTCAGTTTGGCATCTACCAACTATACTGTCAGTCTCCAGTGTTGCCCCACCACCAAAACCCGTGCCATGCAAATGCTGTCTGAATTGCTGTCTACGTGTAAAGTCACGTCCGGTCAAGCAGCCAAAGCCCGTGGCCTCTTAAATTGGTTAGAAATGTCTATGCTCGGTAGGCCTTTGACTGCCGCATTCTCTGGCTTCATTGCACGCCAATACTTTGATACCACTGAATCTTTGACACCAGAGCTTGCTCTCTGCCTTCAGTATTTGCAACTTGCCTTGTCAATCCTGCCTTCACGCATTGTGGAAATCTATCAGAATCCACGTCCTCCAGTCATCATCTACACTGATGCATCTACCGAAGCGCCCACTGCATTGGGCTTTCGCCTCGGCATTTAGATTGCTCGGGATGACCAAATCCTGGTTTCATCCGCTGTACCTCTCCTTGCCTTCTCTGCACCAGCCATCTTGCAGGATCGAGCTATGCTATCGTTTCTGGACAACCAAGCAGCTTGGCGCTCCATCATTCGATCCGCCTCGTCTGCGTCCGATGTCAATCACTTGTCACGGCTAGCAGGGCTGCAATTCGCCAAACTGCGATGCAACCCTTGGTTTGAATGGGTACCTTCCCATCAAAATCTCAGCGACCCGCTGAGTCGCCAAGGATTGGCTGACCCGCATGTGGCTGCAGCCATCCAACCTGGGGCCTGGAAGCCTCTCGTGCTCTCTCCCCCATGGGGTGTCCTGGCACCTAATTTAAAATCCATTTCATCCTTCATCACAGCGTTGGACTGAAAAACATGCAGCGTTGGGAATCTTCGCTTTCTGAGGCTTTGTTGTCAAACAACTTGTCTCCCTGTCGGTTCAAGGCCCCTGACTTCAATTGTCATTCTGGCCTCCCCCGATGTCTAAAGTTCCAACGCTGTAATGTCACACAAACTCTGAAACCCTTAGCCATCTGCGAAAAAGGGGAATGACGTCTGGCTGCTGCATCCGTCGCTTTTGTCCCCTCCATCTGGTTGTCTGTAAGCCACAGTGTTGACATTGAATGAAATGAGAACCAGTCTCCCGAGTCTCCCGTGGAAGCAATTGTTTGCATGGTCAGGAGTGCTCTTTTTGCTTGGCTGTCAGTCTCCTTTCTTTTCCTTTCTGTCTTGTCTCTGTACGCCTCTACCTACTTGTCACCTTCTTTGTCTCCCTTGCTCGTCTCCCTTTGTTTCATGTCTTGCGTTGGACAGTGTGAATGCCTGTCTTTCATTTCCCAAGATACTGTTCTTCCCTTCCTTGCCCTTTGCTAAAGCAAATTGGTTTCTGTAGATACTTCAAAGTCCCAAAGAAGAAAGAGAGAGAGACTCTGACACACAGGTGTTGGGCCAGCGCTGAATTGGCTGGAAGCGCAGGGAGTTTGATTTCTCGTTTTCTTTATCGTTATGTCCCTCCTGTCTTACTTGGTGGCAATCTTGTCGTCCTTCGCCCCCCAGGTCTCAAGAGGTGATTTTGGCCTATCTGCCACTTAATCTACCATGTCTCCTCTGCTCTTGTGACCCCTCGGCCCCAAAAAAGAAACATAAATAGATCATCATGTTTTTCGTTCTTTTAAAAATGATATAGAGCCGCTTGACCATAAACTTGTCCGAAACATGTTTTGATGATGTGTCTCGTCAACTTGTTGGGTTACAGAGACGCAATTTTGCATCAGAAGAGGTTGCAGTTTGGATCAAAGCAGGTTGCACGTTTGCAACACCTGCAACGCAAGCCATCAAAACTGAATTTGTTTCCAGGCACTAGGATTTGTTCGATTCACTATGATGTTGTTTGTCAGCTACGAAAAGAGATTCCCGTTAAAACAATTTTCCAAAAGTTGAACAACTGGCCCATTTCGTTCAATTTGGTCATTGTAAAATCTCCGTTTCTGTTGCTCAGATGCTGATCGCACATGAGTTTGGTACAACATCAGGGGCTGTTGGCTGATCCCCATATTTTCACCAGGGCATATGCATGCACAGCTGTGTGTGCGTTTGAACTTAGATATTGCTTGCTTGTTTATTATTGACTATACTGTACTGTACGGTACTGTACTGTATTGTACTGTGCTATATTACAATATTATGATACTGTCTGATATTGTCTGATATTGTCTGGTATTATCCGATATTGTCTGATATGGTCTGGTATTGTCTGATATGATATTGTGATACAATGATGAAATGATGAAATGATATTATGATATTAGGCTATATGATATGTGATTTTTGATTTGGACATGAAATGACATTACAGAATACATGTACATACAACACAATACGATACACTATAGCATAATATCGTAAAACATATTGTAGTACAATAGAATATACTTAACATACGTAATATAATACAATATAATGTACAATGACATACTATTACATAAAAAGATACAGTATGATATAATACAGTATGGGATGATATAGTATATCATATTATGATATAATATGATTTACTTTAATATGATACACTATGATACACTATGATACACTATGATACACTATGATACACTATTAATCGAAGGAAGTTTAGAAGTGAAACTTCCGACAGTATGGACAGTTGAAAAGCAGAGGTGAGAAAAAATCAGAAGAGAAAGAGTCAGAAAAAAAAAATGCAGATGCGCGAAAATGTAGGAAAGTCGCGATTCGCTGTGTTTTTCCAATGATTTGTGGCTCCGGTGGGTCGAAAAGTAGGCTCGCTAAAGCGGCGGGTGCGGAGCCAGCTGGCCAGATGGGAGATGAAAAATTGCACGCCGTTGTGGCGCGAAGCACATTTCCAAGTC
>Ga0126342_10003200_pt1 | contig 26785 bp, 20 predicted proteins | sample Cyp1metagenome_FD_92528 | JGI IMG/M metagenome (GOLD analysis project Ga0126342, IMG submission 92528) | Coral microbial communities from Lord Howe Island, Old Settlement Bay, Australia - Cyphastrea 1 metagenome | ecosystem: Host-associated > Invertebrates > Cnidaria > Coral ...
AGGAGGAGAGGAGAGGAGGAGGAGGAGGACCAGGCAACTGACATAAAATCTAACAACCCTCACCTGGCAGGTGGGGAAAAACAAAAACATGCTTTACCCTCTGGTAAACTAACATGAATATGGAAAATCACCATTTTCAATGGGAAAATCCACTATAAATCACCATTTTCAATAGCTATGTTAAATTACCAGAGGGTACCTAAGAATGACAATTGGGAGTTAGATACCACATTTTCAGACACACCCGTGACCTGAATTCTGCAGGCTGGGGGCTGGTTGCCCATCTTTTGCCCTCGGAATTTCTTGAAGGCGACGACTGTGGGGAGTTCCCTGTCAGCCTGTCTGTCTGAAAATGATAATGATAAAATATGATAAAATAGTAACTAGTTATCTTCTGGTAAACCAACATAAGTATGCTTATTTTTTTTAATAAATGATAGGTAAATCAACTATAAAGGGTTATTTTCAATAGCTGCTTGTATGTTAGTTTGCCAGAGGCTATAAAGTTGGTATATCAGCTGTTTATAATCGGTATATGGTTAGTATATTGCATTGTGCCAATATAGTGTTTATGTTGGAGGTATGATATTGGATATGTATGGATATTTGGGATACAAAGGGTATTATATAGCAACAATACATATCATGGGTGTGTCTCAGTATCATGGGGTATATTGTATCCCAAAAAAATCATTATGAGTATCCCAATGAATACCGCCTGGTAATTGAACATAGCTATGGACACTTGTCATTTCTATAGGTAAACCATCTATAAATGCGCCATTTTCACCCGTTCTCCATATCTGTTTGGATTTTTTTTAGGCCCAGAGCCGCACAGATCTGGACGACAATCAGAACCAAGAGCTGTTTAGCACTTTCAAATGAGCAGTGGCTGCTAAACCCCTGTTTGTTGATGATTAGTTGGGATTATACTACCCAATATATTGGGGACTACAATAATCCAATAGGTAAATCCCGTTCTTAACCAACCAGTATAATGGAATGATACAGGGATTTTGAACACTGCTCAAATGGCTCCGATTTGCTTTGAATGTCTTCCAGATCGTTGAATTCCCGGGCTTCCAATAGCTTCCAAGAAATGGCGATGATCATCTGTCGCCGTGATTCGCTGTTAGAAATGTGTGTTTGTTTTCTGAAATATTAATCAGGCATGCGGCCCAAGAGAGTGGGTATTGGACCCTTGCTGATTTCTGGAGTTTGGTGGCGTCATTATCCCATCAGTTGATCAATAGAGGGACCCACATTTTGACAAAATGAATGGGAGACCGAAATCGACCCCTTTGTTTTTTTTGTTTGAGCCGGCCAAATGATTTTTTGAAATGTTGCATTTTCAAGGGTTCTGACAAATGTCCTCATTTTGCAGGGTGGAAGTACTGTATGTATGGTTGCAGATGCTTCCCAATTTCTGGTTGGTGGTTTCAAACATTTTTTATTTTCCATAATATACGGGATAATCCTTCCCATTGACTAATATTTTTCAAGATGGTTGAAACCACCAACCAGATTTGATAAACCTTCTAATAAACCCCAATTGGGTATGGCTGAAAGGGTAAAGCCAGGCATGGTTTTCAATGAACCTACCAGCTTCATCGTGGTTAGTGTGGTAGACCTAGTCATAAACTATCCCAAAATTTACCCGAAAGGGGTGGTATGAACCATTTCCAACTGCAGGTTTTTTGTTGTGTCCGTAATATTGGTATTGACCAAACTAATATACAAGTTACTACTATTTAAGACATTATTTTAACACACACACACACTATATAGCTGGAGGTGTCCTAAGTCATGGGAAAACACCCCGAGTTATCATCCATTTTATTTGGGGATTTTCCATGATAAACCAAGCAATAAATGGGGGGATCCGCTGTTCCACCTCTGTAGAGGCTGCTGACGCCTCCGAGACGGGCAAGACATTTGTCAAGGGGCCCAGTGCTGTGGATGTACCCTCTGGTAAACTATTTCTGGCCATAGAAATAATTGATTTACCCATTGAAAATGGTGATTTATAGTTGATTTACCCATTGAAAATGGTGATTTATAGTGGATTTACCCATTGAAAATGGCGATTTATACTGGATTTACCAATTGAAAATTGTGATTTATAGTGGATTTACCCATTGAAAATGGTGATTTATAGTGGATTTACCCATTGAAAATGGTGATTTATACTGGCTTTACCCATTGAAAATTGTGATTTATAGTGGATTTACCCATTGAAAATGGTGATTTATAGTTGATTTACCCATTGAACATGGTGATTTATAGTTGATTTACCCAGCTAGAAAATGGTGAAAAAACCATAGCTATGTAATCGTTTACCGGGGGTAACTGAACATGTATAATGTATAATATCTAACATTGTGTATATATATATGATGTAATATATAATGATGTAGTATGTTGTATAATGTGATGTGATGTGATGTGATGTAATGTAATGTATGCAAATATAAATGAGCATGCCACAATATGAATATATGATATATACATATATATTATGTGTGCAGATGTGTGCAGATGTGTGCAGATGTGTGCAGATGTGTGCAGATGTGTGCAGATCTATGTCTGTATTTCTGTACACACACACATAATAGTCATAGTATGCGTAAAGATGTATTTCATTTATATATATATGCATATCTCACATATCCTTACCCAATTTTTACACATACCATTATATCTCATACATATCATGTCTGTCATACATATCACATATCATCATATATGGATCTGGGTAACATTTGAAACCCTTACTGTTCTCCCGAACCCTGGAATCATGGTTTATGTTAGGGAAGTCATCCCCAAATGGCCTTAATTCAGATTAGTGAAATATTATAATTTACCCAGATGGATGTATTTCCACCACAAAAACACGCCACCAAGGAGCCCTTCCAGTGCCTTCCCACTTGTCGCCCTGTGGCGAGTCGTCATGTACGTCGGGGGGACCAAGCTGTGAAACGACCTGGATAGGTGGTGTGACCCGTAAATTTAACGTTTTATAGAAGGTTTAATAGTGGTTTTATAGTGGTCTTAGACTAAGAGTGGTGTTATAGTTGTTTTATACGGTTTTTATAGTTGTTTTATAGCAGTTTTATACTGTAGGTGTTTTATACTGGTGAATAGGAATACTCCTGGGATAATTTTATGGGATGTTAATGGGATAATAATGGACTGATTGTGGATTTTTTGTCTATTGGATTAACAATCAGTCCATTATTATCCCATTAACATCCCACATTACCTATTGATAGATGGGATCCCATTAACATCCCATGTAATATTGGTTGAAAAATGATTTTTTTTAATGGGAAAATCCACTATAAATGGCCATTTTCAATAGCTATGTTAAATTACCAGAGGGTAACAATCCATGGATACCCTCTGGCACTCAAAAATTCTAAGCCGAAAAATCCCCAGTCGAGTCCTGGAGGTTTCAAACGCTGACAAAAACATCGATCTATGGATGTGAAAAATGGGATGATCAATTGCGAAACCATGATATAGTCTATATCAAGTTATATGAAAAATCATGTTTTTTATATGTTGAACACTGCTTTGGGTGTGAAACAACAAGTATTTGGAACTAGGATCAATGAACATATGGGTGAATCTTCGGCTGACTCACGCGGTTTTGACTGATACAGAAACTAATCAGAACAACATGCACTGATTTGCAAAGAGTCAAACTTTGCCATGTAAGTCATCTAAGTGGATTCCCGAAAAAACTCGCTGTAAATTGGTGATGTTTTGGAACAATTTCCACATGGATGAAGCCAGGATATTTCTGGTAAACTACTTGGATATTTCTGGTGTTTTGCTGGGAGAAACAGTTCTCCATTGGGAATTCTTCCGGTGTGTTCCCACAATGGGTACATCATTGGTATAGACCAACAATATTAGGGGTATTAATAAGCAATTCTAGTGATGAATGGGGATATGAGTTTGTCTGTTCACATTTCTGGGGAAGCCCCCAAAATTTGGCGGTTTAGAACATCATCTTCCCATATATTCCTTATCAGAAAGTGCCAGACTGTGGGGGATACCATTTTCAGACAAACACATATGGGGAGACTAGGGGTTTGACAGCGAGTTTGATGCTTCGTATTGGCCGGCTAAAACTGTCATCCCTAAATCCACTCACTGTGTTTGATGGTGCCGTTGGAACATGGTGGCTGTTCTGCATCGCTTCCTCAACCTTTGATGTGGAAACGTTTACCGTAATTGCTGGGATGGAATATATATATATATGGAATGGGGTTCCCAATTTGGAGACAACCTGCTATTTTTGGGAGAGCTTCAATGCAACAACCACAAGTCTGATTAGATGTTTGGTGTCTACAACCACAGCGCTGGTTTAGCTTTGTTTCCATCCACTCAGAACGGGTGACCGACCAAACGTGGGCTACCCAAAAATCCATCGGTCTGAATCATGGTCTATCATCATTTTCTACATCAACATTGCAAAATTTGGGTATACCCCATTTCTGTCGTTTATTTGAGCATAGGGCAAAGCCTATGAGTTTTCCATATGAATGGGGGGATGAAGTGAAAACTAGCTATGAGATGCTATGAGCTGATGTGCAGTAACTGTGGTTTTGACCGTTTTTGATACACAGCCAGCTTGATATTGTTTGGAGAAATAGTACTGGCGATCACAAGCGCACTTTCGGTAGCAAATGTTGGGCTTCCCAAATCCCGTCTTGGCACAGTTTTTTCGTTCTAGGTAGCCACAGCCATTTGAGCCCTAGCAATGTGGGAAAAACATTGGCATTTTTCTACATTATATCATTATTTTTGGTTGATGTTTTTGCCGATGCTTTTCCCACATTGCTATCAATCAACCGCCATATGTTTTTCGTTCTCCATATGATGGTGGTCACAAAATGACCATCATAGCCAGCTAGTTGGTGGCTCAAGCATCAGGGATGACTCCGAAGCAACAAAAATGGTGGCTTTGCACACCATGTTTTGATACGTAAATCACGATAGACCAACTATAAGTGGGCCATCTATACCATGTTCATAGATATGATATATATATATATACACAATAGAAATTACCATTTCTAATAGGTACATCATCTATAAATGGTTCATTTTCAATAGCAACTGTTATTTTTAACCATGGCAGGATCCATGGATTAGGATCTTTCAGGATGATCGAGACATAATATATGTAGTAATTATGTCTACTATAATTATAATGATATATCTATAATGTATGTAATATATAATATTTATAATATATCTATAATATTACGTAATATATCTATAATAATATATCTATAATATTACGTAATATATCTTTAATAATATATCTATGATTATGGAGTATTGTACTATGTATGATTATATATGTAGTAACTATAGATATATACATATATATATATATACATATACATGTATACACAGAATAGAAAATGAAATTATAAACATCGTATGAATGTATAATTATGTTCATATGTAGAATTCTCTATATATGAATATATTGTTGGTATATCCAGATTTTTCGGGTTGCCCAGAGGCTTCCAAGTGCAGACGTGCTGCTGTGGAGCCAGCCTTGAGGTGAGAGGATGAGAGTTTGAGCAGTGTTCAAAACCCCCGGTTGGTCGGTTCATATATATATATTTATATGATTGCATATATATATATATATAATTATATAGAAATACACATATATAGTATATGATTGTATATATATATATACATATAACTGGAGTATGATATGGTTATTACCCACTGGGATACACCCCTAAGGCACCACCTGTAGGGGTGTTAACCAGCCAGTTTTTTCAGGGACGACGATGCGGCTTTTGAACACTGCTGAGTTGGTAGCTTCATGGGGTCATGGTGATTTAATCATCATTTATATTACATGCCCCAGTGATAGAAGATATTAACAAGAAAAAAACATAGAAGATGGGGTACCAAAATGGTAGCTGAATATCTTCTATCACTGAGGTATGTATTATATATAATTTATATACGTGCTTTTTCACATGACATGATGATTATATAGGTATATATGGGTATATATTATATATGTATTGGCATGGAGGTTGGCAGGTTAGCCTTCTTCTTTAACATGTTGATTTAACCAAGAGAAATGGTGATGTAACCCCCACCAAAATTGTGGGTCTTAGCTAGAGGTAAGTATGGGAAAATGTGGATTTAACCAGCAAACATGATGATTGAACTTGATTTATAATTTATATTAGGTAAGTTGGTTTCTGCAAGAACTTTTGGGATTATGATGGATACATGATTACTCAAAAAATTAGAGAAATTGCCACGTAACCATTTTATTACTGCTGTATATGATATGTGTTCTATTAAACCACTTGATCGACGACTTAATATATTAATATTGCTATATATTGCTACTGTATGGTTTACTATATTCTTGTTATTGCAGTTGCTGGGTTTACGAAAACCAGCTGCCCGGCTGCCCTTTTCTTGCCACCTTTCCGCGGATCCCCATGGGACATGCTGGACATGCGGCGTCACGCCGCGACGTCGGAATGGTGGGAGGTCTCCAAGATTTGTTAAGTGTCTACACTCTGGTTATGACATTCACAGTTTGCCATGGAAAGATCCACCCATTTTTAAGTTCGGTAAACCATCTATTTCGATTCGGGCCATGGCTTAACCATGGCGAAGTGTTAGTCATAACCAGAGGGTATCCAGATGAGATACAACACCGGGTGAGAGTTGCCCATGACGACCATGGGAATGGCGCGAGCCCGCAGCATTTTCGTGTGCCAATATCCACCAAAAAAAAAAGATAAATTCAATGGCCATTTGAGGATCCTAAATTGGAGGTACCTAGCATATCTAAGGCCTATTTTTCAGGCCTATGTAAGGGGATATCCCAACAAAATATGGCCTTATATGGTACTAACGTACCTCCATTTTAGGATCCTGGAATTCCCATTGACAAAACCTTGCTTTGGTATGTTGGTTGATTTCCAGCCATAGATGGGATCATCTCAACATTTGTCCAACGGTTCAGCAAACATATCATTGATTCATTGTCCCTACAAAAATGATAATCGATTGGGAGTCATTAACTCTTTTTGAGAAAAGCTCACACGGAGGAAAACTCAGACCCAGCTATGGCACCCCGACAGAAGATAGAAAAGTAAAATTCCAAGTCCACAAATTCAAAATTACATTGAACCTACATTGAACCTTTTCTGTCGTTTTGGGGGTTCCAAAAAAAAGACCCACTTTTCCGCTTTGAGGACTTCGAGTTCTGCCTTGGCACCAGTTGCGTCCACGAGAGCAAGGGCACTGAAACCGGAAAGGACCTGTCTGCGACGACCGTGCCTGTGGGTGATATGCAAACATCACGAAAGATTGGGGAGATTGAGATACCGACATACTGTAACTCCCCCAAAGATAGAAAAGTTGGACACCTAGAAGTTCAGGGGAAACACGTCATCTGTATTCATCTGTAACACATTTTTTTGCGTGTTACTATGGACTGGTTGATGGCTTCAACTGTTTGCGACATGACATTTCGAATCCAGTAGAGTTTTTGTCATCTTTTTGAGGACCCCAGGATTGGAACTGCCCAGCATTGCAGTCGCAAAAAAAAAAACACCAGGTCTTCGTTTTTTCCTGGCAACCATCCACAATCTGTCCAGGCCTTGACACCTACGGACCTAGGGGACCTAGGTTGAAGCCCATCAGGGTCAACGGGTCAACCATCTACGATGAGTTTTGCCTTGGAAAGATCCACCCATTTTTAAGAACGGTCAACCATCTATTTCTTTGGGCCATCTATACCATGGCTATGTTAAATAGCCAGAGGGTACTATAAATGGATATAAAGTGTACAAGTTTATTTGTTCTATATATGAATATTTCAATGGTGATATGTACAAACCACACAAACTTTTTGTTGCAGGCGCCCACCGAACTATGGGGCAAACCAATTATATGGGTAATATAGCCATAGTTGTCGGGATTATTTGACCCACAAAACTTATAATCTGCTTAAGTTATAGCTCTCAAAAACGAAAATAGTTCAGTTTTTGTGGCTTCATTGGCAAGTGCCATCAAAGCATGTGGAGAGTAATAAGTAACACAGCTATATGAGGTAGGTAAGGGCAAGTAACAAACCCCTATGCAGGTTTCCCTGGGGTTTCGAAAAAAGCCCAGGACGTAGAGGTTCGATTGGGACACCACAGGCGCAGCCGCGAACGCTTCGCCGCTTGGAGCCGGAGGTTGTATGTTGTCAGATCCAAGGAGAGGATCGAGGAATATCTGGGAAATATCTGAGAATCTGGGGATTCCAAGCTTTCACCTCTGGTTTTTTGATTGGTGCTTCCCAAAATGAAGCAATCTCATACAGTATGCTCCGTGTGGTGTGTTTTTTCCCCAAAAACATGGTTTCTTTGGGGGTGCATAAGAATGGGGGATGGGATTGTAGTAATCGAACATCAATTTGATTGGTTTTAAACCTGATGGTTCAATTGCCACAACTAGGGGTATACACCGATTTTATATGAACGGAGGATGGGATGAGGATGGATTAGTTATAGTTGGTGAGTGAAAAACATGAAAAACACCATAAATATAACTGGTTGGCGGTTTCAAACATTTTTTATTTTTCCATAATATATGGGATACTCATCCCAACTGACTTTCATATTTTTCAGAGGGATTGAAACCACCAACCAGATGTTTTGTAGATTGGAATCACTTATTTCCTCCCCAAGTTTCCATAAATTAGGGATATATGATATATGGGATAAATATCCATAAATTCTATCCCCCGTTGATATCCCAGTCATGGATTCAGTCGTCTGGATTCAAACGATGCTCGCCTTTCGGTGCCCAGCAGATCAAGGGGGGCAGCAGAGTGAATCATTTTATGATGACCTCAGGTTGTTTAGTGTTTACCATCTGGTTATTTAACATAGCCATGGAAAATCACCATTTTCAATAGGTAAACCATCTATAAATAGGCCATGTTCCATAGCTATGTTAAATAACCAGATGGTAGATGTTGTTTTATAGTTTTACAAACAAGAGTTTCTTGTTTCAGCTCACGGTTGTGATTTGTTTGTCGCTGTTTTGTTTTTTTTCGGCGATGCAGACTGTTTGGCTGATTGAACCATGCTTGAATTCCTATTCCTACCTGGAATGATTCAGTCCACTTGACTGATCTGCAGGGTAATGACGGGATAATTATATGCAGGGAAGGATGAACGCTTAATTACAGGATAATTATGTGCTAATCACCCTCTGGTAAACTAACATAGCTATGGAACATCACCATCTTTAATAGGCAAACCAACTATAAATCACCCATTGTCCATAATTAGCTCAGTTAGTTTACCAGAGGGTATCCGATAATCATATTTAATCATGAAGAAGTATGCGATGTTAGACATCTTTGGGATAGCTTGACTCGGAAGCTCCAAGCAGTGTGCCCCAGTCACTTGTTCTTGGTCAATTCTCCATGATGCCATGATATCGCCACGAAATTCACTTTACGCTATATGAATCCCAGAAAATATCCAATACACGTGTAAAAATATGGCAATCACATCCACCATCATGAAAATAGGCTAAATCAGTTCAATCACTATTTTTTCATGTCATTTTTTGGGGGGGAGCTGGTGAAATCTCCTGTGGATGGTTTTTCATATCCGAATCTTGGCCAATTCACCCCGGTTTTCGTCGCAAAACTATCCAAAATTATTTGCCTTCCTTATATCCTACCCTACCTGGTTGGTGGTTTGGAACATGAATTTTATTTTTCCCATCATATTGGGAATAATCATCCCAACTGACGAACTCATATTTTTCAGAGGGGTAGGTATACCACCAACCAGCTACATCTAGCCACCTATTCAACAAATGGGTCTGTCCGAAAATACGGCACAAAAAAAAACAATCAAACATCATTTTCTCTATACAGATTGCCAGAACTGGGTTAAATCCATTATTTTCAGACCCCATCTCTTGTATTGTTAGTGTATCTCCCCATTGTACCCCCCTGATAAATATCACCAACATGCCATCCCCAATATTGCCGCTATATGCCAACTTTATATACCAGTTACCCTCCGGTAATCAAACATTGAATGGGACAATCATCGAACTAAGTGGCAGATTTTCCAGCTAGCCATGTTTCATTGCCAAAGGGTATCTATTTGAGTATCAAGAATGAATATACACTAGCCACATTTACATATTCCCAGCCATATTTCATGATGGTGAAATTATCTGTCAATTTGGATATTCCCAGCCATATATGATCATGATATTTGATCAGATATATTTATATATATTTCTATATAATGTTAATATAATATCTATTTACGATATAATCACTATGAAACCGCACAGGCTCTCGGCTCCTTCCCTGGGCATCGCTTCGCGAATGATTGACGTGACCCCAGTGAAGGAGGAAAGTGCAGTGGCAGAAGGCGTGGTGGATGTCGGTGGACGGTGGAAGAACCTTGATGTTGATATACTGGCTTAACTTAACAATGGGGATTTGATTGGGATTTACTGGGCTTCTTGGTGATTTAAAGGGATATTGTGCGGGATATCATGAATTTCATAGGCTTAAGAATAGAGATTTTACATATAATTATATATATATATCATACATATATATATAATACATATATATAATATAATATTAATATAATATAATATTATATCATATCATATTATATTATATTATATGATATTATATATGTGTGAGATTATATGATTACAAAGACAACAATGACATTGTTGGGATATTTACCCTCGCCAATACTTGGAGGATCATCCCAGGAATCGTAACTGCTTCGATGATCCTAGAGGTTGGGGCCCCCAGTCGAGCTCGCGTTCAGTTGCCTTTAACAAGTTGCTGAATTCTATGGTTTATGGTAGATACCCTCTGGTAATTTAACAGTTAGCTATTGAAAATGGCCATAGAAATAGTGGATTTACCCATTGAAAATGGTGATTTTCCATAGCTATGTTAGTTTACCAGAGGGTAAAGGTAGATATAACTATAGTCAATGAGGGTTATAATTGTTTATAAACCAACTTATAACTGGGGGGCCCCATCCTGTGCGATGTTTTTTCCAGTTGCGATTCGTGGCAAGATCCTCCAGTTAGATTCTGTAAGTTCCCTTTGTGAAGACCTCTGGTAAAAGATCGTGTGCAAGATCTCCTTGACAGGTTCTGTGTAGAAGCTGCTGTGCAATATGTTTTTTGTAAGGCTATCTGTACAAGGTGTCTATAAGAGATCTCCAAAGAAGATCTCTGTAAGAGATCTCAAAGTAAGATCTCCGTGCAATCTCTCTAAAAGAGATCTCTGAGCAAGAATGAGCAAGATCTCTGTCCTGTTCACATGTTCTCTGTACAAGATCTCTATAAGAGGTCTCCTGGTAAGATTTCTGTACAAGATCCCTATAAGAGGTCTCTTGGCAAGATGTGTTGAAGAGATCTCTGTACAAGCTCTCAGTAAGAGCTCTCTTGGCAAGATCTATGTAAGAGACCTCTTGGCAAGATCTCTGCAACAGATCTCTATGCAATGTCTCCGTACAAGATCTCTATAAGAGGTCTCCTGGCAAGATCTCTGTACAAGATCTCTATAAGAGGTCTCTTGGCAAGATCTCTGCAAGGGACCTCTTGGCAAGATTTGCTTGTCAAGATCTCCGCGCAAACTGTCTTTTAAGACATCCTTAGACCACAATATGTCCCGAAAGTGCCACGCTTGCCAAAAACGAGCACGGCGCGGTTTGTGCGAGCCTGCGCAGTCGAAATGCACATGGACATCTCACAGGGGAACTTTGTGCTGTAAGGGTTACCAAAGTTGCCGAACACGGATGGGACCTCCAATTTCTGGACTTTAACTCTTACCGAACCCTAAGTGTGGCCACATTACTTGGGAATAGAACCGAATATTTGAGACCGTACAATGGTGGTGTTTAAAATTAGGGGATGGAGTAAACCCTTAACGTCCCTGAATCATATAATCATTAACACAGGATTGATGAAATCCAGCGAGTTGATTTTCATATTTTTTTTTGAAAGATCATCAGGTCACTAAAGCAATCAAAGAGGCTCCGGTTGGGGTACCTGACTTTTGTGGTCTTCTGTTTCGACACGGCTTTGAATTATATGGGTCCTTAAAAAATAAATCCATGGTTTCTGGGCCCCCTATGGATGGGAAATGGTTGATTTTCCCATATTTTACCCCCTTATTCAGCCAAGTTATCCCCCTTGGCTCCTGCCCATAGGCGATGGTGACTCGGATGTAGACTCGGAGGAGAAAGCATGGCGGAAAGATGGAGGTAGTCGTGATGGGGGGCGGATGTTTTGGGATGTGGGATTTAACCATGAAAAAAACAAAAAACTGATGTAAGCAACCCAGATGGGGATTTGAACCTGAAAAAAAGGGATTCAACCAAGAAAGGTAGGGATGTAATATGATTTACATTAATCAATGAACAATGGAAGTCCGTTCGTCCAGGAATGGGGGGATTGAACACCCAGTTCATGGCAGTTCTGATGGGAGAGATGATTATCCCTTGGAATGGGGGAAAACGCATTTTCACACAAACCCATGTGCACCCCAGCTGGTAAGTTGTGGTCATAACCATTGTTAGGTTTTGTCTTACAACATCTAATCCAGTGATGTGTAGGGATGTGCCTAGGATATTGCCCAGTTATATTTACATATGTATATATAATTACATCATTTATTCCATTGTATTTGTATATTATCTTATATATATTTATTACATTATATTATATTAAATTCTTTTCTTTTATAAAATATAATTTCATTTTACTTTATATTCTATTCTTGTTTATATTGTTATATTATATTATGATATATTATAATATGTTTTTTTTTAATTATCTAGTATCTTTGAAAATTGAAATATATCATATATATACATATATATATATATATATTAAATAATATATAAAATATATTTATAAATAATATATATATATATATATATTATCTATTATAAATAATATATATATACATATTATATTCTATATTCTAGTCTATTCTATATTCTATACTGTTTTTTTTGGATTTTACTATATTCTATATTTGATTGTGGTATATTAGACTATTTTCTATTACATTACATTATATTGTGCTGTATTAATGTTTATTCTTTTACGTTATATTATATTGTATTATATTTCATATTGTTTTATGTGTTATTATACTATATTATATTTATATTACTATATCATAGTGTATTTTTTTATTAGATTAGATTAGTTTTTTTATATATATTATATTTTATTGTTTTATTATATTATAAATATTCTTTATTATATTATGTTATATTTTTTTATTATATTATATTAAATTTAATGATGTTTTTTTATAGTTTATTATATTATATTTTATTAAATTGTATTTTATTATATTATATTTTACTATATTTTATTTTATTATATTCTACTATATTAAATTTTATTATATTATACTATATTTTATGTATATATATTTTTATATTATATTATTTTTGTTAAATATTATATTATTTTATATTATTTTAAATTATATAATATTGTATTTTTTCAATCAAAACCATATAAGAGAATTTTATTGTTGCACGTGTGTTTTCTTCCCATGGCTGGGGTTTGATTTACATTCGAACGTTTGTATTTCTGGATCCATTGGACTGGGAACATGTTAGATCACCAATGACGAACATGTTTCTCAGAGGGGGTTGACACCACCAATCAGACGATTTGAGCACAAAAGGATACATAATATTTTTTTTTCAGAGCCAATAGACTGGGTTCGGGTAAAACATTGGGACTTGATGGGATGCGAAATTCCACCGAAACCTGAGAGAATACGGCGGATTTTGCACCGATAGCCATGTGAGATTGGCTACAGTCTGGACTTTATTTGTATGGATGTGTATTTTCCAAAACAAAATCAATGGAAAATCCCTTCAGACTTTGCTTGTGGACTCATTTCCCAATTGTGACTCAGTACTGCTGGTAGATCAGATTTTGTGTGGGTCACCACCCCTCAAATTACATTAAGATACTACACTCTGAGAAGAAACCATGAAAATAGAGGGAAAAATTGTCTTCCAATCCTCCAACTCATGGCACGGTCTGTGTTAATTTAGGGGATAGCCTTACCTGAATTCTGAAGTTTCCCGTTCTGCTGGGGCATTGACCTCCCCCCCAAAGTGAAGCTCGATGGAAGGCCTCATCGAAGTGCTGATCTCCCCTGGTTTTCTGTTCTTCTACGTCATTCAGGTTGAGGCCATCCTCAATTTTTTTTGTTGGCGGGAATCGAAGGAAAATAACGAAGTGCCAATTTCATAAGTGGAGAAAAATCAGTGGAGTCAACATGTGAAGATCCTGCAATCTGGCTGGTCCTAGATTGGGTGAATGCACTGACTGGACTCCTTTCACGATTTTGGTGCTTCTTCGATCCCAGTCTTGTGGGATTCGAATCAGACGTATAGTTGATTCCGGATAAACTGAATCATGGGACTGGGAAAATCCATTAAAAAAATCCTGGAAATCTTGGGTGAAAACAGTGAAAACCTCAAATGAGTAGAAACTCATGGACCCAGTTGTTTCCATTGCCATCCTTTAATCCTCTGGAATTCCCATGGCGCTTTGGAGCGGGGTATCCATGTTATGGGGAGCCAGTTGGAGCTACGCATTGAGTGGGACCCAAGCACATGATAAAATAATATAGAACATTAATGATCATGAATTAATGTAAGTGTATATAAATTGATATACACTTACATTAGACTATAGATACTGTAGGTATATAGATATATGAATCTTTACTATTGATATATAGATCATATACAGACTATAGACTATATACACTATGGATAGTTTTTTGGCTCTTTGGCTCCATTTTTCAGTAGTGGCAGTTGGAACATTCCAACATTTTCCCGGAGTGGCACACATCTTGTTTCATGACCATAAATTGAGATCTCCTTCATATATTGGAACAACCTCATATCCATTCTTCAGTAGTTAAATGCCAGTTTTGATTTTTAGCCGCGATATTTCTCGTTGATTCCATCCTGGTTTGTGTTGTGAAACACCATTTTAGGTGGCGGCTACTACCTCTCGTCTTGCTGAAACCTCATTTTTCATTTTGAAATCCCTATTTCTGTAGGTCGAATCCAAATGTATGGTGGTTGAATCCCCAATTTCGCTGATTGAATCCACATTCTTTGGACACGAAAGACCATTTTTTGGGGAGAATTACAGATTCTATCCCCAGTCGGCTGATAGAATCTGATAGAATTTAAGCGTCTTTGATGGTGAAATTTTCGTCAGTTGATGCTTAACTTCTTATATTTTCTTATTTTTGATGGTTAAGTTCCGTTTCCTGATGGTTACATTCACACTTTGATGGATAAGTCACGAATTGTGGAGACACCCTCAGGCCACAGACTACTTGATGTCCGATCCTCATCGAATCCGGGAATATTGGGAATTACTACTGTGGATGGGCCAGCGAAATCCTGCATCAGTTGATAGATGGTAAGCATCCCATGATTTTTAGGTTTTCAACCATCCAAGGTGGTGCAGGATTTCGCTGGCCCATCCACAGTAGGAGATCATGGGAAAATCGGAGGATATTAGATGATTTAGGCGAAATTTTGATGGTACACTACGATAGATATGGATATAAACCATGGTTAGTATGGAAAATTATGGAAAACAGCGGTGGGAATTGGGATTGAATGAGGACAAACACAGAAACAAAAGGATTTGACGGATTTGATCGAGATAAATGGTGGATATGAATGGGATAGACGCGGGAAACCGGCTGGTCAAGAGGTCAAGAGTACTTTAGTACAACTTGAATCTTTTGTGCAATGGGAATGGTATCAGAGATCGGCAATGACATTGGGTGTAGTTGCTTGGGATACCCCTCATTTCTTTTGTGTTACTAAGTTTCCAAATTTCCGTGATGGAAATGGATGGAAATGGAAATGGACATGGACATGGAGCTTTGTCTGCAATGTTATGGAAAAAAAAAACATTGTTTTTCATGGTTTGAACCTTAATTTTCCCAATCGAAGTTCCCATTTTGGAGCATCCCCCCCATTTTCAGAAAAGTCCATATACCTACATACCTTCCGGGAATCAAACAAGGTAAACATCCCCTATATAAGTTGAAGGTTTAAATGGGAAAATCAACTATACATGGTGGACTTTCAATTGCCACGTTTGATTACCGGCGGGTAAGAAACAGTGCGTGTAGTCCCTAACAACCAATGAGGCGCTGCAAAAACAGCGCCAGAATCCACAGAGAAACCATTTTGATGGTAGATGTGCATCCCGGGAATCAGAAGTGGTTATTTTTGGGAATCAGAAGTGGTTTATTACCTTTATATACATATAATATATATATACTATATATACTGTATATACTATATATACTATATATACTATATATACTATATATATACTATATATACTATATATACTATATATACTATGTATATACTATATATATACTATACAATGTATGTACTATATCTATATATATATACTATATATACAAATATATATATATATATACATGCATACATATCTGTAGATCAATGATATTAAGTAGAAGTGAATGGGGATATTCCACATATAAGTGTGGATATTGGTATAACTGGGGTATTTCGAATATCGTCTTGGATTCTGTGATTATAACCCCTTCTTGACTAGCTTTATTCTGAAATTGATGCTGGAGGCTCCCAAATCGTTTCTCAGCCCCTATGTCTGGGGTTAGCTCAACATGGTCGACACCCAAAATCGCGTGATTTAGTCCTACGTTTGCAGGACCTTTGGTACGAGTTTTGCTCGGCGTACCCTCATAGACCTGGGTCTTATCCCAGTTTTGTTGTTTGATCCCCAGTTTATTGCGTTGTTTCGGTGGTCATGTAAACGCAATTTCCTCTCATGTTTGCTAATTTACAGTAATCCCAATTCTCTGTGGTTGAAGCTCATTTTCTCCCAGTTTTCATTGGTTAACCGTCTTATTTTTGCTGGCCATTCTGGTCAAGTTCCAGTTTCTTCGTCGACTGTTGTTGTCGTTGATGCTTGTCCTCCTCTCAAGGCTCACTGGCAAGTTGCAAAACATCCCGGAGGCCCATAATTTCATGGTGATCGGAGCTTCATTTTTCCTTGCTGGGCTTAAGTAAACAAATAGGTTTGACCATGTTGGTAAGATCAATAAGCTGGGAAGTAACTTGGAGTAATAAGTATTTTTCTAGATAGATAGATCGATCTATTGATCAATATATATATATATAATATCTAATATAATACATATATGTATATATTGATTAATATACATGTATATATAAGGCTAGATGTCCACTTCAAAATGAACTCGACTCGACTCAAACGACCTCATTCAAAGTGTTTGTGGGGTGAGTTTCACCCCATGATAGCCTAAATTTCAAGGGATATACCCACAATTCATATGGTCAAACATATGGTACGTTTACGTAGCTCCATCATTTTAGGATCCTGGAGATCTCCCATTGAGTCAAGGCCATTTGACACAAAAAATGGGATTATGGCCTTCCAGAGAGTTATGAATATCATAAATATGGCTATGAATCAATACCTATTAATACCATTTTTAGAGGGATGAACATCCATTTACCAGCTATTTTTATGTTCACCAGGGGTACAAGGTTTTGACCCACTGCCATATCATAAACCATAGTGAAATTGGATTGAACGTTCACCAGCTGAGCGATTTTAGCTATCGGTTCCACTTCGTATGTACCAACTTAAAATGATTCTTCTTTTGACAAACATTGATAGTAAATTGATCATGAATGGCTCAACTTCCAACAGTTTCTTTTGCAATATAATATACCCTCTGGTTATTTAACATAGCCATGGAAAATGGCCCATTTATAGATGGTATTAAAAATGGTGATTTTTCATGGCTATGTTAAATAACCAGATGGTATACTTCATATTTGAAATGATGCCAAACGCGTAGCGCGTGGGGTGAAAATCCATGCTTTCCTGACCGCCGAATGATTCTGAGATGGCACTGGGAGAAGTGAATAGTATCGGGGCTGAAAATCCATGGTTTCCCAATGAATGGGTTATTTATGGTTATCCCGACCTATAAATGGTTATCCCCAACCTATAAATTCATTATTCATTATTCCCAATGAAAATCACAGTTTACCATTTATGAATGGGTTATTTGTGGTCATCCCCAGCTATAAATGGCTTCGTCGCGCCAGGAAGCGCAGGACTTTGTCGGGAAGGTCTTTTTCGAGGAGGTGTGACGCTTTTTAAAGGAAATCAATGGGAACCCAAGGTTAACCAACTATGAATCAAACAAGAAATAATGAACATATCCAAGTATTTCAATATAATAATATATATATATAATATGAATTTCTCATATTGAAGTCCAAAACATATTTAACACTGTCCACTGGCATCATAGATTCCACACAGTGGCGAAAAAATTGCCAGCATATCACCAGCGAATATGGGGCGCAACAGGTCCAGGTGGGGTGGGAAAGCACAAACGTTCAGTTCATGTTGCGCACACTACTGATCCCTTGTGATGCTTCATATGTGCTTCAAAACATGATTTTCTACGTCTTTGAAGGGGTTTTTTGTGGGTTTTTGTAGGCAGATTCACGTGTGGTTCATTTTTTGCACACAAAAAACTGATGCGTTGACGTGCCGTGACCTTGGTAGATTCACCATGGCAGTGGTCGAAAAGCTGTGCTTAACAGACAAGCCTTTAATGTACCCTCTGGTAAACTAACATAGCTATTGAAAATGACCATTTATAGTGGATTTACCCATTAAACATTGTGATTTTCCATAGTTATGTAAACGTTTACCAGAGGGTAACACGAAGCTCTAAGAAAAAAATCCTGGAGCTAGAAAACCGCATAGAGGCATGGCGAATTTACGTGAATTTACTGTGATAGACAATGCATGGATGCATGGTTATTTTTAAAAACGGCCAATGCTTCTAGGACCACGAGGCCCTTGGTATTTACTATCCCACTGGATGGTCGGCAAACCACACATCGGAAATTTATCATCACCCAGTCCTAAGATTATCTCATACTGATACTATATAGGATATAGTTATACCATCTACAATAGATGTTTACAGACATTTAGTATTTACTAAAATCACTCAGTATACAAGACATAACCATAGTCGCTTAGCAGTGCCTACATATACATTCCTTTTTTTCCCATGGTTGCAGCGCCAGTTTTCGATTGTCCGGTTTCCATTGGAAAGGGATGATTTTCTTTCCATGTCCCTCGGCCATTCCTTTTAACAGTACTTATATGGAGTTTCCAGCATGGGTCATACAAATCCCCATAATCAAGGTAGTCGAACCGAACCCCAAGAAACCAAGGGAATGTGGTAGCTTCCTAGAATTGAAGTGAATATATGCAAGAAGTTCTTAGATTTAAGGGAAAAAACATCTAAAAACCCATGATTTCCTGTGCCATGTTCCCTCGAATCTTTGGAATTTTGATGTTGCTGATTTTCCCAGATTTGGTGCTAAATTTCTCATGTGTGTCCATGTAAAATATCATTCAAAACACATAGTTTCTGTTTCGTCTAGGTATGTCTAGGTTTTCCCTTAAATATCTTTGACCGCAATCCACAAAAAGCTACGAAAGTAACATCCCACCACTATATTTTTTGCATATGTTTGCTGTTTGTTTCTATTTCTTTGATGTTTTTTTGGCTACTTGAATGTCCATCATTTAAAAAAAAACATCAGTGGTAACCCAGGACTCTCACCCATATTTACCCTCTGGTAAACGTACAAAAAAACTATGGAAAATCACCATATTTTTATGGGAAAATCCACTATTTCTATAGTCATTTTCAATAGCAAACTGTAACAAATTACCAGAGGGTAAATCACCATTAATCAGTATTAATCACTATTAACCATTATTAACCAGTATTAACCATTATTACCATTATATAATCACCATTAAATTACCAGAGGGTACAACTGGGTTTTACCATGGTTTTACCATCACCACTTCCCATGGCTCCACCGGCTAGGCGGTGGTGCACATCAGATCACGCTTCGAACCCTTCGTCCTGCCGGCCTTGGAGGCCCGCGAAGCAGAGTCGGACCTAGCTTTGTGTCGTTGTTTTGTTGGGTTTTTTGAAAAAATGGGGAGTCGGAGATGTTTACCAAAAAAGAATAGGTATAACCAACAATATCCAACAATATCAAGCGATTTTTTTCCAATTTAAACCAACATTTATGAGTTAGAACATGTTATAAGCAATTGGATTATGTTGGTTTAAAGTGGTTAAAAAAAAAAAAAAACATCTTGAATGGATGGTTTTTTTTCATAGTGTCGGAGACGGGGGTCTCCATGGTCATGGGAGTATCCAAAAATGTTTGGTTTATTTCACGGAAAATGCCATGAAAATGGATGAGAATTGGGGGTACCCCTATTTCAGGAAACCACCAGGTGTTTATATAATAGTTATAACCAATAATTATATGTATTGGTTTAAACTGGTTATAACTCTTGAATTGATAAAAAAATAATAGTTATAACTTAACCAACAATCAAACACCATGGCTATCCGTCAAAATATGTCAGAATGAAAGGTTTAGCCCAAAGCCAACCAACTGGACATTTTTTTTGTGAATCTTGAAGGTAAGAAATACAGCAAATCTCGTGGTGGATCTTCCCTGGATCATCCCCCTCTTCCTGGATCCATTTTTTGGGGAAATTCGTGTATCCTCAGGGTGGATGATGAATAGAAAATTAATATCTAAATCCTAGGGTTCGATTGGATGTTCTAGGGTTGGGCCTAGGTTTGATAGTTAAACTTAGATTATATACCCACCAATCACCCCCCGTGGATATAGAATGATATAGATATTGTATTTGTTCATGCAGGGTGGCCGCATGGGGCGATTTGACATTTTGAGGATGGGATTACCTGAGTTACAAGTGGGATAGTTCGTTGATTTACCTATGAAAATAGTGATTTTCCATAGCAAACTGTTAGTTTACCAGAGGATATCCCCAGTCAATCACTGGGTGATTTTGTTCCTACAGAAACGCTTCCACTTCACAGCCCATTTGTGGCTTGACTTACTCAAAGCATTCATCCTGTTGCGTGGAGATCCCCGAAGTAGCCATGGAGGTTTCTAGTATTGTCAACTGCCATGTACAGATAGATGATAGATATAGATGGCCCATTTAGCTCCATGATTTAGCCATTAAGACTGGTGATTTTCGCTATGTGAATGTGGCACTTTACCAGAGGTTACAATTGGAGTATGAAGGTTTCCGAAGTCATGGGGGTACCCCCCAGTTCTCATCCCATGGTACTGGGGATCCTCCAGGCCGGAAAATGGCTCCTCCCAATCAGCGCCAAGGCCTCGAATGGAGACGAAGCACGCACGGGCTGTTGGTGGCTTAGCTTTCGGTGCGCCTTTGGTGTACAGAATGGGGGAGATGAAGATTGATATCTTGGAGATTCTTATAATCTTATCTTGTCTGATCTTATCTTCTTTCATTTTTAGGTATATGGATATTGAAACGTATATGGATATTGAAACATTTAGGACGAACTCGATATTTTATGGGAGAGTTTTCGGGATCTCACCAAGCAAATCCACCTACCCCCTAGTCATCTGCTCCTGAGCTATGGGCCCTCTTCACCTGGGTGTCAACTATCAATGGCCATTTCCGGGACCTAAATTAGAGGTACCTACCATACATAGGCCTATGTAAGGGCTATGTATATCCACAAAATATGGCTGCAGTTATATATATATACTGTATCCACCTGTATCCATATATAATTATATATATATGTATATGGTACAGTACCATCATTTTAAGGTCCTGAAAATCCCATTCAACATATTTATACTATTCACCAGCCTTGGAGGATTTGTGGGGAAATCTGACCGTGTCGCCTTAGACTCCCAGCAAGTGCTGGGAGTGAGTTGGGTTTACCCTCCGGTAATCTAACATAGATATTGTTAAATGTACAATGTTCAATAGAAATGTTTAATCACCAGAGGGTAATCAGAGTTTTCAATGACTGATGATGGTTTATCCATGTTTACGACTGACTTGGCTTGGTGGCCAAGCGACATGTTTGTTTCTTAAGGTGGGGTAACCCTTAAAACCATCAGAGTTTGAACCGTCGTTCAGAGGTTGCTCTTTCATGTTTTGTTCGGATCAAACATGAAATTCAGATTAGTTGAGTCAACACCGGATGTGCATCCCAGCTGGTAAGTGGGTATCAACACGTAACAATGTCAACTTCACCCTGTTAGTTATACATGGGATATGCCCCAGTAAGATGTAGATTCACCATTTCGGGGAAGGGGCCAGCCATGCCGTCACAAGACACGGTGACTTCAGCGTCACAAATGGTGCCGATCAGGGCTTAATGGGCGTAACCAAGAAGCAGGTCGGGATACTACCGATGTAATAATGTTTGATATATATATATATGATATTTCATAATTCTAGTGCTGGGTAGTTTGAATATGTTTGAAGCCTGTTTCTGTATATTGTAAATTGATCCACATGACAAAGTGGGTTTGAAGCCAATTAATGTTCTGTTCCATTATTGTATTTTTCAGTTTCTCCCAGTAATCTTGTGCCCTATGAAATCCCAAAGAAAGAATTCATTGGAATTTCCCCGTCCTAAATTTCAAGGAGAGGAAAAGAGGCACATAATTTCATACAGCATCAAACAGCGTCGTACATCACAGCCCACGCAGAAGTATATTTGCTCCGGCCAAACAGACCAAACCTGGGCACATGAACATCCTAACCCTAACATAATCTATGACATGTCTTCACAGAGTTTCTTCCATATTCCATACCCATATTTTGATTGGGTTTAATTTGTCAAATAGCCAGCTTGAAGTACCGGAGAACTGAAAAGCCAAGGGGCTTTTGGAAGGTGACTAGAACCGCAATATGTCAGTATGCTCTGGAACAAGTGGAGTACAAGTGAACAAGCTCAATTCAAAATTCTTTCTGGCCGGTGCTGCAAGATCTATAGCCACGACAGGCAAATCACATATTCATACCTGGCCAATGGTTTCAGAATTGCTTTTTGATGTGAAGGATTTTCAATGCAGGCATGAAACAAGCTTAAGAAACAGTTGATGCGCGCATATATTACATGTAAGTCTCTTCACGCGGGCGCAGGAAGCAGCCTCGCCACAAGTGGCTCCTTTCGGGCCCTCTTCCGTTTCCGCCCTGGTAGTGGCATGGGCCCAACCCCGTTTTGCGTTAAGCATCGTTTGGTTCGATTGCTGGCAAGGGCCCCCCTCAGCGAACGAATGGTTTGATGCGCGGGATGATAGTTTCTGGGTCGCAAGATCGCGGAAATTCATTGATGATTGTGATCGCGCCGCTCGCTGCATAGATGTTTGAGACATTTTTGAGCCAGGTCGTGCCAGGTCAACCTGATCTGAATAAAAGTCTTTTGCATGGACACACGTGCCCTGGATGCAGGAATTTGTCCATGCTGCGCGCACACACCCTGCTTAAAACACCGGCTTGTTTGCATATGCAGACTCTTTGTGAATATTCTCTGGGGGAAAGATCTCGGCTTGGTTCGCCTAGATACTTACCCCAATGATGCGCCCTGCTCATCTGAATGCGGGGGATTCCCTGAATTTCAGGGGAAACCACAGTCCCAGTGTATCAACTGGTTGTTATACAAACACCATTTTCCCCTCGAAAAATTACCGGAATTCAAGGTGATACCCACATTTCAGAGAATCATGTGATTATGAAATCCGTTTCAATAGTACATATATCATCATATATAATCATATATACATTTAATAAGGTATATATATTAATATATATTTTAAACCGCCAGCAGATCCCCATTAAAAACCCTTTTTGATCAGGTCAAGACGTTTTGCGGAACATGGTCATTACCAACTCTGACGGCCAGCGTGGGTGCTCAGTCTGGCCGAATCCGATCTCACAACGGGATCTCGCAACGGGAATGCTTCAGCAAAAACGGCAAACATCCCTGTGGATCCAATGTTGGGTCTATTTGCTGACATTTGCGGTAAACCTCGTTTTTTGACGTCCGTAGGCATTACTTGACATCCGTAGACAAAATTTGGCAACATTTGCGGCAACCGTAATTTTACCGTAAAATGCTGTGAGCACAAGCGAAAAGTGGTTTGTACCCTTATAAGATGAGCGGTCAATCCTGAACAGATCACGGTTTATCACCTTTTGTCACGGTATTTCCGACAAATGTCATAATTTTAAGTTGCAAAAAAGATAATTCATCACGATTTGTCACGATTTTGAACTGCATATGGCCATGATCAACTCGTAAGCGCATCTTCCAAATAGAGGATGCCTGCGGTTTTTTCTCGATTTCCGACAAAATCCGATGGATTTCCGACAGGGTCCGGCACATGTAACCAAAATCAAGCGTTAACGGAGACGTAGCTGTATTTTGACTACATTTCTATTTTTGGTGTTTATAAGGACATGGATCTTCAGGGCATATATGCGAGGTGTCTTAAAATTGGGGGCAATTGGTAACGTTCATAGTCAAACTAATGGTTTTGAAACTTCTCATGTCAGGAACCCCCCCAAAGCCAAGTAAGAAACATACGGAAAAATTGTTGTAACTTTACAAAGCAGATCAAAGTCTCCAAGCGACCCCAAACCAGCAAAATCCAGCAAACACCAATGACAATCCACCATCCCCAACCAGGCCACAAAAAAACACATTTATCTACTTGCTTGCCTATTTGCACATGAATGTTTCGATTTTAAAGTGGATGTTTGTTTTCTCCGCATTTCGCCCTTTTCATTGGGACGCGCAGTTCCGCCCATGGTTTATCAACATATTCCGCACTTAAAATAATTAAGATACAAAATTCTAGGTGAAACCCCCAACTTTGTGCACATCCAAATCCGTTCATTGTTAATAGTTTAAATCATTTTTTTGTACGGTAAACAATCCCAAATTCCCTATGTTTTGTTTAGTCCTTGGTTAAATTTTAAGTGGTTTTGGATGAAGTCCCCATGCCACATGGGGTCCATCCCTCATCAAAGGCGCCCAAATCAATCCCTTCCCCCATTCATATTAAACACCCCCCAGAAACTTTGGTTTTATCGGCGATTTACAAATGTTTTGGGACCGTTTTGGAGATGTTCATCATGATTAAAATTGGATTATTCAGTTGTTCAAAATTTGTTGATACGAAAATCATGTAAAGTCTAGATTTCATCCCCATGCCAAAAGGATATCAAACATGGTTTGGTAGGCAAATCCCCCAGTTAGTTCGATGAATTTCCCAACGAGAAACCTTGAAACCTGGTCCAGGTATTCCCGGACAAGCATGGAACCGATTCGAAGCCCCATGAATTCCTTAGTTTCATGACCAAGTCATGGCCAAATCATGTCAAATTTTCATAATTCATGATATTTCATGATGAAATACCGATGTTTTCATGTTTCAATCGCCAGTGTTCATAGTGAAATAGATATGTTTCATGGTTAAATCCCTATTTTTGGTTAAATCCCCATTTCTGCCAGTAAAATACCCGTGGCATTGTTCCGCATGTCCCATTGGCGCCGAGGCCGGTGGACTTGAGCCATGCAGCGGTGGAATACCTGGAGCGTGAGGAAGATCCGTGCAAGGCGAAGAGTGGGTAAGAAATGTGCGGATTTCACCAACAGATGGGGGGTTCACATATAAATCCCGGTTATTTATGATTATCCCCACATATAAATGGCTTATAATCACTGGTTTCACCAACATACGGTGGATGGTTGCGAAATCCAAATCACCAGTTGATAGGTGGTAAACATCCCATGATTTTGGATGGGTTTCAGCCATCCTTTTGGTGATGCAGGATTTCGCAACCATCCACAGTATGGGGGTTTCTGGTTGGTGGTTTGGTGCATGAATTCTATGACTTTCCCATCATATTGGGAATAATCATCCCAACTGACGAACTCATATTTTTCAGAGGGGTTTCCATAGTCATGGGGGATCCCCAATAGTTGGATGGTTTATAGTTTGTAGAACCCCCGTTTGGCTTAAGACTGCTTTTACCGTTTTGGTGCAGGAGGGGGGGGTATTGGTGCACGGCTGGTGCGCGGAAAAGAAAAATAGGGGCAAGGGTGATTCTTGGCAGGGGAAAATAGGTGCGGGAGTGGGTTTATCAAAGCCACGTCTTGTAAATTGAGGATTATTTGTTTCTTGGGTGTACCACATGACTTGGGGAACACCAAAATAGTCTAATGGATCATGTCTTATGTTCAAAGGAGGTTGAGATCGAAAACTTCCGAGTTACGGACATGTCCAGTGGCAGTCCTGTCGTCATCATCATCATCATCATCGTCGTCGTCGTCGTCATCATCATTATCATCGTCATCATCATCATCATCATCAAGATTGATGAGGCCTTACGCCTCATTCCGCTGAAAGCACTCGATGCGGTGCCGCATGCACATGTTGATGGTGGGGGCGTCGTTTCTTCCCCGGGCAACTCAGAGCTCGAAACAGACAGTCAAAAAGGCAGCTTGCTCGCGCTTCGTAGCTGTGAAATGTCAAACTCAGAACTACTTAAATCGCATGGCAAATAGTTGTTCCTTAACGGAAACGTCAGACTAAACCAGCCAACCTGTCTGCTCAATGGATTGAATTGCCAGGACTTCCAGGAGTTTGGTGAGATTTCCAGGCTGACAAAA